>JAEEGH010014213.1_pt1 | contig 17509 bp, 12 predicted proteins | sample 9134181 | NCBI WGS metagenome assembly JAEEGH01 (sample SAMN16246544, study PRJNA631951) | gut metagenome | biome: gut microbiome; feature: rumen; material: DP-attached | host: Bos | place: Iran: Karaj | collected 2018-10
GGAACATGTAGAAGTCCCCTTCCTCGAAATGGTCCCTCCACTCTCTGAAGAAGGAGAACAGGGTGTTGTCGGTGATGTTGGAGAAGAGCTCGGTCAGTTCCTTGTCCGTCACCTGTTTCCTGAACGGGGTGTCGTTCTCGATCGACCAGTTCCTTATGCGGGACATGCTCGTGGATTCCCTGAGGATGTAGAACATGCAGGTCAGGACCAGTTTCCAGTTCCCCGGGAATGCCGCCTTGATGGATTCGGTGAGGCCTATCCTCTCCGAGATCAGGCCTAGGAACTTGCTGACTCCCACCGTCTTGACGTCTATCGATGCGGTGTCCCTCTTGCCCTTGTTGGGGACGATGTCACCGGTGACCGGATCCACGTGGCCGAGGCACTTCCTCTTGCATCTGCACTTGCCTTCCCTCCGGTCCCATACGGATTCGTTGAGGTACGCATACACCCTGCCGTTGGTCTTGTTCTTGAGATAGACGATGGACGACATCCATGGTATGAATGTGAGGACTGGTATATATCCTGAACTAAATTATACATAGGATTCCCGAACGGTCCGAATGACAGACCCAGATACGGGATATTATCGTTCATTTTGTTCAGTTTGTACGGGTTTTTATACACGAACGGACCGGAAAAGGAGGCAAGCGGCATACACCCCTCGGAATGATTATAACACTTAGACGAAGAGGGCCACAATAAATAGTCAGGTCGCGTAATGCATTCAGAGGTTATCGTCGGCGCCGGAAGTGTGCGGTAACCGGAGGATATACAATGACATACGGACTCTCGCTCGATATCGGGACAAGCGGAACCAGGGCACATGCGGTGGACCTGTCGGACGGAAAGATCATCTCCACGGCCATGACCAGCTGCCATCCGATGCCGGGTGCCAACATCATGGACCACCTGACGTTCTGCATCAACGTCGGAAGCGACCTCGCCCACAACATCCTGATGGACACCGTGAACAAGGTGATCGCCAACCTGCACATCGACCTGAAGAAGGTCGAGAGGGTGGCGATATGCGGGAATCCGATCCAGCTCTCCCTGTTCCAGGGGATACCGGTAGACGACCTCGCCTTCGCGGGAGAGAACGCCCACAGGGTCAGGAACATCACCCAGCAGAAGAGGGACGCGGGCGTGTTCAATGCGGCCGCGACGGGTATGAACGTCCCCGACAGCGCCGAACTCCTGGTCCCGCCGGCCATCAGGCACGAGATAGGCGCGGATGCGCTGGCCATGATGTACAAGTCCGGGTTCCTCGAACAGAAGGAGAACGCACTGGTAACGGATTACGGTACCAACGCCGAGATGGCCCTGAAGGTCGGCGACGAGATATACACGGGTTCGGCCGCTGCCGGTCCGGCCATGGAAGGCCAGTCCATCAAATGCGGTATGCTCGCAGCCCCGGGCGCCATATCCGATCTGGAATACGACTTCAGATGGATATGCAAGGTGCTGGATGAGAAGATGGACGTATGCACGGGTGACACCTACGACTTCGCTCTGGAGATGTGCATGGACGAGGGCCCGATGCACGGCAAGGCCAAGGGGATTACGGGAACGGGAGTCATCGCGGCCGTGTCCGCGGCAATGGCCAGCCATCTCTGGATGAAAGGGAAGCTGAAGACATCCGACGGCAGGATGCGCATGCAGGACGGGGTGTACATAGACTCCAAGGACATCTCTGAGGCCACCAAGGCCATAGGCGCCATGAGGGCGGGACACTTCACATTGCTGGAGCATGCGGGGATCAAGTTCTCCGACCTTGACATAATGTATATGGCCGGTGCATCCGGAACGTACGTGGATGCGGTCAAGGCGAGGGAGGTCGGACTCCTGCCGCCCACATGCAGTAGGATATACCAGATAGGGAACACCTCGCTGGCACTTGCCACGGATCTCCTCACCGACCCCGAACTCCTGGACAAGCTCCAGGGCATCGCCGATCAGATCCGTGCCAACCACATCATGTTCGCCACCGACAAGGTGTTCGAGCAGATCTACATCCAGGAACTGGCGTTCTGGGATGAGGGCATGACGCTGGAGATGTACAACGCCAACCTCGCCAGGGACGGCATACAGCCTCTCCCGAAGGTGACCGGTACACCGACCGTCCACAGGATAGTCGAGAGGGATATCCCCGTCTACGGTGATTACGGTCTCACCATCCTCGACGATATCGGTACCGAGCTGAAAGGAAGGTTCGAGGGTTGCACGAAGTGCGGAAAGTGCGTCAGGGAGTGTCCCGAACACGCCCTGTCGATGTCCGAGGACGGGACGTTCACGGTCAAGACGAAGGACTGCCTGGGCACCGCCTGCCTGAGATGCCAGATGCAGTGTCCCCAGAAGGTCTACAAGTACGACCTGCTGACGATGGATCAGTCCAGCTGAGAGATGGCCTCGTCGAGGCCCTCCCCGGTCTTGCCCGACACCATGAATATAGGTGCGCCGGGACAGATCTGCCTGAGCCACGAGGACACGTCGAAGATCTGCTGGAAATCCGCGATGTCGACCTTGTTGATCCAGAGATAATCGGATCTGGACAGCTGCATGCGGAGGAAGTCCTCCTTCTTGGATACCAGCGTGGCGAAGCGGTGGGCATCGCAGATCCCTATGATGGTGACCTTCTCGTCATCCACCGTACCGCGGATGATGTCCCTGACCTTATGCGGGAGGGCGAGTCCGGTGGGTTCGATTATCAGAACGTCCGGATCGAACTCAGACTCGATCTTCTTCATGGTGGACTGCAGTGTACCGGAGAGCGAGCAGCATATGCATCCTTCGGCGAGCTGGACGGATTCCAGCCCCTTGCCGTTGATGGTGGCTCCATCGACGCCCACCTCCCCGATCTCGTTGACGAGGATGATGACCTTCTTCCCAGCATCGATGTAATGCTTCGCGATGCTGATGAGGAGTGTCGTCTTGCCGCTACCGAGGAACCCTCCGACGATGTCGATTATCACGTCCTCTCGAAAGTGCCAGACATATATAATCGTAGCTTAGGCGCATCGGTTCGGCAGGATGGCTGGCATCGATGGTTCTATAACCATCAATCGGGATTTCCTACCGATCCGATGGACAGCAACAGGATGAAGAAACTCGGTGTCATCGTCATACTGGCGGTCTTCATACTCTACGGTCTGAGCGTCGTTGCGGCGGTGATGTTCCTCGAGGCACCCACCGGTCTTACGGTCGCTTATGCCGTGATCACCCTGCTGTTCATAGCGCTGCTCGCGTACGAAGGATGGCAGCGCATCAAGGAGATAGACGGAGGTCTGGAAGATGCTATTGACGACTACTGAGAACATTCCCGGAAAGAACTATGAGATCCTCGGTCTGGTGAAGGGCAACATGATCCAGACCAAGAACATCGGACGCGACATCACACAGGGGCTCAAATCCATCGTCGGAGGGGAGCTCAAGAACTACGTGAAGATGATGAACGAGTCCCGTTCCATCGCCACCCAGAGGATGGTCGAGGAGGCGGAGGGGCTGCAGGCCGATGCCATCGTTGCGGTGAGATATGTCACCTCGATGATATCCGCCGGGGCTGCTGAGATTACCGCCTACGGGACGGCTGTGAAATACGTCTGATTTTTAACCAAAAAAGGGGCATGACCGCCCCTTCACTTCTGTTAATAATACCCTTATATAGGAGATTTGTTTACCAAAAATCCATTTCGGGTCGCGGTCTCCGCTAGGTCTCCGCAGACTCAGGATATGATCATATGATATTCGAGAGCTTAGCGAAGTTCATTCTGAAACACGCCAAACTGGTCATCCTGGTTTGGATCGTCGTTCTGCTGGCTTCTGCTTACCCTGCCATGCACGCTGGCGAAAAGCTCAGCTACACCACAGAGAGCATGGGCAGTTCCACCACAGAGTCCATCGATGGGCTGATAATCATCGGTGAGCACTTCCAGTCGCAGACAGACAGCGAAAGCATGCAGATGATTCTGGTCGTGTACGGCGACGCGGATGCCGCATCGGTCGAGACCCTTGAGAAGGGCATATCAGCCATCCCGAACAGCGACAAACTGGTCTCGTCCGTCATCGAGGCCAACACCTACGATAAGGACGGCAAGCATATGGCTATGTTCGCCGCGACATACGTAACGGGCACATCGGTCGACGACATCTCCGCTGACACACCCAACCTGAGGAAACTGGTCGGTAACGCGGCCTCCGCAGCTTTCGACAGCAAGGGAGTGAGCTATGACACCTATGTCACCGGAACCCCCGCGATCTCCTACGACGCGAGCGAGGCCATGTCCGGGGACATGGCGCGTGTCGATCCCATCTCCATCTTCCTGATCCTCGTCCTCATCGGACTGTTCTTCAGGTCCTTCGTTACCAGTGCAGCACCCCCGATCACCATCGGAGTGGCATTCGCCCTCGCACTGTGCGCCCTGTTCTTCCTCGGACAGATGATGGACATCTTCTACATCGTGGAGATGCTGCTCATCGTGTCCATGCTGGGTGCCGGATGCGACTACTGTATCTTCATCCTCTCCAGGTACAGAGAGGACAGGCGCCGCGGACTCTCCCACGAGGACGCATGCCTGTCCGCCATCACCTGGGCGGGAGAGGCCGTCTTCACCTCGGGTGTCGCGGTCATGATCGGATTTGGAGCCATGATGGTCTGCGAGTTCAGGCTCATCAGCTCCATGGGTCTCGGTCTCGCCATCGGTATCGTCTTCGCGCTGCTCGCAGCGCTCACCCTCATGTCCTCTCTGCTCGTCCTCCTCGGAGACAAGCTCTTCTGGCCCACCGGAGCGGATGGCGAGAAGCTCAAGAGGGGATACATCAAGAAGATGGGCACCGTGGCACAGAAGTACTTCGAGATTTCCACGCACTTCTCCATCAAGCACGCCAAGGCAATCATCATCGCCACCATCCTGTTCACCGTCCCGATGGTTTACATCTACACGACCGCGGAGGACAGCTACGACATGATCGGTTCCATGATGACTGGCGAGTCGCAGGAGGGTATGATCGTGCTGACCGACTATGCCGGCGGCGGAACCATCATGCCCAACTATGCCGTCATTGAGACCGACAAGCCCATCGCATACGTCAAGTACCTCGATCCGGACCACAACATCGGAACTCTGTCCTGGAGTCCGGACAAGGCCTACGTGGATTCCGTGAAAGAGAATCTTGATATCATAGTGTCCGAGACCAGCAAGCTGGAGAACGTCTCGAGCGTCTACGTCAGCTCGTTCGACGGAACGGCCGGCGCACTGGCCATCAACTGGGAGAAGATCGCATACTACATCTCGTCCCAGGGCATCGCACCTGCGGACACCCCCCTCAAGACCGTTCTGGCGGGACTTCCTGCAGCCCTCGAACAGATGGGAATCAAACTGCCGGCCGCAGGAGCAGCCATGATCGATAAGGTCGCCGCCATGATCGTGATGACGCCTTTCGCTGACATCCCCTACACCGCTCCTCAGGCGGCCCAGTTCATGAACTGGATCATGTTCGTCCAGACCGGAACCCTCGGAACGACCTGGAACGAGGCGACCGGCATGGCCGAGGTGAACTACGTCAACATCACCATGGCCACCACCGAGCAGGCCATGTCCGACAAATCCATCGATACCGTCGGAGCGTTCAGGGACATCGTCCACAACCAGGTGGATTCGAGCACCGTCCTCGCACAGGCCTGGATCTCCGGTACCGCGGCCGTCATGGTCGAGATCAAGGACATCGTCGACCCTGAGTTCATGAAGATTGAGCTCACCGCGATCATCCTGATCATCCTCCTGCTGTTCTTCGTGCTGAAGTCCTACCTCACCCCCATCAGGGCGGTCGTCACCATCTTCATGTCCGTCATCTGGACCGTGGCGATCACGCACCTGCTGTTCGGTACAGTCCTCGGGGACGGGGTGCTCTGGATCCTGCCGATCATACTGCTGGTGGTGTGTCTCGGACTCGGAATGGATTACGATATCCTGCTGACTACCAGGATCAGGGAGTACAGGTTCAACAAGGGAATGGACAACGACGAGGCGATCCACCAGGCGGTTCTCCACTCCGGATCGGTCATCACACTGTGCGGACTGATCATGAGCGGTACGTTCGCTACCCTCATGCTCTCGAGCACCGTCATGCTCCAGCAGATGGGATTCGCTCTGGCGTTCGCCATCCTCGTGGATGCACTGATCGTCAGGACATACATCGTCCCCGCCGCCATGCACCTCATGGGTGACTGGAACTGGGCCGGACCCGCGTTCCTCAAGGGCGAGAAGAAGCTCGGAAGGCGCTCCGCAGCCTTCGTCGGAATCGTGGCAGCGTTCGTTATGATCATCTCGATCGTTGCGGCATGTGTCATCTCCGGCGCCGACCTCGGAACCGTCGACATGGACATGCTCCTGAACTACGACGGCGACACCGAGAAGCTGATCAAGTTCGGATTCGGCGCGGCCGGAATCCTGACGGTCGGATTCGGAGCCCTCATGGCCTTCACCAACACCAACATGTACGCAAGGCTCGCCGGTCTGGTGTTCGCCGCATCGGGTGTGCTCATCGCACTCGCGGCACTGGCCAACATCGAGGGCGTCTGCCCCGAGCACCTGTGGATCGCAGGATTCGCCGTGGCGATGGCCGCAGCCGCACTCTTCGCAGCGTTCGCGGCATCCGGAAAGCACGGAATGTCCGCGGGTCTGGTGCTGGTCGCACTGATCGGTATCGGAGGAGCGACCTTCGCAGGAGCGTTCACCTGGACCTTCGGTCTGGCGCTCGCGGCGATGGTCTCCGTGCTCTTCGCGGCATTCGGCGAATCTGCCGAGATCCAGTGAAACCGGGGGCTCTGCCCCCATTCATCATTTTCTTTCCATTTTTCATGTTCCTGGAAACGTGTTTATAGCCAGAGATGATGGCATCCCCATGACTCCGTTGGACAACCTTCCCGCCGGGCTGATCGAGCGCCTGAAGGCCGCTGCCGGCATCGTGGAGAAGCACGATTCCTTCCTGCTGATATCGCATTACGACGCCGACGGCATATCGTCGGCGCAGATAGTCCGCGAGACCCTCGCCAGGAAGGGGAAGGCGTTCAGCACGGTGATCTATCCCACGCTCTCGGACGAGCAGATGGTCAGGACCTGCCTGATGAAGGCCGAATGCGTGATCATGACCGATCTCGGCACATCGTACCTGGACGAACTGGCCTCGAAGGATTGGGACATCGTTATACTGGACCACCACCGCATACTGGAAGGGACGGCCGTACCTCAGAGGGACGGGTTCGTCTTCGCCAACCCGATGGAGTTCGGTATAGACGGTTCCGCCAACGCATGCGCATCCGCCATGGCGTACCTCTTCTCGCTGGCCGTGGATCCCGGGAACACAGACCTCGCACCGCTGGCGATGGCGGGGATGTTCGGGGACAGCCAGAACTACGGAGGTTTCGAGTCCGTGGACCTGGACATAGTGGAATCCGCCGTGTCCGGAGGAACGGTCCGCAGATTCACCAATCTGGCATACCCGACCGGTCTCACGTTCTACCAGGCCATGATGTCCTGTCCTGACCCGTATCAGGTCGGCACCACGGGCAGGGCTGACAAGGTCACCCGCTTCATCAAGAGCTGCGAGCTGGCGATGACCGATATGCCCAACACGGTATCGCAGGAGAGGATCGATGCGTTCGCGGAGGCGCTGGCCAGCCGCATGAGGCGCGCCGGTGTGACGGAGGAGATAATCGCGGACACCTTCGGGGACAGATACTTCTCCGAGAGATACCAGATGGACGTCAGCATCCTGGCATCGATATTGGACGGCTGCGGGCGCAGGGGTAACCACGACATGGCGTTCGCTGCATGCGACTCCATGGATTTCACCGAGGCGCTGCTGGAATCGCAGGCATACGACGAATCGCTCATCGAGTCGATAGAGGAGATGTCCGGTAAGGTCACCGACCTGAGGAACATCCGGTACTTCGTCACCGACAGGGAGGGTCTGGCCGGCAATACCGCCAGAGCCATCGTCAGATATCTGGGCGATCCGGAGAAGCCCGTGGTGGGCGTGACGCTCACGGAAGGTCGCACGGACCTGTCATCCAGAGGCACGGACCATCAGCTGTCCATGGGCCTCAACCTGTCACTGGCCATGCGCGATGTATGTGCACAGTTCGGAGGCCAGGGCGGAGGACACGCAATAGCCGCCGGAGGGACCATACCAAAGGGGAAGGAGAAAGAGTTCCTCGAGGATCTGGACTGGTACGTCGGCAGGCAGTTCGGCAAGAGCTGATCCGTCATCCGTCCTTTCCGTTCCGTCCTCGATAATTATATCAGCCCGTCCGAACGTTCCAATAGCCGTAACGAGGCGATCCGTCATGGCGTTCCCCGGTCTCAGCAAGCTTCTGCCAGTATTCGCATGTGCAATGATCGTGATCTGCGGGGTCTACATCGGCATGACCGGCGACCTCTCCGACAGCGACCAGAACAGAAAGCTCCCCAGATACGACGTCGAAGGGGAGACCGATCTCGAAGGCAACTTCTTCATCTCGTTCGTGTACACGAAGAACATAATCATGCTGGACGGCAAGGGGAACGTCGTCTGGTCCAAGCACGAGGATGCACCCGGCGACGGCGTGCAGACAGGATACTGGGACTTCAAGAAGCATGTGATCGACGGGAAGGTCTATTACAGCTATCACGACCAGGACAGCAGGAACGACAAGTTCGGACTGCCCGGGTTCGCTCCCGGAGAGCGCGTCATAATGGATTCGAAGTTCAGGGAGATCAAGCGTATCTCCTTCGAGAAATCCGACATCGTCGAGAAGGGCCATCCTCTGGACGGGCACGACTTCCTGCTCATCGATCTTGACCATTACATCATGTCCGGATACCTCAAGGAGAGGGTGTACAACATCCCCGGATACCCAGACGGGTCCAACGTCATCTACTCCTACCTTCAGGAGGTCAAGGACGGAGAGGTCGTATGGGACTGGAGGAGCATCGACTATCCTGAACTGTATTCCCTCACCGTCACGGATGCCACGCCCACCGCCAACGATTTCGCCAACGTGCAGGTGGATGCGCCGGATTATGTGCACTTCAACGCCATGCGCCTCAACGACGCCGGAGACCTGGTGTGCTCGTTCCGCCATCTGAACACCATACTCTGTCTGGACCGTACCAAGGACACCGACCAGATCAAATGGAAGCTGTCCGGGAACGGGGACGAGTTCGGTCTCACCACGGATCAGAGGACGTCGGGCCAGCATTACGTGACCGTGGACGGGAACACGATATCCGCGTTCGACAACCACAACATCACCGAGCGCACACGCATCGTCTCTTATGATGTGAACATGGACACCCAGGAGCTGCTGGGATTCAGGGAGTATGTGGTGGACGGCAAGTTCTCCGTCGCATGCGGCGCGCAGCAGCATCTGTACGACGACGTGTTCATGATCGGATGGGGAGATGCACAGAACGATTCGGTATGCTTCTGCGTCTACGACTTCGCCGCGGATAAGGCGTTGATCACAATGACGCTCAAGGTGCCGCAGAACTTCACGTACCGCTGCGTCTACTACGACTGATCACTGCGAGAGCTCGCGGCCGAGGGCCTTGATCCTGTCGATGATGGCATCGATCTGGGTATGTTCCAGATTGGGGTTCAGCAGGGTGAACTTGAGCATCACGCGGCCGTCCATGACAGTCTGGCCGATGACCGTTCCCTCACTGAGGAGAGCACGTCTGACCTTCTTGTTGACCTCGTCGCCCGCCTTGAGCGCGAACACGACCGAGGAGAGTTCGGGTTCCACCGGGGCGATGAACTCCGGGTCCTCCGAGATCCTCCCGTAGAAGTAGGATGCGTTGCCGACGGCGGTGTCGATTATCCTGCCGTAACCGTCTACGCCTCTGGTCTGGAAGGCCATGAACACCTTCAGCGCGTCGAAGCGGCGGGTGGTCTGCATGGACTTGCCGACGAGGTTGATGTATCCGTCCTCCTCGTCCTCCTCGCGGTTGAGGTAGTCGGCGTGGAGCTCGAAGCACTTCAGCCTCTCCCCGTCCTTCATCAGGAGCGCGGAGCAGGAGATCGGGAGCAGGAACATCTTGTGGAAATCCACGGTGACCGAGTCGCACACTGATATGGCGGAGACGCGTCCGCGGTACTTCTGGCTCATTATGAGTCCGGAGCCGTATGCCGCATCGGCGTGCAGGTGCATCCCGTAGCGGTCGCAGAGTTCCCTCATGCCTTTGGCGTCGTCAATCGAACCGAAGTCGGTGGTACCGAACGTGGCGACTGCGCAATAGGGGTACAGTCCCGCGGCGACATCCTCCTCCAGCATCTTACCGAACGCTTCCACGTCGATCCTGCACTTGGAGTCCACGGGGATCTTCCTTACGGCCTGGTAACCCATGCCGAGGATGTGGCTGGCCTTGTCCATGGAGAAATGCGATATCTCCGAGGTGTAGACGCGGAGTTTGCTGTACTCCGGAGGGAGACCGTTCTTCTTGACGTCCCATCCGAATTTCTGCATGCAGTACCAGTCGCGGGCTGCGATTATCGCGGAAATATTGGATTGCGAGCCTCCGGAGGTGAAGTTGCCGTCCCCGGTGTCCTTCGGGAATCCGAACAGCTCCAGGAGCCCGCGGACCATGCTCTCCTCCAGCTCGGTGGCGGCGGGACCCTGGTCCCAGCTGTCCATGCTGTCGTTGAAGCACGCTATGATGAGTTCCGAGCAGATCGTCTCGGTGAGCACCGGCGAATGCAGGTGCGGCATGTACTTGGTGGACCATGTGCGCAGGAGATGGGGGAGGATGACCCTCTCGGTCTCCTTCAGCACGGCCTCGAAACCCTTCCCCTTCTCGGGAAGGAATCCCAGGGAAGCGACCTCCTTCCTCAGCGAGTAGGGGTCGATCCCGGAGAATGCGCTGTCGTCGGAGAACGAACCGAACACCGACGTCAGGGTCTCCCTGATCATCTGGGAGAACCTGTCCTGTATCTCTTTGGAATCGGAGAGCAGGAGCGGGTCACTTGCGGACATCGGCATCGACCTCTTTCACGGCCTTCTCGAGTACCGAGAGACCGAAATCAAGCTCGTCGTCGGTGATGTTGAGTGCGCAGAGGCACCTGAGTACTGAACCGTAGCGTCCGCCGTTCTCCATGATGAGTCCGTTGGCGAAACAGATCCTCTGAACCTTGGAGAGGATCTCGCCGCTGGGTTCGGGGTGCCCCATGATGTCCTTGGGTCCGTTGGGGTCGATGAACTCGATACCTACCATCAGTCCCTTACCGCGGACGTCGCCTATGATGGTGGTCTCCTTCTGGAGCTTCTCCATGCGCGACTTGACGATGTCGCCCTTGCGAACGACCTCGGCCAGGAACTTGGGATCGGAGATCCTCTTCATGACGACGGTACCTGCGACCATGGCCATCTGGTTACCGCGGAAGGTTCCGGCGTGCGCGCCGGTGGTCCAGACGTCCAGTTTCTTGTTGTAGACCACGACGGACATGGGCAGGTTCCCGCCCACGGCCTTGGAGATGAGGACGACATCGGGGATGATGCCTGCGTATTCGAACGCGAATACCTTCCCGGAACGGCCCATGCCGCACTGGATCTCGTCGCAGATCATGGGGATGTCCAGTTCCGCGGTGATCCTGCGGACCGCCTGGAGGAACTCCACGGGTGCGGGGATGACCCCTCCCTCTCCCTGGATGGGTTCGAGGATGACCGCAGCGGGCTTGGTGATACCGCTCTCGGGGTCCTTGAGGAGGCGCTCGAGGTATGCTATGCACGCCTTGGTGCCCGCTTCGCCGCCCAGTCCCATGGGGCAGCGGTATGAATATGGATAGGGCATGAACTGTACGCCCGGCATGACGTTCTGGACCTTGTTCTTGGCCTTGCAGTTGCCGGTGAGCGCCATGGCGCCGTGTCCCATACCGTGGTAGCCTCCGGAGAATGCGATGACGCTTCCCCTTCCGGTGTAGGTCTTGCACAGCTTGATGGCCGCATCCACGGCATCGGTACCCGACGGGGAGCAGAACTGGACCTTCGCATCCTTTGCGAACTCCTTCGGAAGGATGGAGAACAGCGTCTCCACGAACGTATCCTTGGCAGGAGTCATCAGGTCCAGCGCATGGAGGGGCGCATCGGAGTTGATGAGGTCGATCATGGCCTTGTTGACTTCATCGTCATTGTGGCCGAGTGCTAGGGTTCCAGCCCCGCAGAGGAAGTCCAGGTAGCGCTTCCCCTCGACGTCTTCGACCCAGGATCCCTTGGCCTTGGCGAGCGCTAACGGGAACTCGCGGGGATAGCTCCTCGCGGAGGACTCGAAACCGTTCTGGCGGTCAAGGAGGTACTGATTCGTGTACTTGTTCATTAAAGGGGGGCATTGACCCCCTGCTTAAAAACATATGCCCGCGCGCAAAGGGGGTTTTTGCCCCTAGGGGTATATAATGGTTATAAATGGGGTTTATATAGGGCAAAATCGGAGATGCGGGGGAGCCCGCACCTCCTTTCATTCCGATTTGTTCTGCTCCCTCGCCTCTTCGAACTTCTTCTTCATGGTGGGGTTGTTCCAGGTCAGTTTCCTGATGGTGAGGTCCTGCGCCTTGTCGTTGGCGAGCCTGAGGTTCCTCTCGGATCCGAGCAATCCCTCCTTCACCTTCTGTAGGTGGTCGATGGTCTTGTCGATCTCCTCGATCGCCTTGGCGAACCTCTCGCTGGCCAAGCGGTAGTTCTTCTCGAATCCGTCCTTGAACGTGTTCATGTTCTGTTCGAAGTTGGTGATGTCGACGTTCTGTGCCTGTACCAGTGCCAGCTCCTTCTTCGCCTCCAGGGATTTCATGGACGCGTTCCTGAGCATGGTGATCATGGGGATGAAGAACTGCGGCCTGATGACGTACATCTTCTCGAAGCGGTGGGACACGTCGACGATGCCGGTGTTGTAGTACTCGCTGTCCGATTCCAGCATGGACACGAGGACTGCGTATTCGCACTTCTTCTCCTTCCTGTCCTTGTCCAGTTTCTCGAAGAAGTTCTCGTTCTTGTGCTTGGTCGCTGTCTCGTCGGCCTCGTTCTTCATCTCGAACATTATGCTGACGATCTCGATACCGTCCTCGTCGGCCTCGCGGAAGATGTAGTCTCCCTTGGTACCGGAGCTGGAATAGTTGTCCTTCTCGAAGTAGGAGTTCGGGACTCCCGCGGCTCTGAACTTGTTGGACTCATCCTCGCAGAAGCGATCCAGGGGATCGCCGATCATCTTGGTGCTCTGTTTGGCCTTGAAGTCCTTGTAGAACTGGACCTCCTCGTCCTTCGCCTTGAGCTGTGCCTCGTACTGGTTCTTAATGTTGTCCTGCTCCATCCTGCTGGCGATGGCATCGTGCTCCCTCTGTGCCTTGAGTTCCGCGATCTCCATCTCCTTGATGCCGATGGCCTCGATCCTCAGTTTCTCCGCTTCGGATATGGCCAGCTTCTTCTCGTTCTCCCAGTTGGACTGTCTGGCGACGAGTTCCGCGATCTCCATGTCCTTCTTCTGGAGGGCCGCATCCTTGGCATCCTCGGCCTGCTTGACCGCCATGGTCTTCTCCAGTTCGAACTGCTGCAGTTTCGCTCTGAGTTCCGCGATTTCGGTGTTGAGTTCCTCTTTGGTCCTGTTGAGGATGTCCGTGTGCTTCTTCTCCTCCTCGGCCTTGACGAGGCTGATCGCACTGTTCTTCTCCTCCTCGTAGTGATGGATGCGGAACTCCATCTCCTTGGAGAACTCCTTGTCACGTACCTGGCTGACAAGCTTTGCGTAATCCGCTTCATCGATCTGGAATACCTTCTCGCAATTGGGGCACTTTATCTCTTGCATGACGACACCTTGACTCTATAATGGTAGAATGACACGGGCATCGTATTTGAGCATTGACGAAATCGGCGGTGCGCGATGCACGAATCTCTAACATTTATCTACTAGATGCGGATAATGCCCCATGGACGCCGGGAAGTTGGCCGCACCGATCCTTCTGTTAGCGATGCTGCTGTCCTCGCTGATGGCGATAGCCATCCGCAACCTGGTCGATGCCGGATTATCGGTATTCGATGCCACCTTCCTGAGGCTGGCCATCGCAGCCGTAGTACTCGTGCTGGCCGTGGTCGCCACGCGTTCTTGGCACGTCTTCAGGATCAAGTTGAAGGACCTGCCGTTCTTCATCCTGTTCGCGGTCTTCAAGTTCCTTTCGGATTACACTCTGTTCCACGCTCTGGACAACATCAGCGTGGGTCTTGCTGCATTGCTGCAGAACACCGCGCCGTACTTCGTCATGATCATGGCGTTCTTCCTGTTCAAGGAGAGGGTCGGCAAGATGACCCTCCTCGCTGTGATGATGGGGTCCTTCGGATGCATCCTGATGTCGGGCATGGCACTGATGAACCAGTCGATCGACGTGTCCGGTGTGCTGTCCGCATTGATGTCCGCGTTCTTCCTCGCCACGTTCTTCGTCGGGAGCAGGATGAACAGCGACAAGGGGTACGCCACATCCACGTATCTGGCGTTCGTGTTCGTGGGTGCGGCGCTCGCAGCGCTCCCGTTCTCCAACCTGGGTGACATCAAGCAAGGGATGGATGACGTCTCGGTGCTGTTCAACGCGCTCGCGCTGGGAATCGTCATGACAATGATCCCCTACTACATCATCGGATGGAGCACGAAGCATCTCAGCCCGGTCACCGCCTCAGTCATATGCGTGTCGGAGGTCATCTTCGCGGTGATCATCGGTACGCTGTACTACGGTGAGCGCCTGGACGTCCAGGATGCCCTGGGAATCCTCCTCCTGGTCGGATCCATCATTATGATCAGTTTCGCGGATGCGAAGAAGAGGAAGGCGGATGAGGGATCGTCCGCACAATCGACATGATATAGGATGACCCGCCCCCCGAACCATCAGATCCTGTCTGCCGGGACGTATCTTGATGATTTCCTTTCGCCGATCATCCTTATCTTCCCCTCATCCAGGAGCTTGCGGATCACCAGTTCGACATAGGCCTCGGACACGTCGGGCATCAGGGTGCAGATCTCTGATTTCGAGATGGGCAGGGAAACGTTCCGTAACAGCCTCTCGATCCTACGTTCTTTGTTCTCCTTGCCTATGCAGACCGCCATCCTGCGATCCATCTCCCTGTATGCCAGATATATGGTGCCTATCATGTAGTCGATGAAGGGCATATAGTCGGAGAGGTTATCGAACCACCCCTCTCCCGATTCCTCCAAAGCACTGTAGTAATCGACCTTGGATTGGTTGATGATGCCCTCGACGGATACGTAGGAACAGACGTCGAACCCTTCCTGATACAGGAGAAGGACGGTCAGCAGTCTGGACATCCTGCCGTTACCGTCCATGAACGGATGTATCTTCAGGAAATCCAGTATGAAGCACGGGATGAGCAGTATATTGGGTATGGAATAGTCGTTCCTGGCCTCTGTGAATGCCCCTATGAGCTGGAACATGCATTCCGGGACCTCGGAAGCGGGGACGGTCTTGTATCTTTTCACTACGCGGCCGGACGGGTCCCTGTCCACGACCTCGTTGTTGTGTGTTTTGTATCCGGGTTCCGCGTCTATGTATGAGACCATGGTCGCGAACAGATCGAGGATCGTCTTCTCGTCGACATCCATGGTGGGATGGCCGCTGTGTATCCTGGATAGCGCATCCCTGTAGCCCAGGAGTTCGTATTCGTCATGTCCTCTGGGTTTTACGCGTCCGCTCAGCAGACGGAATATGCGGGAGTCCTCCGTGGAGATCCCTTCGATGTCGTTGGATTCCCTGATGGACATGACCATGGAGAGTTTCGTCAGCTCTTCGGCAGTTATCGGATTCTCCTCGGCGAATCTGGCGGATCCCGACTTCATGGACTCTATCTTTGCAAGACGCGTGGCCATCGAAGGTCTTATCGCCAGCTCCCTGAGGAAGGAATAGTTGAAGATGTGCATGTTATTTTATTGCATAGTATTTTATTTAAAATTATGCAATAATTGCTCTGAATGTTTGATTATTATCTATTGACCTGCATTTATTGCACACTATTGTGAGAAAAATTATGCAATAAATGGCGTGGAGAGGGGGATTCGAACCCCCGAGTCCATGGGACAATAGATTAGCAGTCTATCGCCTTACCAGGCTGGGCCATCTCCACATGCGGCATCTACAACGGATGTCGCGTGAACCCTCTAAAGAGATATCACTATTAAAGGTTTGGATGCGCGGTCGCACGGCACGATCGGGACCCATAACCAGTGCTCCGTAAGGGGTAAGCATTAAATAAGGGTCCGATATACTACGGCTTACTCTCAAAGACCGGAACAAACCTGTTAAGTTTCCGTGGGAAACGTCTCAACGGAATTCTTAAATACTGTTCCATCATTCGAGGGGATACGCGGGACGCGACCTGGTCGTGTCCAGATAACATGGAGAACCGAGATCTCCGCCGTCGGCGTGCTCTCTCTGTTCTGACGTTCGATGCTACGAATGTTCCGTTAGACGGAGCAATCGTAATGAGTGTGCCGTTTAGCGGGACAGCGGTGAAACATGGTAAACTGCCAGTTTCAATTTCATCCATCACAGATGACGTGAATGGTCAAAGTGATTTGACTCCGGTTGATCCTGCCGGCGGCCACCGCTATAGGAATTCGATTAAGACATGCGAGTCGAGAGTCGTAATGGACTCGGCGGACTGCTCAGTAACACGTGGATAACATGCCCTGAAGTGGAGGATAATCTCGGGAAATTGAGGATAATACTCCATAGATCATAGGATCTGGAATGACTTATGGTCGAAAGTTCCGGCGCTTCAGGATTGGTCTGCGGCCTATCAGGTCGTAGTGGGTGTAACGGACCCACTAGCCGACGACGGGTATGGGCCTTGAGAGAGGGAGCCCAGAGATGGATTCTGAGACACGAATCCAGGCCCTACGGGGCGCAGCAGTCGCGAAAACTTCACACTGGAGGCAACTCCGATGAGGGAATTCCTAGTGCTAGCACATTAGTGCTAGCTTTTCTTAAGCGTAGATAACTTAAGGAATAAGGGCTGGGTAAGACGGGTGCCAGCCGCCGCGGTAATACCCGCAGCCCAAGTGGTGGTCGATTTTATTGAGTCTAAAACGTTCGTAGCCGGTTTGGTAAATCCTTGGGTAAATCGAGAGGCTTAACCTTTCGAATTCCGAGGAGACTGCCAAACTTGGGACCGGGAGAGGCGAGAGGTACTTCTGGGGTAGGGGTAAAATCCTGTAATCCTAGAAGGACCACCGGTGGCGAAGGCGTCTCGCTAGAACGGATCCGACGGTGAGGGACGAAGCCCTGGGTCGCAAACGGGATTAGATACCCCGGTAGTCCAGGGTGTAAACGCTGCAGACTTGGTGTTGGGGGCCCTACGGGGGCGTTCAGTGCCGGAGAGAAGTTGTTAAGTCTGCTACTTGGGGAGTACGTCCGCAAGGATGAAACTTAAAGGAATTGGCGGGGGAGCACCGCAACGGGAGGAGCGTGCGGTTTAATTGGATTCAACACCGGA
>JAEEGH010014215.1_pt1 | contig 17507 bp, 11 predicted proteins | sample 9134181 | NCBI WGS metagenome assembly JAEEGH01 (sample SAMN16246544, study PRJNA631951) | gut metagenome | biome: gut microbiome; feature: rumen; material: DP-attached | host: Bos | place: Iran: Karaj | collected 2018-10
TTTTGAGCTTTGTTTTTCCAGACAAAATGATGTATGGGTATTAATGGTCCGAAATAAGTAACATTCATTTTTATCAATTCGCATTTTTTTTCGCACATTAAATATGGACAGAGTAACAAGCGTCTATGATATTGACTACGATGAAGTATCAAGAAATCTCTTTAATATACTGGGGATAACTGGTGTTCGCATGTATCTAGCTTATGAGCGCCATGCTATCGATGCCTTTTATGATATTCTCTCAGAAGAATATCCTCTAATTTATGAACTTGCAGATAATGGTGAAAATCATGATTTCCGTATGCAAATTAAGAATCATTTTGTGAGGTTACTTCGCTCTACAGATTGATTTTCAGCTTTGTTTTTGCAGACATAAACGTTCTGGTATTAATGGTCCGAAATAAGTGACGATCTTTTTTATCAATTCGCATTTTTTTTCGCACATGAAAGATGGAGACAGATTATTATTCTGTACAAAGACACATATCCGAACGCATGAAGATTCTTTCCAAGAAAATGAATCCAAAACAAGCTCGTGAGGAAATCGTCAATGAATATAAGCGTGAATATCCAGACATTAAAGTCAGTTGGTATGCTTTGAAAGACACTCGTACGCTCTCATCACAGATATATCAATACCTGAAAACGCAGTACGTTCCTCAAGGAGATACGCTTGAGGCATTGTTTTCTGGAAATGATTTCGTTGACAGTTTCTTAGCCAGCAAAGAACTCCCGAAATTCCATAGACATACAATCAATTTCTCTGAGAATATCGACAAAAAAGTCGTTAACAAGTTCATTGATCTCCTGAAAAAGGCTGATGACGCTAGATTTCTGTTCAAATGCACTGACACTAATGGAAAGGAATATCACTTCAGACTTAACAACGAAAACATTGAGTTCATAAGGGAATTACTTCTGAGTGGTGGAATCTACGAGAAATTCTCCTCTGCAATGACTGGTTCTGACATTGATTGGTTGACAGATAGTTTCGAAATGGCTTCCTTCGAAATCATTGATATCGACCAACTTCCTCCAGCGCTTCGTAAGTATCATATCCGTGCTGGTGGAGCTTTTGATTACCAATTAACGTCTGAGCAAACAGACCTCGAAAGATACCAACTGTATCCAATGTCCGCGAAATCAATCCCGAAAATGAACTGCTTTGTATATGCTCTCGAACAATCAGGAAAAGTCGATGCAACGACGATGAATTCCATAAAATACAACCTCAAAGACATTCCTGTTATAACACCACAGGGAGTCGAGAAAATATGCGAGAAATTCAACATCGGCGTCACTCTCGTTTTCGTCTATGCTAAGGGCTGTCAATACCAGCATTACGGACGCCACGACATGGATATCCGCATAGCACTATTTCACGAGCATTATTTCCTGGTAGACGAGCTCCAGTATAACTGCCGCTACTTACAATGGAGAAACGATCCACGCCTCAAGGACTATCCTGAGGAGCAGAAATACCTCTTCAAATCCTTCTATGACGAAGAGAAACACTGCAAAAGTGACGTGCCATCATTCTTCCAGCCACGTGATATCCCGATTCAATCTTCTGTGAAAATATTCAGGAATCTATTCAATATGAAAGGAGCTCTGGCGCCAATAAACAAGGAGCTATTAACTGAGACAGCAATAACGCCAATAGCAGATACTTGTCCAGCAGATTTCAGGCTTTATTCCTCTGAGAGTGAGAACATTGTATCAAAGTTCTACGCATCTATTCCAGACCTCTACCAAATCAGCGGTAATACAGAGGCATACATACGTCAGTGTCTGCGCGGTGGACGTGTTTTCATCTACAAAAACAAGCTCCATATTCACGAGGCAGTGATGGACCTCGACATTAACTCTCTGTATCCTTATGCTATGTCGTTACTCTTCATCCAGAAGGGTAAGTGCAAACATCTCCCCGAAATGAGCTTTGAATCATTAGCTGCCGCACTATTTGATGACGGACAGGTTACAAAAACAAAGCAGAAATACATATCACAAGCATTCATGCAGATATATGTAGAATCAGCGCGCGTGCAAAGGCACCCTGATATAGTTGAAGGATTGTCTGCAGGAAACACGTACTTCGTTGATGCAATAACGCTTCTCGACCTCATTAAATACAACGGAATTACAGGCCGTATCATTGAGGGCTTGTACTATGACGGCGACAGAGACTATTCCATAAAACCCTTTATAGAAAGCCTCTATGCACAGAGAAAAACGAACCCTGAAATGAAGCTCGTCATGAACAAGATGTCTGGATATACGCTCAAGAAAACAAGGGCCACAAAGCCATGTGAAGTCAAAGAAGACATGCTGAAATTCATCCTCAAAAACATGCCTCTTTTCGACAGTGCTTCTGGCAACGAGGCTATGATGTACAAGAAGTTCACGAATCAATACAACATGGCTAATTTCGGCGTCTATATTCTGAGCATGGCGCGCCACATCATGAATGAAGTGATATACACCTCTCAAGACAACGGTGCCACGGTGCTATACTCTGACACTGATAGTATCTTCATAAGAGCTGCAGACATCGACAAGATCACATATCCTATCGGAAGTAATCTAGGAGAATTGTCTAATGATTTCGAGGATGGCTACACACAAGCTTCTGAGGCAATATTCCTCAGCAAGAAGAGATACATCTGCAAACTCGACGAGGATAAATATCACTTCAGATACGCTGGTTTATCTAAGGAGAAAATCAAGACTCCCTGGAATATGTTCGTAGCATTATTAAATAAAGTTTGAAAGCGCGGCAATTCTGTCATCCATATCTCTGTTGCGTTGTTGCTTGTTATTTTTGACCTCGGACTTAAGTATGGTAATAAACTGCTGGCGTCTCTGCCCCATGAAATGAAATGTCTCAGAACTTTTGCTATGTTGATTGATGTAGTCCTCAACATCACTGACAATATCGTCATATATTGAACTTCCATGCCCAGAGTCTGAGCATCCATGAGAGTTAATTATCTCGTCAGTAGCGTTGTAGATAAGTGCTTCTATCGACAGTTTTGCGTACTTGGATAATGTCAGATGCAGCTTACTCTCAATGATCTTGAATATCTCATGGATATCATAAGAGAAGAACGTCTTCGCGTTACCGACCGATGCGCCTTTCATAATGCCTCCAGATTTCTTACTTTTCCCTATTTTCATTGGCTTTGGAGCAGGAGCAGGTGCAGGTGTAGGTTCAGGTTCAGCTTTTTTCTCTTTATCTTTGAAGACAAACTTCATGCCAGTAATACCAGTTGTTTTCACCTTTGATAGAGTTGCATTTTTCGCTAACTGATTGATTTCTGCACCTAGTAATGGAGCTACTGTTGTATTGAACCATGTCTTGAACTTCTCTGGATCTTTATTGATTTCATTAGATATGGCAGTGCGCATCTTATCATATTTAATGTCTTTCATAGTCAAAATTTCTCTGATAACTTTATCCTTTTCTGTATTACTTAGCTTATTAAATGCAGGATCTCTTGATTTCTCCTCAAATCTCTCTTCCAAGCTTGATAAGTAGTTATCCATGTTATAGGAATTGAATTCCTCTCTCATCATTGGTTTTTCAATAAGAAGATACTTATAATGAGCAGATTTCTCCTTTAAAGCTTCAGTGCTTTCAGGCTTTTCTCCAGATATTTTCTTCGAACCAGATGCTGCACGAGGTTTTGTTGGAGCCTTAGTTTTTGTAGGAACTTTATCAACAGATTTTAATGCTGATGTGGATCTCTCTAATTTAGCTGTTGGCGGACGTTTCTTCTCCTGTGTTTTCTTAATTAATTTTTCAGGTCCATTGATAATTAAATCAGCTTCCTCCAACGCTTTTTCGATATCATGTCTTTTCTTCGGATCATTGAAATTTTCATGTACATATTGACCTACGGAGCCAACAAATTTTATTCGACTAATCAATTCGATCATTTTTTTCGCAGTTTTATCATCGTTATTTTCGGTGGCATGAACAAGTACTTCAGTCAAAGATTTAATAAGTTCACGACATTCTTCCGCTAGTTTATTACTCTCAATAGCATCCGTACCTGGTATTTCTGTCACTACATCTTTAACAGTCGGTTTATCAGCATCTTTAACTGGCATTGTCTGAGTGTGATGCATCTTCAGTTTTTCACGTTCATCATTCATAGCATTTCTGATTTCATGATACTTCTTCTGTTCATCATCTGGTAATGCAAGCCACTCATCAAGAAGTTCGTTCAAACGTGCAATAGTCTCAGGATAATAACGCTCATCCTTCTCGAGTGCTTCTATGAACTTTATTTCCTCACAGATATCAATATACTGTTGTGCATCGCGTTTTCCTTGATCAACGAGACTCTTCATAGTTTCTGCCTTATTCCACATACTTTTCTTGTAGTCTTCTGGTATCTGAGACTTCTCTAAATCTTCCTTAATTTTGGCATGTTTATCAGGATCAATGACAGGTTTAGTTTCTGGAGTTTCAAGGTCTTTAACAGTCAGTTCTTCAGCCTTTTTCTTTGGAACTTTAACCTTCTTGACCTTCTTAGGAGGATCTTTCTTATTAGCTTTATTTCTCTCAATCAATTTTTCAACGATTTTATTGAGGGTTGTAGTAGATTTTGCATCTTTCTTTTTCGTATAATTATTCAAACGTTTTTTATCTGTAGCACCACTCTGATAATAACGTAAAACCGTTAGCCATTCATCATAACCTTTACCATCACTTCCTGTAGGAAAACTAGCAGGAAGTTCTTTCTCATAATCCTTCAGAAATTCTTCCCAAGACTTTGATATATGCGGTTTTGCAGGCTCATCAACTTCTTCCGCTTGTTTATCCGCCAATTTTTTCTTGAAATCTTCAATCTTTTTCTCATATTTCTCTTTCTGAGTTCTTATTGCACGTAGTTTACCTTCCAATTCACTAATCAATGATTTAATGTCTATATATTTGTGTCTTTCGTCCTTGTGCCATCTACGCCATGCTTCATCATCCTTTGAAATATATATTAAATCATTAATATAATCAGCAGCTTCTTTCTCCTTTGCTTCTAGACTTGTACAGGTACTTTCAGCAACTTCTATAGCACGTTTATAATCTCCTTTATCTTCAGCCTCTTTAATATCTTTATCATCGTTTTCATAACCCTTTCTAATGTCATCATCTTCTTCATCATTCACTGGTAAATCAGAGTCCTTAAGAGGTTCATCACCGTGTTTGTTATTTCGTTTCGTGGGAAGTTTCTTTGCAATCTTCTTCTGTTGCTTATTCATTTTAACATCATTAAATCTCTTTTTTTGTTGAATTTAAACATGACAGATGTAAACAAAGCGATCAAGCCAGTTGAAAGTACAATCATCTCGCCTATTAATGACGGTGCTGATTACAAGACAAATAACTATGTCCAGTTCATGATCGGTGCTGCTCAGATGAATATGTGGCTCGTTAATAACAGCTATCTATCCTTTGATTTGAACTATACAAGTATTACGAATCCTTATGGCGCAGCTAAGACTACACTTTGTCCAACATATATCAAGAACGCTAATAATATCTTCAGTTCTATTGAAGTTCTCTATGGTGGTGATACTATCTACTCACAGCCTTATAATATCGAGCAAAATACTCTGAAACAACTATATCTTGGTGAAAACTATATGAAGACTAACTATATGACGTATACTACCAGAGAAATGGTGCTCCAAGACATGTACGATATGGTTATTACAGGTGCTGCTGCAGGTCACGTTTATCCAGTAACTAACCGTCTTTATTCAGGACAAACAACATATCTAAAGTTCAGAAATGATGCTGCAGACGGTGCTAAACTTGGTGGTGCTGATCACCAGATAATTAAAAACATCATGATTCCTGTCAATCAATTAATTCCTTTCTTTATGGATATGGGAAGTGAGGGGTTCCCTGTTAGATGTCTGAAAAATCAAATAGAAATCCGTCTATATATAGCAGAACCATATAGATATCTTGTAGATTGGGACCCTTATATTAAGGATTTCAGCGATAGACTTATGGTAGATAACGCTGCTGATGCTGATGGTGCTAATATTGTAGCTGTAAACATGAAGACAAGATATCCAACTGATAGTATTAAGCTAGAGAATGTTCGTATGTTCTGCCAACACTATCTACCTGATGCAGGTCTTGCTGGTAGAATTGATAATGAATGTCTTAATTCTGCTGAAGGAAAACAGTGGCCGTTTGTTCGCACAGAAATCGCCAAACGTCAGGTAACTGGTATCAATACTACAAACAATATTCCTATGACAGCTGCAACTGAAAACACTCAGTCATTAATGCTCTATTGCCATAAGAACGACATATCTCCTGGAATTATGTTCAGACCAAACATTAACTCTCTCTACATTAAGTTCGGCTCTAATCAACTGCCATTCCAACCAGTCCCTAATAACTCCTTTGATTATCCGTTCGAGTATAGGTTCCTTACTGATGATGTCCTGAATAATATCGATACTTATAACAGCGAAACTAATCATGATTATAATGCTTCATACAGATATATCAACTCAAGAAACGCTGCCGACACTGCAGATATTACATATGCTGATGTTAAAGTGCCTACAAGTTCATTCGTTCTTATGGCTGCGAACTATGTTTCTGACCCTAATTCTCTAGGTGCAAGTTCATCTCTCTGGAATAGTGCTTACCAAGTCAGCTTCAACGGAAGATTCACTAAAACTATCGGACTTACATTTATTCTCGGCGTAGAGTCTAAGTGGGGTTTGCTTCTCCAGAACGGAAAACTGACAACTATAAATATTTAAACACATTGAATCCTATCTTTTTTTGAAGTAAAAATGGAGACAGAAGATACACCAAGCGTATTACCACCAGAAGAATTAGAGGAAGTTCCAAATGATGAGCCAACTAAACAGCAACTTTCTGACACATACATCACTTTTATTCCTAAGAATTCTACCGGATATACAACAAAAGGACATGTTGTTGAAGTTGTTATTCCTCGCACAGAACACGTCATAGCTCTGGCGAAATCATATATCGAACTCGACTTGAAAATTAAGGCAAGAGTTAATGCTGCCTATACTACTACTGCTGCTAAATTAGGTGGAAACGACAGACTTTTCATCGGTATTATTAACGCTGCAACTATATTCGATCAGACGCGTATTCTGAATAACGGTAAGACTATTTTATCTGACAGTTTCTGTCAGGTAAATTCCCGAATCTGGCAAATGACCAAGGCATCTAATTGGTTGAAGCAACAATACGCATCATTCATAAACATCGACGATGTCACCAGTAACGAGGGCTTTATTATGCATGAAATTACAGGAGATGAATTCACAGACACTGATTTCAAGGAAATCAAGTACAAACTCAATATTCCGCTACCATGTTTGTTCCCATGTTTTGATAACGCAAACAACTTTGGAACAAGTCAATTAACTGACGACGTAACACTTACTATGCAGCTGTCCTCTCCAGAGAAGTATTTATGCATAGCTATTGCAGATAAAAATGGTAAAGTCAAATCGATACAACCATTCAATGCAAATGGAAAAGAGGCTATATATAAGGTAACATTTAATCCAGTTTCAGGCGCTAAAACCTCTTACAAAGCAATTTATAATGATGCAGACACTAATTACTACATAACTGACTACATGAGAATTGTATGTCCAGCACATTATCCAACGCCCACAGAATCTGGAGGATTAACAGGTCTAGTTGATAATGAGGGCGTTAGTTATCCATTCATTACCTGTGATATTCAGGAACAGAAAAGTGACTTCTCGCCAGTTGATGATAACAGAAATATTCCTATAACTGCAGGGACAGTGTACGATTCTCAGAAAACACTTAATTACACAACTCACACCAAGAACATTTTCGCAGTTCTTATGCTCATCTCTCACTATCATTCATACTCAGTATTTGATAAGCCTTTCATGGAGAATATCGAGTGTAATCTGTCAGAGCTAATTAAGCTAGCAAATAACAAGGTTCATACGGGATCTACGTATATGGAGAATGTTAGTGTTATGGGTGGCGATAATGATATGTATAAGGATCTTGTCAATGCATTTGGTGCTGATGGATTCAGAAATCTTGAACGTTATGATGATGCTGTGCGTAGAGACTATCAACAGAAAAATGACGCATATCTCGACACCACAAATATGAATCAAAACATGCTCGGTTCATATATGCAGTATTATCCAGTAGCATGCGGACAAATGCTGGGAGTTTCAAGCGATTACTTCGCTCATCAAATCAACTACAAATATAAGCCTATATGGAGCGCTACTCAAGATACTACAGTCGCTAGTCCTTATGCTACTTGCACTCATGGTGTGAATAACTATAAAAACGCATCTGTTTTCTGTTGTCAGCTCACCTTCAAGAGACTCATGTTCGTTAATGGCGGATTAGATATAGAAAATCCTTTGTCTGACAACTATGATATCCGTAGACATATCCGTGGAGAAGTGTCTGGAAACGCTCATGGTATTCTGACATCTCTAATAGAGCCAGTCACAAACCTCATGAAGTCTGCTGGAAATACCATCAGAAACGAGATCTACAGAATTAAGCGAAACAAAAACACCACTCATGCCTACACTCGTCTGGGCAAGGACGGATATAACAAACATAGAGACATCATAGAAGCTAACGGCACTATGGGGCACAGAAAGTTTAAGCAGTTCATAGATAACCTCATATCCGCTGAGAAACAAATGAGCGGACCTTCACATGGTTTGGATATCAAAGATCCTAATGAATTATCTGGAAGCTCAACAACTACACTCGGACAAGCTACTCAAGAAATTGAAGGTGAGAAGGGCGTTGATATCCGTATGCTAAATCTGAACGTCTATCATCAACAGTCTCGTAACGCAGATTTCGCTGATAGAATTGGCTGGAAACATCAACTCATCCTCGATTACAAGTATCACGCTAATGTTCAGAAATTACGTCTTGGAAGTTGGGGTGTCGAGACTGCTATCTTAGGGGTTAGTAATGCTCATGGATTAGGTACTTGGCTCAAGGATAAATGGGGTAAGGTTAAGACATGGTGGCATGAGAAAGCAAAGCCTTGGTTGAGGAATCAAGGACATCAAGCACTTTCAAACCTCAAAGATATCGGGAAACAATACGCCATGAAGGTTCTCAACGGAGAGATCAAAATCACTGACGTTCCTTCCAAATTCATTCCTACAGTTCAGAGTCTCATTAGAAACGGCGATTTGACAAGAGGCATGGATCCTAAGATACAAGAAGCTATGAATATCATCAGAGATATTAAGGCAGGAAAGAAGACATGGCAAGATGTTCCTGGCGATATTTATAACCTAATTAAGTCCAAGAATCTTGAAGCTGCAGCATCCGGGAACGGACTTGTTATTAGACATGGATTCTACGGGCATGTTAACTACAAACCATCAATCGCATATCCTGTTATGAAGAGAAGAATGCAGATGATATTAGACAAGAATCCTAATCAACTAAAGGATAAGGATTTGAGAGCTATTTATGCCTATAAACGTTCACGCTCACGTCCACTAGTTGATAAACATGGAACACTGGGAGTAACTCTCAAGAGATTATATGGCGAGCCTTTATATCGTAGGAAACTTATCGCAGAGAATAAAGTGAGTCATGGAGTTGTATCTGCTGAATTACCACCCAAGAAATCAGGCTTCAAACATGAACTGATAACGAAGTACTTCAACGGCAATAAAGACTCGTATAAACAATGGAAGAAATCAAGAAAAGAACTTCCTCCTCATCAGGATATTGCGCCAGTAAACTCACCGTTAATGCAACAGATTGATGTAAATCACGGGATATCTGAAGAAGAAGCTTATTGGAAAAAGCACAAAAAAGAGCTCAAAAAGAAGCTCCTCGAAAAGATGAAGAGTAAAAAATAAGGAAAGAAAATGAGGGTATTAATTTCACAGAGTCTATTTTTGGCTTTGTTTTTGCAGACAAATTGATGAACGTGTCGATATGCACGCACCTCGTTTTGAGCTTTGATTCTTTAGATATAAAAGTGGTGCAAAAAGTCCTGCAAAAGTCCTGCACACATATCTCAATCTTCAGAGTTTTATATAGATTTACTGAACATAAAGTCCCATCAAAAGTCAAGACTCTGTTTTTCTCGTGAAAAGGAAACCCTCAAATTATTTTCCCTAGTAATTTCCTATGTGAATTTATAATAGTAACTCTATAAGTGCATATTCATACCCCCTAATTCTTTTCTCCAAGTAAATTTTTGAGTTATGAAAAATTATAAAAAGCATAGTCTTGACTTTTGATGGGACCTTTTCTTCAGAGAAATTAACCGTATTTCTGATGCTTCGACCATGTCTGCAGGACTTTTGCAGGACTTTTGCAGGACTTTTCATAATTATTTTTTCATCTACAAAAACAAATCAATTTTTCGAGTATTAATTTCACAGGTATATTTAGAGCCTTGTTTTTTCAGCTCATAATTATCTGAAGTAATTGAGCAAAGAATTGTGGCTGTGTATCGATACAGTGACTTGCATTAAAGTGATGAATTCTGACCTGACAACCATGTCTCTTTAGATATTGCACGTATTTATTCTTCAGAGCAATAACGTCGCTCGTATAGGGTTCGTCCATATTATTCCTCGACGTAAATACGATGTGAATTGGTATGTGTTTTGGCGCATAGACAGAATGGTCAGATATTACAGCATCGAGAGCTTTATCTGTCGAATTTAAGCCCGGAATATCATTAGGATTATCATAAAACTCCTCGACATAATCATTCCCTCGAGACTGCTCATATTTAAGCATTAACTCGGGAACCATCGTAGTTTCTTCAACTAATATTAATTTCTTCAATCTACCAGGCCGTTTAGATGCATATACTCGTATCCAATGACTTCCTTTAGAAATGCCGTATCCATAGAGATTCGGCGTATTTCTCGGAACATAGCTATCAATATAATCACAATAAGCGTCAGGAGTAAGTTGCTCGTAAGTGCAGTTTTCATTCTCTTCTTGTAAAGGCACAAAAATCACATTAATACCATGTTGTTCTAGGAAGTTTATGAACGGTCCTGCAGTCTCTTCTGAATACCCATCGCCACCCAAATATAACAGCGTGATTTTATTCATCTTTCTCTGCTTCTAAAATCTGTATATCAGGCACTTCTACGTCATCATTACGCTCAGTAACTTCTTTTTTCGTCTCTCTTTTCAGACCAATTTGGAAGGCATTTATGGCAGCGAGTCCAGCATTACAAAACATCGTCACAAACGGAAATATCGCTGTGTTTATCTCCTCTTCATACTTCTCCAGATATATACACACTACCTGTAGAAATGAAGTGAAACTCGCTAAAACAAGGCTTACAATCGCTAGTTTACAGTGGCAAGGATTACAGCACATTTATTGTCTGAAAAAAAGTGTAAACGGTAACTTTTATCAGCCTTGATTGGACACTGTCAGCTGTAAATAAATTGGTTCTAATATCTTTACGGTAGTGTATTGATCGTTGAGTAATCTCACACGCAGATTTGACAGATCATTTGCTGTTGCTTCCATGGACGAACACATCTGTATTGTGGAGTTATGCCTATCAGTTCCGTTGTAGCTTAATGCGACGATATTATACGCCTGATTATTAGCGTTCAGAGTATTTGTCACTGAGGTTATTGGTGTGTCAAGAACATAGATATAAGGTCCGTTTAGACGAATATTCACGAAATCAAAGTAGATGTAGTTATGCACTGGACTAGTATCATCGCCAATTATTTCACGCTCAGTGACTATAGTGCCATTGATTTCTTTGTTCATATTATTCAGAACATAACCCCAGTTATCTGAGTAGCTGATGGATGCTCCAAGAGGTATGTCCAAAGTATCTTTCAACTGGCATCTGAATCTATATTCATGAGTAATGTCTCCAAGCTCAGTAATATTTGTGTTATCCTCATTAACTACAGTGATATTCTCGAAGAGATCATCTCCAGAGTGAGTTGATAAGGATGGATGATCAGCGTCTATTTCCTCTGTATTAATAGCTCTGATGATTTCGTCGATGCGTCTTGTATATGTGTAAATGTCCTTGTTTATGGTGTATTTTGCTGTCTGCTCAACCATGCCAGTTCCATCAACATATGTCTTCGTTTTTATCTGGAAATAATCAAGGTTTTTTATGAGAGTTGCTTCGTTGTTTCTAAACATAACTTCATTCATAGTAACTTGGTACTGTCCGTTAGAGTTTGGGCGAAAAGGCACTCTTAAGTTGAAAGTAGTGTCATAGTAATGATTACCGTCACCTTCATACGTCATGAGAATATACTTACATGCTGTTACATTAGTCTGCTCCATTTAAAAGACATTAAATTGGCAAAATCAGATTTGTTTTTACGTCTAATTTGTACTTATCTTTATGTCGCTCCAGAAACTCCTTTTCCATGTTGCAGAGCTCAGTTGGTTTCCCTATTCTTATCTGAAAAATGCCAAGCTTCTCCTCTCGCTTGATTTTCTTGCCTGATTTATCGCGTGAAATTACTCTGACAATATATTTGCTCTTATTAACGTTCAGGTCTCCATTCTTCTTGAAAACGGGCTTGTAATCAATGATCTCGTCGTATATCATGAAGTTAGATTTGTCCTCTAATTTAGGCGCGAAATCAATGTCGTCAGTGTCATTAACTTTGATAAGTCTGTATCGCGGAACTGTTTTCACATCTCCGTTTTCTGCAACGATATCATAGAGAAAGGGGCTGTGCTCATATTCCACGAGATAGTAGTACTTGGATAATTGACGCTTGTATTGACCCTTCTTGAATCTATGCTCCTGTTCATCAAGGATATACCTCACTTTATCGTGTTTCTTTATAGGATCTTTGAGGAGGAGATGTTCTTTCTTGTCTCTGATTTCGAGCTGATTATACACGTACATTAACTCTGCGTCAGGATTCGCTTGCATATCTCTAGGAGACATCTTGATCGCGTCATTGTATTTCTTGTTATACTTCTTGACGGCTTGTTTCACCGAGACTTCATAATGATCCATAATTTCTCTGAGAGTTCTGCATAGTCTATTAATAATCGCTAATTCTGAGTGCAAAGAGCCGAGAACAACTCTTATGATGATGTGATTTTCTCTGCAGAAATCAACGAATCTAAAGCTACTGAAAGCGGATTCTGCATCGCATTGAATTCCTGAGGGATGAAGCTCGTCAACAAACTTCTTGAACTTATCCAGAACATCATTAGTATTCTTTGATTTAAGCTTTGATATCCAAGCGAATCTGGTATTAATGTTCACGCAGAGTAAATATGGCGCATCGTCGAAGAATATATCCATCTGGTAAGCGTCTTTCATAGATGAAAACAAATTGCCCATTAATGCCCTGTTATAATGCTTGAGGAACTTCTTCTTGTGGTATTTATCGAACAGAGTTCTTATCTGTTTTTTATCAGTTCCAGGATACTTCACGTCGAAGTAATACAGGGCGTCTTTCACGCTCATAAACCTCTTTTTCTTAATTACATCCTCTATATCTGCCATTTTTAATCTCCTTAAAATGATGCAATCTGGCGGACGCTATGACATTGGAAGAAATCAGATGGTCTCAATAATACCTGCAGGAGGAGCTTCTGCTTATATCGGAGGCTCTTCTGATGAGGTAATGACAGATGGAGATAGCACTACATTCGTCAGATTAAAGAGCGATACTTATGGGCATTACACCGAAGAAACGGAAGAGTGCAAAACCATTGAGCCAACGAGCACTGATCCTCATGGAAAGTACACTGGTTATATCGGTGAAGAAGGTAAAGAATACTATGGAAATACATGCATCAGAGGCTATAACTTCCTCATAGAAGATATCTCTGATCAAATGCTTCAGACATCAGGGCAATCTGGTAATGGACAATGGAAGAAATTAGCGGTATCAATGAAGACATTAAAGGACGTGAAAGATGGTCTTGAAGAAGAAATCGCTACAATCATTGGTCAAGGAGATGCTTATTTAACTAGATCAGACGCAGAAATTACATACGAATCAATATCTGCACATAACTCAGACAAATCAGCGCTGGAATCATCAATATCTACAAAAGCTAACTCTGCAGACGTATATACAAAGAGTCAAGTTGATTCGTCATTAAGTTCAAAAGCCAATGCCAGCGACGTTTATACAAAGGCAGAAAGCGATACTGCACTAGCTCTGAAAGCAGATCAATCAACCACATATACAAAGACAGAAACGGACTCTGCATTAAGTGCGAAGGCGAATAGTGCTGATGTCTATACGAAATCACAGGTATATACGAAGCCAGAAACATATAGCAATACTCAGGTGGAAAACCGTATTCTCACATTAACTACCTTCGAAAATCAGGGACAAGATATCGCTGGATATTATACAGAGAGAGTCCCTGTTTATGACCCTGAAACTGGAGAGATTATTGGGTATGAAGATGTGCAAGTTCCTATATATGATAACCAGACTGAATCTACTTGTTTTTGGGACACTCGTACAGGATGTTATCTTGTTAAAACAGCAGTAAAGCAAGCGTTATCAATTCCTGGACAAATTATCAAGCGCATATTCATAGAGCCAAAGATGAAGAGAATCAGGACTGCTTGTCTGGCGGCTACAGGAGCATTAGTTGGTTCGAAAGTTGTTGCACAATCATTAGCGTTTGGAGTTACTTCCGCTATAGCATGTACTCATGGTGGAGATGATGATCCTGGAGATATTGAATTTGATGACGATTATCATGGATCTCGAACGGTTACTAACATGGTTCATGATTCTGAGTATAATTCCATGACATATACTGAAGACGGACAGACTCACTCATTAACTCCTGATTCAACAATTCCTACAACACAAGCTATAAAGAATCATCACTATACAAAGACTGAGGTCGATTCACTGATTGCTGGAATACCTGGTCCTGACATGAGTAATTACTATAATAAGTCAGAGAGTGATGCTAGATTCATTAACGTTGATGAACCAGTCACTCTTCTTGGCAAATCTTTCGAAATCCAATTACAGTCTACAAGAGATATATCAGTGACTACTTCTACATCATCTACACTAATGCATACTATAGAAGCGGAAGGTAAAGCTTACCACTTTGAATACAAGAATGTTTGCGCTTGGAACACTGAGAATAGAAGGCCAATCGATGGTGATATGACCGGAGTTCATTTCAAAATCAGAGCAAGGATAACTGGTAAAGAAGACCAAGAGTTTGAATGCACATTTAGCGACTATTACTCGGGGATTCTCAACGATGCTCATTACACCAACACTCCATGTGATTACTTCTTTGATATTAGCTGCTCTGGAGTTATCAACTGTGATATTGGTGATGGAATCAACTTCTATTTTGTAACTTATGCTGATTCAATACCTAATCCACCAGGAAGTTACACCGGCTCAACAGAAAGAGCTAGTGAAGGACATCCTAAGTATCTTAAAGGTTTAATCGAAACATCAATTGATAACTATTACACGAAGTCCGAATCGGATGATAAATATCTCTCAATGATTAATTCTACTAGCGATAGACGCATATTCTGGGACGGTGGTAATTTGAAAATACAAGCATACGTAAACGATGCGTGGGCAACTAAATTCCAATTCGCGCCAGCTAGTGCAAAGATGTCAACTGGAAGGTTGTATTTCAGTAACTCCGGTTCCTTATCTGGCGATTCTGTTAGCGAAATAGCCACTTCAGCTACTGCTTCACTATCTACATCAGATACAACTATTGCTACTCCTGGATATATTAATCAGTATTACGTACCAACGGTTAATACAGCTGGCGTTAGGCGCGTGATATGGAAAAGCAATGATTTTATAGTTCAAACATATGAAAACAATGCTTGGAACGATAGAATTAAATTTAGAGCAAATGATTTAGTTTACAGTTCATCTATATCTGTCGGGAGAGTATATCTCAATAACACCAGTGCTATCAGTGGTAACTACGTCGGCGAAATAGCCACTTCAACTACTGCGGCGATTTCGACTTCAGATACAATGATTGCTACTCCTGGATATGTTGATCAATTCTATCAACCAAAGCCTCGTTTCTTCGATGTTCTGCTCGGAAGCGATGATTTCAGTACGTCATCAGGTGCGCAACAAGCAATAATTCAATTCGCCGCTGAAGCAAATGATGTTATTGAAGTTAATGTCAGTGGTTCGTTCAATATGTCTAGCCTTGACGATGTATCTAAGTTCATGGGTGCGATTAGAGTTGAGCATTCAACAGATAATACATATGAAGGCGCAATTGCATTCTCGCATGATATAACAACATCAAACCGCTTTACATTAACGGGCGTTCTGAAGCGCCAAATGGCAGCAACTGCATCGAGCACCTGTCAATTAAAGATTAGACTCAAACGCAATGATAGCACAGCATTATCGTTTAGTTCAGCACGCATTCGTGTAGCCGTTACACTGAGCAATAATTATAATGCGTTAGCTTATACAGTTAATCCGCAGTAACATCAATTCTATCTATTTTTCGAGTACAGTTTCGTTCAGCTTGATGAAATATGACGCGCCCTAAACAAAAAGCACCTTTTTTTTCCACCCATTAATGTCAGAAGAGTCAACTTCGAAAACAAGTCCTAGTGCGACGAGCCACCTCGTGTATGTAAGCACACTTCCTAGTGATGCTGTCAAGATTGATAAGTACCTCGAGCATGAATTCGAGAGCCTTTATTACTCTCCATCAACAAAGCTATACTATCAAGCTCCAAAGCAGAAATTCAGGCAAATAACTCCAGGCAAGAGCTCCATCAGCTGTCGTTCCAATGCTGATAAGACAGTAAGAATCTCACTCAAGAAGCTCAGGAAATTAATGGGAACCGAATAACTGCGAACGATTTTTTTGAAGCAAAAATATAGGCGGTTCATTTAGAGCTCGAATCTAGCTCCAGGCACTCCCATGGGTTCATCCTTAGCGTGATCAAAGCTATAGAAGTAATAGTCTCCGAACTGACCTGTGGCGAGATCTCTTCTGAGGTGCTCAGTGTTCTCCTGCACCACTAATGAGAGAGGACTTACTGTGAACTTGTATAATTTGAACTCGGGCTGCTTCTCAATAGAGAACTTGTAACAAATCTTAGGGCAGTTACTTGGCCAAGCTAATTTGGCATGAGTGTCCACGTCATAAATGCCTCTTACGTGTGCGTCTGAAGCTAGTGGATTGAATTTATTAGCAGAGAACTCTACTACAAGCAATAACTCCTGAACTCTGTTGTGGAAGGCTATTACCTTCAACAAATTCACGAGACCCATAACTCCTGTCGTATACTTCTTTTGAGATGCCATTGCTGCGTTCATATGGAAGTTGCAAAAAAATCGTCGTTATTATTTTTGAGGGTCAAACTTTCTCAGACACTAAATCGTCGTAATCGGTTCCATCAATGCTAATTTGCCTGTGTCCTTCTCTGTATTCATTCTTCACCACATACACCCACTGCCT
>JAEEGH010014219.1_pt1 | contig 17502 bp, 23 predicted proteins | sample 9134181 | NCBI WGS metagenome assembly JAEEGH01 (sample SAMN16246544, study PRJNA631951) | gut metagenome | biome: gut microbiome; feature: rumen; material: DP-attached | host: Bos | place: Iran: Karaj | collected 2018-10
CATTGACTGCGGGTGCTGTACTGTTGGCACGAGGCATCCAATCATTGTTCAAGAAATCCTCAAATACTGTTGGCATCCAACTGTTCTGAAACATTACTGGTAACATAATCAATACCTCCTAATTATACTTTTAGTTTAACGTATGTTCTGAGTGCTTTTGCCTTTTGAGCTCCAGCTCTCACTAAGCTAAAAGCAATATACGTGCCGAATGCCAAAATGTCAATCGACGAAGGCCAGAATGGCACGGAATTTAAACTACGATAAACATTGCTGACAATTTATTAAACTCGTTTAAACATTAGCAATCCAGAAGATGTCGTCTTTGTTCATAGGATACTCACTATTGGCTGCAAAGTATTGAAATCTACATAGTCAACCTTCTTTCCGTATGTCTCCAGAATGATCTTTGACTCGGCATTGAGTTCTTCTTTAGGCATTCTCGCCAGCTTACTATGCATAAACTTCATCATCAACTTATGCTTCAACCCCATAGTGCTATAGTCGATGGCACCACGAAGATGGAATATCTTGTCTTCGTCATATAAGTGAGCAGGAATCTGAGACTTGATATTATTACGGACATATCTGATGTTCTCTCCATCTTGCGGGTCAACCAGGCCGACTGTTATAACTATCAGTTCCTGGCTGGTGACAGTCGCTGCAAACTTCTTCAGCCCCAAAACGCTGCCAGCAAATAGTGCTCCCATGTATATGATGCGCTCGTAGTTCTGAATGTCCTCAGCTTCTTTACGACTTACGCATTTAATACCTGTGATAGCAGATAAGCGTTCCGCATATCGTTTCGTGGAGCCGTATTGGCTGGCATATATGATAATGGAATGCTTCATTTCTTCGTATATTTAGCTTTCACAATTTCGTAAGAGTTTCGAGTCAGTTCCTGCAGCAAGTTATCTGGTGCATTATTGGGATTGATGCCAATCCAATGTTTTGGCGACTCGTTATACGGATTGCCGATACAGTCATATTGCACTTTCAGATCTTCAATACGCTCTGGCTGGCATTTGAGCGAAATGACAGAGTAATCGTTACAGTCGAAGAATGAGAACATGTGCCCCATGACGTAGAATACCAATACTCCTTCGCCGCTTTTGAACTTCTGGAAAGGTAGTTTCTCTTCCACGTCTGTACCTAATGACAGGCAATATTCGCGATAGTCCTCTATATTCATTTTGACAGATACCCAATTAATATGATTTGGATGATGAGAATCAGCGGAAGTCCATACTTGAACTTTTTATGCATCGTCTTATGATGCCATATCTTCATTCCAAGCAAAGCTCCGATGCTGCCACCGATGACTGCAAGCATCAGCAGAGTAGCCTCCGATATTCGCCAACTACCTTGCTTTGCTTTCCATTTATCAATGCCATAGACTAAGAAGGTCACGACATTGATGACTATCAAATAATATAGCAATGCTTCTGTCATTTCAATACCATTTATAACCATGTTCCTTGCAATAGTCAATTGCAGGCTGATAACCTTGGAAGGTGGCCTTGTGAATCCACTTCAGGCCCTTCTTCTCATCGACGGGTACGCCGGTGCCAGTCATCAGAAACCAGCCAGTGGCAAACTGTGCCTGAGCATCACCGCCATTGGCAGCCAGCTCATACCAGAAAGCACATTCCTCCAAGTCCTTCTCCACACCGTCGCCATTCCAATAGGCCGCGCCGCAATTCTTCTGGCTTTGGATATGCCCTTGAAAAGCAGCCTCGCGATACCAAAGGAAGGCTTTCGTGTGATCCTGTTCCACACCATTGCCAAGATAGTAGGCATTGGCCACGTTCACCTGTGACTGCATGTCACCCTTGTCGGCGGCTTTCATGTACCACTCGAAGGCCTTTACAGCATCCTGCTCCACGCCCTTACCGTGATAGTAGCACTCGCCGACGTTGAAGCAGCCATAGACATCGCCCAGCTCCGCAGCCTTCATATACCACTCGAATGCCAGTTCAAGGCTGACCTTCACGCCAGTGCCACGCTCGTAGCAGACCCCAAGGTTATTCATCGCCTTGGTGTCGCCCTCGTAAGCCTTCTCACGATAACCGTCTGCCTTGTTCCGTTCCTTGGGCATATTTATGTAAACTCAATGATGGCACTCACCTCACTCCCTATGGACAGGGAAACGATGATGCCGTCAGCTGTTTTGTAAATAGTAGGAATCAGGCAATCACCAAGCTTGGCAGCTACACGATACTCTACGCGCAGACCCTTTACCACGAAATCCTCCGGCAACAGTTCCATCGCCATACGAACATAGTTGGCATTGTTCAGATGCTTGTTATAGTCGATGTCGGCACGAAGTACCTTGATAGGCTCCAGCACTTCACCTTCTGTCTTAGGCAGGATGATACGGCGGTCTTTGTAGTTCATCTCCAGCTGTGGCTCCAGCTTCATTGATTGTATGGTCGTATCGTCCACACGTTTCAGTTTTCCAGCCACCTTGTCAACGAATGCGCCCATGCTCCATGTTTTGTAGCAGGGATTCCCTTGTGCGTCGTAGATGAACGTATTGCGGAATCCGAACATGGGCTTCATGCCATAGACGGAGGTTGTCACCGTCAACTCCTCTTTGTAGTCAGGCACACGGATAATCTCTACCTGGCGTGTTGCCAAGAGCTGCGCCATATTCTGCTGCAAGAAGTAGTCCTTGACTTCCGGCTCGCTGTCGATCCACATCTCTGAGCAGTCCTGCATCATCTGGAGAGCAGAGTAAAGTTTCAGTTTACCCTCGCTGTCGCAGGTACTTGTCGTTACCTTATATGTTAAGCTGTACATATTCTATTTCAAATACTCATCATCCCTTACCAGCACCTTCTCAATCTTGCCGACGTACATTGTATGAAAGTCACGCTGGGGATAGTTCTGATCAATGGTTTCCTGATAAAGGAACCCGCTTTCCTGAAGCTCCGACTGATAGAGTTTCTTGCAAATCAATACCAGCTTGGCTTCCTCGAAATAGACAGTGTTGTCGGCATAGACAGGCGTGAGACCTGCCTTACCAATCTTATCCTCGTCACGACCTGACACACTGCCAAGGTAGGCCATCTGCTTTTTGAACGACTTATCCATAACGCAGAGGGAGAAGTAGCCCTCTTCGTCAACAAACTCCTTGGTATAGCGTGACGGGCGTAGGTAAATCACTGCTGTCGGGTCATTGTGTCCCCACAGACATCCCAGGTGTCCCCAAGAGGCTGTCATAGTGTTGCAACTATTCTCATCGCCAGCCGTCACCAGCATCCATTCATCACCAATCAGGTTAAACGGATTGAACTTCATTTCCTTATAGTTTATCTCTTTCATATCACGCAAATGCTTAATATTTGTTGCAAATTTAGTCATTTAAGGCGAAATATGAATAATAATGCGTAAATTTGTGCCTGTTTTTGAGAATTATTTAGGATAAATCGACAAAACTAATACAAATTAGAATTATGAAACGAATAACCATATCAATCCTATTCTCCGCAAGCGTGCTGTTTGTTGCTTGTGGCGGACGGTCTGCGTCTGGTTCTGATAGTGATGTCAATCCGCGGGATACGGTGAAGGTGCCGGAAGGATACACTGGTGAGGACAGTATCGCCTACATCGAGAATGCTGTCTTGAAAAGCAACATCACGGCTGAAGACCTGCTCGGTCTGGCTGAGGTCCATTCAGTGGAAGGCATGCTCTTTGATTATAATAATGAGGAAAAGGCCGAGGATAATCCCGAATATGCAAAAGAACACATAGTGACGCATCGTGATTCTTCCGCTTTGCGACTGGTCAATCGTATCATGCGAATGAACGAACTGGTGAAAAAGAACGGCAAGGCCTACGACAAACTGCAGTGGGCCATAGCCGTCAATGCCGCCATTGACACCTTCCTCGTGAATGAGCCGACAATCCGCAAAGGCCAGGTATTCGAGGAAATCGAGAGGGTGACATCTAAATTCTCCTCCGACACACAAAGCGAGATGAACTTCATCTCCTACATCTATGCGACACTCGACTATTATCGGTCCATCGAGGCCTATCGCCAGTGGTTACAGGCTGTTCCGAAGGACATCAGGCAGCTGGCCCAGGAGGAATATGAGGCATGGCATGACCTGAACGATGCGCGTTTCAACCTGTGGAATGATGTGTCGTACCGTCGGGAATGGTACAGCATGAAGCCATTGGAGATTGAAGGCTATTACACGAATCTTTCGGAAAACCGCCGGGCCGAGCTGGATGTAGAACGCGACATCATCCTGAATGGTAAGGCTTATAAGCAGAAAGGCCAGACTGTGACGGCAAAGGAATGGGAGAAATGGATTGCGGACAATTCCGTGCCGGAAGACCTGGATATGCTGGAGAAGAATGACACTCGCATACCCAGTGATAGCATCGTCACCGACCGCGTGAACACGTTGAAGACAACGTTCGCAAGATGGCTGAAAGCACGTCAGGCGCTTGCTGCCACACTCCCAAAGGAGCAGGGCGACTCATACGATTACCTGACTGCGGACATGCACAGCCGAATGACAGGCAAGCTCGAAGCAATTATACCCTATGACTATTATTAAGATGATAGAGATTAGGGAAGCAAGCAAGAGCCAAGCAGCAGAGATTGCCAGCCTGATAATGACGGCCATGACGGATGACTGTTGCCTATATTTCTGTGGCGAGGGCTACGGACTGGAGGATTTCCGCAAGATGATGACCATGCTTGTGGAGCGCGAAGATTCGCAGTACAGCTATCGGAATACCTTGGTAGCAATGGATGTGGACAAAGTGGTTGGCATCTCCGTCAGCTATGATGGTGGACGTTTGCATGAACTGCGCCACGCCTTTATCGAGGCTGCCAAGGAGCATATCGGCAAAGATCATTCTGGTATGGATGACGAGACACAGGCGGGCGAACTGTATCTTGACTCCTTGGCCGTGCTTCCCGAATATCGTCGTCAGGGCATTGCCAGAAAGCTGTTGTTGGCGACCAAGGAACGGGCTAATTGTTTAGGCTTGCCGTGTGTAGGACTTTTGGTAGATAAGGATAATCCCGTCGGCGAGGCATTGTACACCTCCGTGGGCTTCCAATACGTCAATGATAACCAATGGGGTGGTCATCCCATGAAACATTTGGTTATATAGTAATGAGTAGCATAGTCCTTTCCATATTTTTGCTGAGCATTGGCGCGAGTTTCATCCAGCGCACCACGGGCTTCGGCTTCGGTATCTTCATCATGACGATGCTGCCATTCCTCATGCCAACGTATGGAGAGGCTACAACACTCTCAGGGCTGCTGGCAATCACAACTTCTGCGGCTATCGTGTGGCGGTTGCGGAGCTACGTCACCTGGCAGCGACTTTGGCCGATTCTGCTGACATTTATCATTGTTTCAACTGTCGCTATTTTCGCCCTAACTCGCATAGAAGACCATATTTTGCGCCGCATCCTTGGCGTAGCACTCATCCTGATCAGTATCTACTTCATGCTGTTCAGTACTCGTATTAAACTGCCAACGACGAAAAAGGTGCAGGTAGGCGCAGGAACATTGAGTGGACTGATGGGCGGTTTCTTCGGTATGCAAGGCCCACCTGCCGTGCTGTACTTCATCCAAAGTGAGCCGACGAAGGAGCATTACATGGCAATGGCACAGACCTATTTCCTGATTGGCAATGTGATGATGACTGGTGTGAGAGCCTACAACGGCTTCTTCACAACTACTGTAGCCGTTGACTATCTTTATGGCCTTGGCGGTGTCATTATCGGCACTATATTTGGTGCCTACGTCTTCAAACATATCCCCAACCGTATCTTCCGCTACATCGTCTATGCCTATATCTGCATCAGCGGTGTAATCATACTCATGACAAATTAAGAACTATGACATATATGAACAAATTCACCCAATCTGATGATTATCGGCGCGATGAACTAATCCGCATCATCGAACACTCTGTTGAGAAACTGACTCTGGCCGAGTTGGAAGCCCTGTACTATGACATGACGACCAAGTCCTATATTAACGATTGACGATCTTCTGATAAGCCAACCTCTCATCGCCAGACAGCAGATAGATAATGCCGCAATAGGTGAAGCCGTGCTTCAAGATGTTGTGCTGCATAATCTTGTTGTCGTGGTGGGTATCTATGCGGATGTTCGTGTCATGTGAGAAGCAGAAGTCCATGATGCTACTAAAGATGCCGTGAGCTTCAGGATAACTGGCAATGCGATGTACTACATGATAAGGTTGAACATCATCTATCCACTCACCTTTGTAGATCTTGGCATAAGTTGGTTCTGGTGATGGCAGAAAAGCAAAGTAGCCAACGACCTTGCCACCGTCCTCAACGACAAAACCGCCATGTCGTTCCATATCAGCCGTAATGACAGCCTCGGAGGGATAGCCTTCTCCCCATTGGTGTATATTGCCAGACTGCCGCATAATCTGCTTCGCAGCATCCATGACCTGCATGATCTCAGCCATGTCCGACGGTTGGGCTTCTCTGATAATCCTCCTCATGTTCCTACTGCTTGATAAAATGAGGGAAGTCGGGTTCTCCTAATTTAGGTTCGTAGGTAAATCCCTCGTAACTGAAGGCACAGAGATCTTCGGGCTTATCGATGCGGTTCTCAATGACGAATCGTGTCATGGCTCCCCGGCATGTCTTAGCCCAAACAGCTTGAATCTTCAACTCGCTGCCTTTTCTGACGTAGAACAAAGGCTGAACGACTCGGACTTCTTTTCGGACACGGTGCCAGTCAAACAGGTGCTGGTATTCCTCTGTAGCAAGATGTACCAGAATTCCACCATCCGCTTTCACAGAATCAATCAGTACATCAGTCAGTCGGCTCTTCCAGAAACCAAACATGTTCTGTCCCTCTCCACTTGGTAGTTCCACATTACCCTCCATCCTATACGGGAGAATAGCGTCCAATGGGCGAAGCAGTCCATAGAGGAAAGAGGTAATCCATAACCTTCCCTGGGAATAATTGAGGTCATCGACATTCAGAGTTTCAGCCTTCAGATGTTTGTATGCCTGACCATGATAGGCAAGAATAGCTGGTAGCTTCGCGGCATCATCGAAGAAGCGCATATACCGCAACCTGTTCTGAGCAGCAATCTGCTGGCTGCAGCCCAGCATTTCGGCAATCGTCTCAGCTGAATATTGAACCATGTCCCTCGCAAAACAATCTGCCTCATTCTGAAAACGAGGTGATGACAGGCTAATGTCGGGGGATGACTTTACCTTCTTGCTCTGGCAAGCGTCTCCTTTCGTCGCCGAGCGGTCATTCATTATCTTTGCGGAAGCAAGTATTATCTGCATATCATTTTATTATAGTTCCACATCTGAAGGACTGTAGTTGTTCTCCCATCACGCCCTTCATTACCTCAAACACATTATCACCTGTGCAATGGCTGGTGTAGAATCGTGTTTTATGATAGTTAGCTTTCAACCGTTGAGCCAAAGCCGCCAGTTTTTCTTTCGATTGACTTTGTCGACTTCCGTCACGACTCGGCCGTTCAATCGAGCTTGACGGCTCTCGCTGCTCCGGAAGTTCCTGACCATCGAGTAAGTGAAAACCACCTACTACAAAATTTACAGGATAAGGGCAAGCAGCAAGAATATTCTCCAGTCCACTATGAGCGCAGCCCGTGAACAAGAGGCCATCAGTATATAAAGCAAGTTCATGACGGAAATCATCATTCACATATTCGCCATTAGCATCTTTCACAAAAAGGTGTGCATTTCCTTTTGGCATTGGATAAATCTGTGGGATATGGGCTATTATATAGAGGCCATCTACCGCTCGGCTCTGCCGCTTGGCTCGTCCAAGAATCTCGCATGGGTGCCCTCCTACGATGTTATCAACATCGCAGGCTCCTCCCTTTTCTACAGTTATAAGCCTGTTCTTTATGCTCTCTGGCCACACCGTCGTTATACTATGCAGATAGTTCCGTTTAGAGTAAAACTTACCGCTTATGGCATCAGGCGAAACAATGACCTTTGCTTTAGTGTTCTGCTCCAAGAAATATCGTAAACCGCCTGCGTGGTCACTATGTCCGTGAGAAATGAAAACATAGTCAACTGTGCTGAGGTCTAGACCCAACTGCTCTGCATTTTTTATAAACACGTCACTTGCTCCAGTATCAAGCAGAATCCTATGTTGTTCTGTTTCCAACAGGATAGAAAGCCCATGCTCTGTAAAGAGACGGCTGTCATTGCTTCGATTATCTGATAATACAGTCCACTTCATAATTCTATCGTTTCTCCTTCCTTGGTTATCTCCCAGAATGGAATGCCTTTTTCATCCGTAAAATCCTTCATGCGCCACGAGGATTCAAAGCCGCTGGCCACGAAGTGCATGGGAACGAACATGCCAACCTTGAAGCGCTCGATGAACTGTCTGCCGCCAAGGGTATAGCCGTTGCCTATGCGCCATATCACAATTCTTATTAAATCGGAGGGCACGGAAGGTGCAATCCGAGAGCAATCAAACTTGTTTGAATTGCCGAGGTGCAGCCCGTTCTCGAAAATTTATTTGCAAAGGTACTCATTTTTACTTTATTATTCGTATCTTTGCACCGATTATTAGGATAGTTTAGGATTTATGGCAAAGCGTGAATACATACAGGCCTCAATGTCATTATGTTTTGCAAGTCTTATCATCAGTTTATTTCCTCCAATTCACCAGTTTCTGAATCTATGATAAACCCACGAACCACAATATCCTTTGGCACCAACGGATGGGTCTTGATTTCCCCAATTCCCCCTGCTTTATAGCCGTCCCCCAGCAGGGGACTCATAATGTTGAATTCAATAATCTGGTCTATCATATCACAAAACATATTAAATTAATAGGCAAATATACGAAAAATCCATGAATATTTGCTACCTTTGTGCCAAGATTTGAGAATTATTAGGAAATGAAGAAGATTTTGACTTGCTTATTCGCCGCACTTGGGCTTACTACTGCTTGTGGCCAGCAGAACTTTGAGAACATGGAAGTGAAGGAGTTTGCAGAACTGATAACAGACTCCAACGTGGTAATCCTCGACGTGCGTAAGGTCGATGAGTTTGCCGAAGGGCATATCAAGGGAGCCGTTCTTATCGACCAGTTCCAAAGTGACTTCGTAGAGCAGGCCAAGGCAAAGTTGCCGAAAGACAAGACCATCGCCATCTATTGTCGCAGTGGTCGCCGTTCAGCTAATGCAGCCGGTAAGTTGGCTGATGTCGGCTACAAGTGCGTGAACCTTAAAGGCGGCATCCTTGCATGGAAAGAGTCGAATATGCCTGTGATATTCAATCAAACCCAGTAATGACTATGGCTTATATGAATAAATACCAGTCAGACGACTATCGACGCGAAGAGTTGATACGTATCATCGAACATTCCGTGGAGAAGCTGACTTTAGCCGAGTTAGAGGCTTTGTATTACGATATGACAACAAAATCCTATATTGAATAGTCTAACGTTCTGATAATCAGCAAATAATTGTATTTTTAAACAATAGGAAACATATTGATGATTTTCACATTTCCTACAGGCACCGTCATCTTACGTTTCTTAACTGCTACGCCTAATAATGAACCGGCTGCAATAATATGATACTGAGGTGAATCTTCTCGAAAATATTTGAGACTGTTAAGTGCTTCCTCACACTCTTGTATCTCATCGAAAATCATCAAAGTCTCTCCCGCTATGATGGGTTGATCACAATAGAGAGTCAGTTCCTTGATAAGTCGCATAGGATCCTTGGTTGTCTGGAACACAGACTTCAGTTCCTGTTGCCTGTCAAAATCAAACTTAACACAATATTTGAAACACTCTTTGCCAAATGTTTCCATAGCCCACGCCTTACCTATTTGACGTGCACCCTTAAGCAGGATTGGCTTCCTATCAGGAGCATCTTTCCAGGATTTGAAGGACGAGTTGGCAAGCACCTCGATTCAGATTACGTGTTATGACCGAAATGGTGATGTTGTGAAGAGGGTTACCTCTGCTGACGCAGGAACCGTTGAGGACAACGAGGGTGACGAGAACACCAACAGCGAGAATGGCGGTAGCCAGAATGGTCAGAACTCTGAGCAGGGCCAGCAAGGCGAGCAGGGTCAGCAAGGCGAACAGGGCCAGCAGAACCAGAGTTCTGGGTTTGCGCTGACGATCAGTAAGAGTGGAACGGGTACCGCAAACATCACTCATGATGGCAACGCCGTTACCTCTGGCGATTCGCTGAATGAGGATGATGAGGTGGAGATCAGTATCACGCCTGCGGAGGGTAAGGTGCCTACGGCAAGTGTCAATGGCTCTTCTATCGAACTGACTGAGGACGATGGTGTCTACACCGGCAGTTTCGCAATGCCAGGACAGGCTTCTAGCCTCGTAATCAACACCGGAACCGCTGAGGGCGGGGATAGTGGCGATGGCATTGACAAAGACTAGTTTTTAGGTCACACAGATCTAACAGATCACACGGATTTAAATTCCTCCGGAATGATGGATCTCACAGATCTTCCCGAGAACAAAAAGCTGCTTACAGCAAAAATCTGTGAGATCTGAGAGATCTGTGTGACATAATAAAAAAATCTGTGAGATGAAGAAACGGATTATTGAGGTGGCGGTGAAGGTGATAGTAGCTGCACTCACGGCATTTCTGACAGCAATCACAACGACCAGTTGCATGGGCTACGGCCCCTTCTAAATAATAATCCCCGCTCGGCTGAGCAGGGATTCTTTGTTTATCATAGACGGCAATATTACTTCTCTAGGAACGCCTTTACGCGGTCGGCGACGTTCTGCTTGAAGTTGTTGAAGAAGAAGCCGTAGTCGTGCAGGTGGTAGCTCTCGGGGCCGAACATGGCGGCGCCGTCGGCGGGGATGGCATAGAGCTTAGCGTCGGCGGTGGTGACGACGACAGAGCCGCGGGCGGTGTCAACACGGGCGTCGGCGATACCGGGGGTGACGAGCTTGCCGTCGTAGGTCAGCGAACCGAGATTCTCCTTAACGTCAGCGGTGGCGTCGAGCACACCGTCCTTCACCATCGCAGCGGGAACGTCGAGCCAGCACTCGGCCTGGCTGTAGTCAATCGGAGTGTTGAACTTCTCGAGTCCGACGATGTACTGTGCGGCCTCGGGGATTTCGCCGATACGTGAAGTCTCGACAGCGGGTTTGTTACTCATCTTGCACGAAGCAAGGTTCATGGCTACCAGCATCACCGATGCCAGAAGCACGAAGAAATTCTGTTATTTCATGATGATATGATTTTAATTCTTAACTCTCAATTCTCAACTTTACTGTCCTGTGGCCTGGCGATACTCTAACTGTTTCGTCTGGAAGTCAGCGAAGGCATCGGTATATCTGTCGCGAGCCTGCTGGTACTGCTGCTGGGCGAGGAGCAGGTCGCTCATCTTCGTCGAGCCCACGCGGTAGTAGTCCTTGTTCAGGCGCAGGTTCTCCTCGGCCTGCTCGATGGCGTCGTGGGCAATAAGCAGCTTCTTATGGCTCGTCTCGACGGCCGCCCACGCATTGTTCATGCGGATGACGAGCTTCTGGCCGTTGTCCTCCATCTGCTCCTGGGCATCTTGGAGGGCGAGCTTCTGGCGCTTGATGGCGTGCGAGCCGCCCCACCAACCACTGATAGGTACCTGTACGGCCGCAAAGACCATCGCACTGGAACTCTTTTCAAAGAAGTCGTTGTAGCTGTAGCTGGCACCGACACCCACGGAGGGCATGTTCTGGCCAACCTTCAACTTATGCTGCAGCCGATGGCTCTCGACGTTCTTCTCCAGCAGGCGGTACTGCGGCGTGGCGGCGAGGGCGCTCTGATGGTCCTGACGCAGGGCGATGGGGAGCGCAGGGACAGCCTCGGTAGCCGACGAGGCCACATCAATGGTCTCACCAGTCTTGCCGACGTGCTGAGCCAGGAGCTGAGAGACAGTAGCGAGGCCGTTCTCCAGCTCCAGCTGAGCGGTCTCTACCTCGCCCTTGCGCAGCTGCACCTGAAGCAGGTCGTTGCGGTTGACGGCTCCCACGCGTACCATATTCGACACGTCCTTCTCCAATGTCTCGAGCATGTCGAGCACCGCCTTGAGCGTCTGCTGTTTCTCCTTGAGCGACACCATCTGCCAGTAATACTGCTCGGTGGTGAGCTCCACCTGATCCTCCGAGGCCTCCAGTTGCAACTCGCTGGCCTCGACGCCGACCTTCGCCAGCTTGTTGCCATTGATAATCTGACCACCCATGAAGACGGGCTGAATAGCAGAAACCGAGCCGTAGATGCCCTTCTTCATCAGACTGATGTTGGCGGGAATCAGACCTTCTGGTACGATGGCAGCAAGCACGCCGGGCAGTTCGATGTCATAGTCGATCATCGGCTTGTTGTTCTGGAATCCAAGACCTAGGGCCGACACCTGAGGGAAATACTTGGTGAATGCCTCGCTCTGCACTTCCTTCGACTGCTCGATGGCGTTGCGGGCGGAGCGGAGATTGTAATTGTTCTCTACGGCCAGCTGTTTCAGCTGGTCCAAGGTGTAGGTCTGCGCTACGCTAAATGATAAATGACAAATGATAAATGAGAAAATTATCAGGAGCCTTTTGTTTATCTTGTTAATCATAACTCTTAATATTTTATATGTGCGGTAGCAAATTATTCACTATTCACTTTTCACTTTTACCTTCTCTTCGCTTCTTCCCATCACCTTCCAATAGGCTATCGGCATGATGGTGAGGATGAAGAACATGGTGATGAGTGCGCCGTAGCAGATGACGCAGCCCATCGGCGACCACAGGCCCGAGCCTCCGAACACCATCGGCACCACACCCATCGAGGCGGCAGCCGATGTCAGGAAGATAGGACGCATACGGCGCTCAGCAGCCACGTGGATGGCATCCTTCAATGACAGTTGCTCCAGCTCGCGCACCTCGGCGGCATAGTCGAAGAGGATCACGCCGTTGCGCACGAGGATACCCATCAGCGACACGAAGCCGAGAACGGCGGTCAAAGAGACGGGCACGCCTCCAAGGAGGATACCCATTGCCGTACCGAAGACGCACAGCGACAGACACACCATGATAAGCACGGCCTCGCTGACCTTGCGGAAGTGCCACAGCAGCACGAAGAAGATGATGGCAATCGAGATGATGAGGGCACCGATAATCAACGGAGTAGTCTCGTTGTCATCTTCATACTGGCCACCGATCTCCATCTGCATGCCCTCGGGCAGCTGGAAGCTCTCCAAGAACTCCATGATATCATTTGTAACAAAGCCCACATTCTTGTCGCGGGCCACCTCGGCCTGAACCGTCACGGTGCGCAGACCGTTGCGGTGGCAAATCTGGCCGTACTGCCAAGTGGGAACAACCTCTGCAAACTGGCGCAGGGGAACGCTGGGGATGGCCTCGCCGACAGAGTGCAGACTCATCAGCTCGTCAAAGCTGGTGGGGATGGCGGCCGTCAGTCCGATGGGGATCAGCTCGTCCAGGATGTCGGCCTTCGTTGCCTGGTCGGCATCCTCGGTCTTCATCTTCACCTGCACGTCGTAGTCGCCCTCCCAGGCGGTGCTCACGGGATATCCTTCGCCGTAGCGGAAGGCCATCTGCAACTCTACGGCCTCGTTGGTGATGCCCAGACGCGAGGCTTTCTCGTCGTCGATCTTGATACGGGTGGTTGAGAGCGGCTCGAGCATGGTGCTGCGCACGAGCATCAGTTCGGGCATCCGGCGGAAAATGCCTACCAGACTGTCGCTGTACTGTGCCAGCTCCTGCAGGTTGTCGCTCTTCAGGCGCACTTCCACAGGCACGCCCACCGACGAATAGCTCAACTGCTTGATCTTGACGTAGGCCTCAGGGAAATAGTTCGTATAGGCATCGGTACATTCATCCACCAGACGTTCGGTGGTCTTGTTGTCGCTGGTGTTCACAATGAACTGGGCATAGTTCTCGCCGGCAATCTGCGGCGCGTAGGCCGTATGGAATCGCGGCGAGGCACAGCCCTTGAACGAGGCGATGCTCACGACGCCCTCCTTCTTGGCAATCATGTGCTCCAGTGAGTCGGCCACTTCGGCGGTGCGCTCGATGCCCGTGCCGATGGGCAGGTAGATCTCTACGGCAAACTGGTTGCGGTCGGCGTAAGGCATCATACGCTGCGGCAGCTGGGCGAAAATCCAGGCACCTATAATCACGCTGGCCACACCGCCGGCAATGGTCAGCCAGGGATGATCGAAACACTTGGCCAGCAGCTTCCGGTAGTACTTGTCGAGAACGTCGAGCAGGTTAAAGGGCTTCTTGCCGTCGGCGCGCGTTTTCGTCTCCATCGGTTTACGGATGAAGAAGTACTGCAGGATGGGCAGCAGCGTCTGGGCGATGATCATCGAGGCGAAGAGCACGATGGAAATGGCCCAGGGGAACGAGAGCAGGAAGTCGTGGAACTGTCCCTCCATCACGATGAGGAAGGGGAAGAACGTCACTGAGATACAGAGCGTGGCGGTGAAAATGGACTTCAGGAAGTGGACGGTGGCATCAATCGAAGCCTGCCAGCGCGACTTGCCCTCAGCCATCATCTCCAGATAGGAGTCGATAATCACGATAGAGTCATCGACAATCATACCTAGCGTCACAATCAGCGCAGCCAGCGTCACGGTGTTCAGCTCGATGTTGAACATATAGAACAGGCCGAGCGAAACGAAGATGGTGATGGGCATCGTGCCGGCAGCCACAGCGGCCACGCGGAACGGCATGATCAGCACCACCACAAGGATCACCGTGCAGATGGCGATCAGCAGCTCGTGGAGGAAGTTCTCGATGGAGTCGTCGACCACCTTGGCCTGATCGGTAATGGCGTTCAGCTGCACGTCGTCGGGGATGTGCTGCTTGAAGTTGGCCAGTTTCTTATTGATGGCCTTACCCATGCTCGACACGTCCTGGCCCTTCTTGATTTCCACCGAGAGCAGGATACAGCGGGTACCGTTGTTGGTGATATAGCTGGTCATGCTCGGATACTCACGCTTCACCGTTGCCACATCTTTCAGCCTCACGTTATTGCCCTTGCCATCCGTATATATTAAGGTGTTCTCAACGTCGTAGATCTTGTTCAGCGCGTGATCCACATAGATGGGCGACTTATAGCCGTTGTTCTTCACACGGCCTGCAGTCGTCACAAAGCCCTTGGCCGTCAGCTGATGGGCGATGGTGAGGTAGCTGATGCCGTAGTGCGACAGCTTGTCGGAATTCAGATAGATGCTGATCTGGTCCTTCTGCAGTCCGAAGACGCTCATCTTACCCACGCTGGGAATCATGCGCAGCGAGTCGATCAGCGAGTTCATGTAGTTGTTCAGCTCACGATAGGTTTTGTCCTTCGACTCCATCGCCAGCAGCAATGCCGAGGTATCGCCGAAATCATCATTCACCACGATGGCGAGTACACCTTCGGGCAGTTCGCCCTTAAAGTCCTGCACGCCGTGCTTGAACTTCGACCAAAACTCGTCCTTGTTCATCAGGTCGTCGTTCAGCTCCACCTGGATGATGCTCATGCCTTCCTTCGAGTACGAGATGGTCTTCTCCTTCTTCACCTCCTTATAGGTAAAGATGTATTTCTCCAGCGGCTTCGTCACCTGCTCCTCCATCTCCTGCGCCGTTACGCCGGGATAGACGGCCACAACGATACCCTGGCGGATGGTGAAGTCGGGAAACTCGTTCTTATTGATGTTCGCGAGGCCATAGATGCCCAAAGCCACAAAGCAGCTCACGAGCAGTATGATAATCTGCCGGTAGTGCATCGACCACTCTTGCAGACTCATCTTTTTTTCTTTCTTCTCTTCCATAATAGCGGTAGCAAATTATTCACTATTCACTTAACAATCTCGACCTTCATGCCGTTGCTTACCTTCTGCTGTCCGGCCACGATGAGCTGGTCACCATCGCTCAGACCGCCGCTGACTTGTGCGCCCTGGGCCGTCTCACCGCTGATAAAGATCTCACGCTTCACGGCCTTGCCGCCGTTGACCACCCAGACAAAAGTCTTGTTGTCCGAATCAAGCTGTACCAGATTGGCGGGTACAAACACACCTGTGGCGCCCTGCATATAGTTGGTGAATGCCTGACATATCATGCCCGGCAACAACTGACCATCGTGATTCGCGATGGTAGCCTTCACCTCGTAGGTACGTGAACGGGGATCAGCACTCACGCCGCGCTCTGTCACGCGACCCTCGAACTGACGGTTGCCCAGTGCGGGCACGATGATCTTCATCGATGAACCCTTGCTGATACGCTGAATATCATCCTCGGGCGCAGATATCTTCACTTTCACGCTGCCGATGCTTACCAGTTTCACGATCGACATACCTGGTATTGTATTCTGTCCAATCTCTGCGTCCTTGCTGGCAATAAAACCGCTGAAGGGTGCATAGAGCTTCGTATCGGCCAGTGACTTCTTCGCCATCGCCTCTGAAGCCTTCGCCGACTTCAGCTGGTTCTCGATCGAAATCCATTGCATCTCGGGCAGCGATCCGCCGTCGTGCAGTTCCTTCATACGATTGTACGTATCCTGAGCCTGCTCCAGAGCGGTCTTGGAGATGGTATAGGCGTTCTGCATCGTCGTGGGGTCCAATTCTGCAATCAGCTGCCCCTGACGCACGGTCTGTCCGGCACTGACGTAGATACGTTTAATCGTACCCGTACTAGCAAACGACAACGATGCGCCACTTGCCTCCTCGATAGTACCGGAGAAACCCTGTTCTCCGTTCACGGCTTCAGCCTGTATCTGCTGAACCTTCACTCTCACCGTCTGCTCTACAGCAGCCTGTTTCTTCTCTCCGCAACTGCACAGTGCCGTCAGCACCAACGCAGCTATCATGAAATGTCCTTTTTTCATTTTCTTTTTTATATGATTATTATTACTTCCGTGCGGTAGCAAATTATTCACTATTCACTTTTCACTATTCCCTTAAAATTCATATCCGAGGTTCAGATAGAAGTACGCTTTCTTTGTGCGGTTGCTGTAGCCCAGGGAAGCACCAACAGGACCGAACATCGTGTTGTAGTAGAACGCCCCCTGTACACCGAGCAGTGTCCGGTAGTCCAAGAGCTCCTTCACCTTGGCAGCTTTCTGGGCACCGGCTAAGCGGAGCAGCACGTAGGCACTACGACCGATACGCTGCTGTGCCTGCAACTGGGCGGCCACAAACTGACGTTCAACAGATTCCAGGTTGCCAATGCCGGCAAAGGGCATCTGCTGCTCGATATAATGGCCGAACCACTCGCCGCCAATGGTATTGCCAAAGACCGGTGGAACGATGGAACCAAAGAGCAGACGACCATAGAACATCGGCTGGAGGGTGAAACGCTCGCCAAAGGTAAACGACATACGCCAGTCGGCACTAACGTCGCTCATTCCGGTCTTTTTCCCTATCTCCGTACCGTCATCTGCATACTCGTTGAGCTTGGCGAAATTGTTGGTCAGATAAGCATACTCCGCCTTGAAACGGGCACCCCGCGTGGGGAAGTACCAGTTGTCC
>JAEEGH010014220.1_pt1 | contig 17502 bp, 10 predicted proteins | sample 9134181 | NCBI WGS metagenome assembly JAEEGH01 (sample SAMN16246544, study PRJNA631951) | gut metagenome | biome: gut microbiome; feature: rumen; material: DP-attached | host: Bos | place: Iran: Karaj | collected 2018-10
GCGCAATACGTGTATGATGGCGTCGGTCTCGCGGATGTTACCCAGGAACTTGTTTCCCAGTCCCTCACCCTTTGAGGCACCCTTGACGAGTCCGGCGATGTCAACTATCTCACATGTAGCAGGTACTATCCTGCCTGGGTGTACTATCTCTGCGAGCTTTGTCAGTCGCTCGTCAGGTACTGTTATCACGCCTACGTTAGGCTCTATTGTACAGAAAGGGAAATTGGCTGCCTGTGCCTTAGCGCTTGACAGACAATTGAACAATGTGGACTTACCTACGTTAGGTAGTCCCACAATACCACATTTTAATGCCATATTTATTTTTTATATAAAATCCTTAACTTGCAAAGGTACGAAAAAATGCTGAAAGTGCAAAATTATCTCTTGTGTCTTTTCGCATAGAACAACTGTGACAATCCTGTACGCCTCATTATCCAGTCCACACACAGGCTGCCTGATATGCATATAATGAGTGACAGGAACAAGAAGATAAGTCCTGTAGTGTCAAACCTCAGGTAAGGTACGAGCGGTTTGCACAGGAAGGTAAAGATAGGTGAGAAGAGAAAAAGCGGCATGGAGTTGCGTCCGAGGTAAAGCACGGTGGCGCGCGCCTTGCCGCTGGTGTATTTGTATATAAAAAGCAAGCTGCTGATGATAAGCCATACCATCAGTGCGCCGCCTGCTGTCTGCATCAGCAGGTTACAGGGGTGCATGGCGAGTAGTGTGAAGGCAGCGATGGAGAGTGCTGAGGGTTGGAACACATTGGTAAACGGAATGTTGCTGTGTTTCAGTGTCACGCCTGCCAGGAAGTACATGGTGCAGCCGAATGCCATGATGCCGAGGCAGTCGGCGAGGATATAGAAGGCGATGCCCAGCATCAGGAGCCTTGTGACGGTCGTCAGGCGTGGCAGTCTTGACACCAGGGCATATAGCAAGCCACAGATGATAAGTGTCTGCAGGTACCAGTATGGGCCTATGGGGTGCAGCAGCAGCCTGTCAAGGAATACGGGTACGGTAAGATGGTCTATATGCTCCCTGATGGGCAGCACTGATGCCATGGCGATATATCCGCTCTCCATGATGGCGTATGGCACCGCATAGCTTAGCATGGACAGCAGAACCACTTTCCAGGGTTTGCTTACATTCATCAGGAAGCCCGACATTATCAGGAAGCCCGGCATGTGGAAGGTATATACCACCTGCTTGGCATAGGGATGCAGCTCACTGAAATAGACCAGGTGAAAGCTTATCATAAGTATGATGAGCACACCCTTCAGGAAGTCTAATTCGTTGATTCGTTGCTTCATGATGAATACCCTTGAGTATTGTTTATATCAGTTCCTTGATAATCTGCTGCACCTGCTCAGTGCGTGTCATGGTGTAGAAATGGAGCACGGGGAAGCCTGCCTTCTGCAGTTTCTCGCCTTGCTTGATGGCCCATTCCACGCCTACCTTCTTCACGTCGTCGTTATTCTTGCACTGTACCACGCGGTCCACCAGTTCCTGTGGCAGGTCCACGGCGAAGGTCTGAGGCAATACGGTCAGCTGTGTCTTTGAGGCAAACGGCTTCAGTCCGGGCAGTATAGGCACGTTGATGCCTATCTCGCTGCACTTGTCGCGGAAGGCTATTATCTTGTCAGTGTCATAGCATATCTGTGTGGCTATGTACTCTGCGCCGGCATCCACCTTCTGTTTCAGGTAGCCCAGGTCAGTGAGGTAGTTAGGCGACTCCACATGTTTCTCTGGATAACCTGCCACGCCTACGCAGAAGTCGGTGTTATGACTGGTGTCGGGCTCGCCGTCAATAAAGCGGCCGTTGTTCATGGCTATTATCTGCTCCACCAGTTGCTCGGCATGTGCGTGTCCGTCTTTCTCAGCCACGAAGCGGCTTGTGCCTGGCATGGCATCGCCACGCAGTGCCAGCACGTTTTGTATGCCGAGGAAGTCAAGGTCTATGAGTGCATCCTCAATGTCATACTTTGACTGTCCGCCGCATATCATGTGAGGCACCACCTCTATGCCGTACTTCTGCTTTATGGCAGCCGACACGCCCACCGTTCCCGGACGGCGTCTTACTATGTGCTTCTCTATCAGTCCGTCGGGGCGCTCCACGTATTTCATCTGTTCGCGACTTGAGGTCACATTGATGAAAGCCGGCTCGTATGGCAACAGTGTTGTTATAGCATGGAATATCTTATCCAGTCCGTCACCCTTCAGTGGTGGCAGCAGTTCTATGGAAAATCTTTTTCCTCCTTTTTCCTCAGCCTCTTTTATTATGTCAATTACTTTCATGTTCTTCCTTTTTCTCAAACTGCAAAGTTACATATATTATTTTAATTAGCCAAACGGTCACACGTTGAAGTACTTCTCTGGTGTGTTGGCGAATATCAGTCCGCAGATGCTTTCGCCGGGGTTTATCATGTAGGTATCGGTGAGCGACAGTCCCATGCTCTCCCCTACCCCGAGTATCTGGAACACCTGTTCCTTGAGCCTGTGTTCCGGACAGGCACCGTAGCCGAATGCCATGCGTATGTTGCTCTTGCCCCAGTGCAGCGTGTCCTTGAGGTCCTTCGACAGTTTCTCTGCCATAGCCTCCGTCAGTCGGTCGGCAAGGAGCTTCGCCATGATGGCATGATACTCGTCGCCGTCCTGGCGGAACTGCTCCTGCAGCTCTGCCAGACCTACGCCGGCACTGACGATGAACGGGCAGACGTAGTCAACCCCAACCCCCTCCTTTGGTTCCTCCCCGAGGGGAGGGGTAATGTTACCATTTGTGGAGTCGGTGACCCCCTCCTTTAGTTCCTCCCCGAGGGGAGGAGTAACATTACCATTTACAGAGTCGGGGTTGCCTGATGTGGAGTTATAGTTACTATTGGCAGAGTTATAGTTTTCAGTTGTACTTTCAGCGGAAGAGCGTAACTCCTCCCCTCCCCTCGGGGAGGGATTAAGGGAGGGGGTCGATTGGGTTAGATAATCCGCCAAACACTTTGTCTCCTCCTCATCGTTGAGCGAGCGGCGCATAGGCAGACGGTATTCCTTGCCGTCATCAGCCTTTATCACTATGTTGTCCTCATCATCGCTCCATGCAGGCAGTATCTGTGCCTTCATCTGCAAGCGCAACAGGCGCAGGCGTATTATCTTGTCGAGCAACTGCTGTGCGTCGTGCCACAGCTTACGTGCCTCACTACCCTTCTCCGGGTCGTCGAGCACCTCAGGGAAGTGTCCCTTTATGCCCCATGCGGAGAAGAAGAAATGCCAGTTGATGAGCGGCACCAGCGGGTCGCAGCACAGGCATCCGCCCTTCGGGTGGAGCAGTGAGTGATTATCAGTATGCAAAGGCTTGCGTGCCTCTGCCGACGGTATGGCTATCTCGTCAGCCTTTTTAATGTGCCTGCGCTTGCGCGCCTCCTCCAGCGTGAGCAGTTCCTTGCGCGCCTCCTTACAGAGGTAGTTCTCGCGTATTATGCGCTGCTGCGCCTTCAGTTCGGCTATGTACTCATCCTTGTCGTCGGCCATGAGGTGACGTATGATGCCCACGTTGTCGGCAGCCGACGGCGAGTGTATCACTATGCCGTCAGGATACTCAGGAGCCATCTTCACCGCCGTGTGCAGTGTTGATGTGGTGGCACCGCCCACTATCACCGGCGTCGTCATGCCACGGTGGCGCAGTTCCTTCAACACGCGTATCATCTCGTCGAGCGAAGGCGTGATAAGTCCTGATAAACCGATAGCCACGGCATTCTCCTTCTGTGCGGCATTGACGATGGTCTCGCAGTCAACCATCACTCCGAGGTCTTTCACGTCATAGCCGTTACACTGTGTCACCACCGACACAATGTTCTTGCCTATGTCGTGAACGTCACCCTTCACCGTAGCCATGATGACGATGTTGTTTTCAGAGTTTTTCGGATTGCTCTGATTACTCTGATTAGCCTTCATATATGGCTCCAGCACTGCCACAGCCTTCTTCATCACGCGGGCAGACTTCACCACCTGCGGCAGGAACATCTTGCCGTCGCCAAACAAGCGGCCCACCTCCTCCATGGCAGGCATCAGGTAATTGTCTATCACGCCCAGCGGAGTGCCTGCCTGCTGGTAAGCCTCCTCGGTGTCAGCGTCTATATAGTCGGTCATGCCCTTGAGCATGGCATATTCTATGCGTTCGTTCAGTGTGCCCTTGCGCCAGTCTGCCACAGACTTCTCAGGGCTCTTGCCACCGCTGGCAGCTTTCTTGGCATCCTCCTCAGCCTTTACCTTCTCGGCATACTCTATGAGTCGTTCTGACGGAGTGATGTCGTCAGAGTCTTCGGTGGTGCCGGTCTCTCCGGATATTCCGGATATTCCGGACATTCCGGTATTCTTTATATTCAGCACTACCGGCTCCACCACTTCCAACATATCCTTAGGTATGTCCTCATAGCGCATGTTCATGGCAGGGTTCACGATACTCATGTCAAGACCCTCCTTTATGGCATGGTGCAGCACTACGGAGTGCATGGCCTGGCGTATCTTGTTGTTACCACGGAAAGAGAACGACAGGTTGCTTATGCCGCCCGACATGTGTACTTCGGGCATCTCCTTGTGTATCGTTGCGCAGGCAGCAATGAAGGCGCGGCCGTAGTCGTCGTGCTCAGGCATACCCGTAGCCACGGCAAGCACGTTAGGGTCGAAGATGATGTCCTCGGTAGGGAAACCTATGTCCTTCAGCAGTTTGTAGGCACGGCGTGCCACCGTTACCTTACGCTCGTATGAGTCTGCCTGTCCCTCTTCGTCAAAGAGCATCACCACAGTAGCGGCACCCATGGAGTGGATGTATCGCGCCTTGGCAAGGAACTTCTCCTCGCCCTCCTTCAGACTGATGGAGTTGACTATCGACTTGCCCTGCACGCACTGCAGACCGGCTTTCAGTATCTCCCACTTGGAGGAGTCTATCATCACCGGCACGCGTGCTATCTCTGGCTCAGAGGCTATAAGGTTGAGGAACGTCGTCATGGCATCTACGCCGTCAATCAGACCGTCGTCCATACAGATATCTATGACGTGTGCGCCGTTGTCCACCTGGTTACGTGCTATGGTCAGCGCAGTCTCATAGTCCTTCGCCTGAATGAGCTTCTTGAATTTCGCCGAACCAGCCACGTTGGTGCGCTCGCCAATATTATAGAACGAAGGGTTTTCCTCCTTCTTCTCTTCACCCTTCCAGCTTCCCTTGTTGGCAGCAACATTGTTGCTGCTATCCTTACGTTCCACCCTCAGTGCCTCCAGTCCTGACAGCACCATTGGTTTCACCTTGCCGTCATTGCTGTCACAAGGCAACGGGCGCGGCTTATAGGCGGCATCTTTCAGCGTCTCGCTCAGCTTCTTTATATGCGCCGGCGACGTACCGCAGCAGCCACCGTATATGTTCACCAAACTCTCTGCCGCCACCTGCTTAGCCACCTCAGCGAAGGTCTCAGGTGTCTCGTCGTAGCCGCCCATCACATTAGGCAGACCAGCGTTAGGATGCACGCTGACAGGGCATGGCGCTATGTCAGACAGTCTGCGCAGCCACGGCAGCAGTTGCTTGGCACCGAAACCGCAGTTAAGGCCTATAGACAACAGGTTGCCGTGTGTCAGCGAAGCACAGTAAGCCTCCACCGTCTGACCGCTCAGTGTGCGACCGGATGCATCAGACAGCGTACCGCTGCACATGATAGGGATGTCCAGTCCGCGCTCCTCGCCAAGGTCTGTGATAGCCTTCAGCGCCGCCTTTGCGTTAAGGGTGTCGAAGATAGTCTCAACGAGCAGTATGTCGGCACCGCCGTCAATGAGTCCGCGTGCCTGCTCGTGGTAAGTGTTATAGAGTTGTTCAAAGGTAATATCTCTGTGTGCAGGGTTATTCACATCGCCGCTCATCGACAACGTGCGGTTGGTAGGACCAATGGAGCCGGCGATGATTATGCTCTTCCCCTGCCCCCTCCCGAGGGAGGGGCTTAATATGGTGTCGTTGGTATCTCTTGAAGTGTCATCTGTTGTTCCACACTGTTGCTTTGCAGAAGGCATATCCTCCACTCCCCTCGGGGAGGGGTTAGGGGTAAGGGTTGTCTCTATAGCCCTGCGCGCACACTCTGCCGCTGCCTTGCTTATCTCATAAACAAGGTCCTGCATTTCATAGTCGGCAAGCGAGAAGCAGTTGGCATTAAATGAGTTAGTCTCTATGATATCCGCTCCAGCCTCTATGTAAGCCCTGTGCATGCCAATGATAGCCTCAGGCTTGGTAAGACACAACACATCGTTACAACCCTTCAGTGGCACGGGATGATCCTTGAACCTCTCCCCTCGGAAGTCCTCCTCCGTCAGGTTCAGTCCCTGCAGATATGTTCCCGTCGCACCGTCAAGTATAAGGATGCGCTCACGCATTATGTCAAGTATTTCCTGTCTTTTTATGCTCATCTAATACCTTTCTGCTAATCTACTTTTTTAAGAACTTGCAAAGTTACGAATAATTCTTCATTTTACTACATTATTGCTTTACAATCAGAATATTATTCCACAAAACACCCTTTTATAAAATATTTTTCTATAGACCCAATCGCGAAGGAGGGGGCATGAATCGTGAGGGAACTTAATTATGTATTCTGCATTATGAATTATGAATTACTCCACCCTTACCAGCGTGCTGCCCATATTGCCTACCTGCACGGCATATATGCCTTGCTGCAATGATACGGTATGCTCAGAAGAGCCTCTGTCTATGCAGAACTGTCTAACCAGTTGTCCGCCTGTGGAGTATATGCGGCAGGGTAGGACAGAGTCAGCCTCACTGTCGATTCTGACCGTTATGCCGCCTGCTGCAGGCACCACTGTGGCACCCGTCAGCTGGTTTGCCTGCAAACCCTCTATATGGTCTATGCCGAGTATGTAGAGCAGTCCCTGGTAAGCATTGATTTCGCCATAGCCATACTCATTGTTAGGGTAGGAGAGCGACTCCACAGGATGGCGTGACGTATTGGCGAACACATCCATTATGTCGTCATGCGTCAGTGTAGGCTTAGCCTCGAGCCACATGGCTATGATGCCAGCCACGGCAGGAGTTGACATCGACGTGCCGTACTGCGATGTCCAGCCATATTGCTTGCCGTTGTATGTTGACTCCCTTACCGATGGTATGCCACCGGTATTGGCACGATATACGCTGTTGAGTGCAGACTTTACGTTATAGCCAGACGCCATGATGTCGGGCTTTATGTGTCCGTGAAGCGACGGACCTATGCTTGATATGCTATGGCGCAATCCGCCTTTGCCCCAATGTGCCGTAAAGCCTACGCCGATGACGCTTGGCAGTGCGCCGGGACTGCCGCAGTTGCCTGCCACCTGAGCACCGGTTAGGGTAGGGGAGTAGGCTGTTCCGCTGATAAGCTCACCGTTCTGCACGAATATCTCGGCAGGTGTGTTGTCGCCTATTATCTCAATGCCATAGTTAAGTTTGCTGTAGGTGTACTTCTCCTGATAGAGGAAGATGTCGTAACCTACTCGTTCTGAGTCGAATCCGTCAGTACCGCTGAATATATAGACGCTCATGCTGTCAAGTTCTGGAATGTTACTCTTAGTGTAATAGTCATTCCATTTCAGTCCTGATGAACTTGTCTTCTTCTTGTTTCCTGGCAGGAAGTCAAGTGAATACTCCTTTGTTCTCTCCTTGCTTTCATCCCTTGAATAGTCTGTTATGCGCAGTTTCAGCTGTTTCTGCGTGCTGATATTCACCACAAACAGTTTCTCGGTGCTTTTGGCTATCATGCCACCCACGGTGTCAGTGTCCTCTGTCTTAGGCAGATAGCGATGTTTCGTGCCACTGTTGCCTATTGAAGATACTATGATATGACCGGGTGTTGATGTCAGTCCTGCCAGATATTCGTTGAGCAGGGCGTCATCGTTGGTCATGTCTTGTGTGCCGCTGATGCTGTAGCTTACCACGGCAGGCTTGCCTATAGTATCGGCATACTCAAAGATGCGCTGGAAGGAAAGCGTGTTGAGTGTGGAGGTGTTTAGCGACTTGATGGTAGAAGGCAGATAGCTGCTGTTAGAGCCTATGATGCATCCTACGGAGTAGATGTCGGCATCGGGTGCCATACCGCGATATGGTGTGTCATAGCCTGAACCGGCTGCAATGGCAGTGGTGTGAGTGCCATGCCATTCGGTTTTGCTGTCGGCAGTAGCTCCCTTTGCTATTATGTCGTCGGTGTCGGTTAAGAGTTTGCCGATAGGGAACAGTCTCTTTTCGTTATATGTCTGACTATCAGAGAAGTCGAGCATATCCCATGCCCTTACTATTCGCATTTTGTCGCTGTCTATGGAGCGGAATGTAGGGTGACTGTAGTCTATGCCTATGTCAACCACTCCTATTAGAGCTCCTTTGCCAGTGAAGGCCTGCGTCAGCGGAGCCTGTCCTTCCCATATCTGCTGCACGTCGGCGCATGAAGCCACGCTGTCGAGGTTTACCTCATAGTTATTCTGGCTTGCTTCTATGCGCTCCACGTCGGCGTTTTCAGACAGTGCTGCCACCTCACTTATAGGTATCTTAACGATGTGTATGTCGCCCTGGTGTGCTATGCAGTATCCGCTTACGGCATCTTCTGGTGCCTTTACGAATGCCAACAGTTCGTTTCCGGTGGTTGAAAGGGTAGGGGAGACACCCTTTGCGCCAGCTGCCTGCACGGCATTGTCCTGTTCCATCACAAGTTGTCTTACGTAACGTGACATCTTGCTGTAATCCTGCGCATTAGCTATTAGTGCAAATGTCGAGGCTATTGCTATGATTAACCTTCTCATTTCTTTGTTTTTTTGTCAATTCTATATCAAAATGTTTCGCGTGAAACATTAATTTTTAATTCATAATTCATAATTCTTAATTTTTAATTCATAATTCTTAATTCATAATTCATAATTCTTAATTCATTTCGCATTGTAATTTTGAATTATGCATTCTGCATTATGAATTTTAATGCGCCTCAAGCCAGTTCTTGCCCCATCCGCAGTCGGCTATCAATGGCACTGCCATCTGGGCTGCGTTCTGCATTTCCTCCATCACGATGCGCTCCACCTGTTCCTTCTCGTTTACCGGAACAGAGAAGTTCAATTCGTCATGCACCTGCAGTATCAGCTTGGTTTTCAGTCCTTCACGTTTCAGTCTGCGCCATACGTTGACCATTGCAATCTTCATGATGTCTGCAGCAGTGCCTTGTATAGGTGCATTGACGGCATTGCGTTCGGCAAAGGCGCGTACGGTGCCGTTGCCTGAGTTGATGTCGGGCAGGTAGCGACGTCTGCCAAACATGGTTTCGGCATAGCCTTTCTCCTTTGCCGTTGCCTTGCATTTCTCTATGAAGTCCATTACCTGTGGGAACGACTGGAAGTAGCCGTCTATCAGCTCTTTAGCCTCTTTGCGTTCTATGCCAAGACCCTGTGCCAGTCCGAAGGCGGAGATGCCGTAGATGATACCGAAGTTAGCACTTTTCGCCTTGCGTCGCTCGTCTTTCGTTACGTCTTCTATGGCCTTATGGTTTATCTTTGCCGACGTTGCAGCGTGGATGTCTTGTCCGCTGTTGAAGGCTTCTATCATGTGCTGGTCGCCACTGAGGTTTGCCATGATGCGCAGCTCTACCTGACTGTAGTCGGCACTGAAGAACTCTTCGCCATCGTCAGGAATGAAGCAGCGGCGAATCTCCTTTCCGTCTTCGCTGCGTACCGGTATGTTCTGCAGGTTTGGGTCGCTCGACGACAGTCGACCGGTAGCCGTAACACACTGATTAAAAGTAGTATGTATGTGTCCGGTCTCCTTGCGTATGAGCTTTGGCAGGGCTTCTACGTATGTGCCGAGCAGCTTTTTCAGTGCACGGTAATCGAGTATTTTTCCTACTATAGGGTGTGTGTTACGAAGTGCACTGAGCACCTCCTCGCTGGTTACGAACTGTCCCGTTTTCGTCTTTTTCGGCTTCTCCATTATCTGCATCTTGCCGAAGAGTATGTCGCCTACTTGTCGTGGCGATGAGATGTTGAACGTCTCGCCAGCTAGTTCGTATATCTCCTTTTCTGACTGCGCCAGTCTTTCTGACAGTTCGCGGTTTACGTCACACAGTGCCTTGGTGTCGAGTCTTACTCCGTTGAGTTCCATCTCAGCCAGCACTGGCACAAGTGGCATCTCTATTTCGTTGAAGAGTCGTGTCATGTCAGACTGCTCTATTTCTTTCTCCAGATTTTCTTTCTCTTTGTATATCACCGCCGCACGTTGTGAATAATATTCCTGCGACATGTATTGATTGTTGTGATGCAAATCTGGGTTTATGATGTAGTGGGCAATCATCGTGTCCCAAAGTGGAAATTCCACTTCGATGTTGTTTAGCTTCATCACCTCAATGATGAATTTTGCGTTTTGCACAATTTTCGTTGTTTGTGCATCTTCCAACACCTTTTTTATAATATTGAGTTTTTCTTCTCTTTCTTTCCTCTTTTCATCATTTTTTGTTTCGTCATCATTTTCGGTTCCATTTTCGTTTTTTTCGATGTTTATCTCAAAAACATTGTTTTTTTGACAACAAAACGTAATTTTCTCTATTTTGGCCTGAAAAATGTCGTTTGAAGTGGTTTTTACGTCAAAACTGAAAATTTTTGATTGCGTCATTTGTTCGCAAATTCTCAGCGTATCTTCCAAACTATCAACTATATCAACCTTTATGCCTTCGTATTTAACTTGCGATTCCTGCCCGTTTTCTTCGTTTTCTTGAGAGTTGGACGGCTCTGCGCCAAATAAATCGAGTTGAGAATTAACAGTTTTTTGCTTTTCTGCTGATTTTTTCAGATTTCCTTTTCCAGCTTTGTTAGCTCCGGTTCCGTTGCCAAGAATTTTCTCTGCGAAGGACTTGAACTCAAGTTCCTCAAAAATCTCTCCCAGTTTTTCCTTGTCGGGTTCTTGCACACTCATCTCCTTTAGTGCAATGTTCATCGGCACGTCGGTTCGTATTGTTGCAAGTCTCTTCGACAATTTTATATCTTCAACAGCTCCCTCCACTTTCTCTCTCAACTTACCCTTTATTTCGGCAGAGTGGGAGAGGAGTCCCTCTATGCTGCCAAACTCATTGATAAGTTTCACGGCAGTCTTCTCTCCAACACCAGGACAACCAGGGTAATTATCTGAGGCGTCGCCCATCAGTCCCAGCAAGTCAATCACTCTGCTTGTAGAGTCTATGCCATATTTCTCACAAACCTCTTTCGGTCCCATGTCGTCATAACCACCACCATGTCGAGGCTTATACATATGAATATTCTCTGTTACCAGCTGAGCGTAGTCCTTGTCAGGTGTCAGCATATACACCATCATGCCCCCTTTTTCGCCTAATGTAGCCACGGTACCAATTATATCATCAGCCTCGTAGCCGTCAACCTGTAGCACCGGAATGTTATACCCCTTAAGTATATCCTTAATAATAGGAATAGACAATCTGATATCCTCAGGAGTCTCCTCTCTCTGTGCTTTATAATCAGGAAACATCTCATGTCTGAAAGTCTTGCCGTGATCAAACGCCACAGCAATATGAGAGGGTAGGGTACCGATAGCAGGCTGCACCTTTGTCAGCATCTCATTCAGCGTATTACAGAAGCCCATCACCGCACTGGTATTCAGTCCTTTAGAGTTTATCCTCGGAGCTCTTATCAGTGCGTAATAACTTCTGTATATCAGTGCATAGGCATCAATCAGAATCAGTACCTTCTTTTTGTCTTCCATTCTTCTTTTCCTGTTTAATATATTTGGTTTTCTTTTTTCTTCTTTCTCTCTCCGTTATGTATGTGGCTATATTATAGCCACCCCTTTCATTCTCCCTTTTTCTCTTCCTCTATTTACTATAATTCAACAAAATTACTAATAATTTTTCAAATAATCATCATCTTATATACGAAAAGCCAATTTTTTTTTGTAATTTTGTAATCTAATTGGAGATTAAGCTATTTTGAAAGACTATCTTTCCATAATTAAAGCACCTATAGAGCCGGAACTGGAGCAGTTTATCTCGCTCTTCAACGACTCTCTCACTCATGCCGACGGTACCCTTGAGCAAGCACTCAATTATATTCGTCAGCGTGCGGGCAAACGTATGCGCCCAATGCTTATCCTTTTGATAGCTAAAGCGTTAGGTGATATCTCTGAGGTTACTCATCGTTCTGCGGTAGCCCTGGAGCTCCTTCATACGGCTTCGCTCGTTCATGACGACGTCGTTGATGAGTCGAGTGAACGTCGTGGACAGGCTTCTGTTAACGCCGTGTATGACAATAAGATAGCTGTTTTGGTAGGCGACTATATCCTTTCTACCGCACTGCTAAATGTAGGTCAGACGCAGAGGATAGACATCGTCAACTATCTCTCAGTTCTTGGCCAGACTCTCTCTAATGGAGAGATACTCCAGCTTACCAGCAACGGTTCTGAGGAGATAAGCGAACAAGCCTATTACAGTGTCATACGCCAGAAGACTGCAGCTCTCTTTGAGGCATGCTGTACCATGGGTGCAATGTCTGTAGGTGCTTCTGATGATGATGTTAAGGCAGCAGCTAATTTCGGACAAACCCTCGGCACGATCTTCCAGATACGTGACGACATCTTTGACTATTTCCCTTCGCCACAGATTGGCAAACCTACGGGCAATGATATGCTTGAGGGTAAGCTTACTCTCCCTGCCATCCACTGTGTTCTTGAAGCCAATGATCCTGCCGTCACTGCCCTTGCGCAGCGTGTAAAGGCTCATGAAGCAACACCTGCAGACATAGAGTCTCTCGTTGCTTTCACCATAGAGCATGGCGGCATCACCTATGCCGAACAGCAGATGCATCGACTCCATTCAGATGCTCTACAATATATCAATGAAAGGGTAGGAGACCCTAAAATCAACCAGGCTCTTACCGCTTATCTCGATTTCTGCATACAGCGTAACAAGTAATTTTTCAATATATCAAGTGGCAATGTCTTTGCCACTTTTTTTATTCCCTTTGCCGGTTATTATTAGTTCCGTTTCCCTTTACCCGTTATTTTTAGTTCCGTTTGTGGCTATATCATAGCCACCATCTGTTAAATATAAATAGTAAAAGCTATCACATTACCATGTAAAGTGATAGCTTTTACGCTTCCTTATTAATCTGTTTTAATCCTTTATAAACTGGCCTGAACCATGTTATGCTTATAGTTTATAGTTCATTTATCAATACCTCTGCCAATCTTGAAGTACCGATACGGAACAACTCCGGTGTTAACCATTCCTCGCCGAGTACCTCTTTCACTATGGTATAATATATTATTGCATCCATACTGGTATTAATGCCGCCCGCTGGTTTGAATCCAACCTTCCTGCTTTCCTTCTCGTTATATTCCTTAATGCACTGACACATTACGAAGGCAGCATCAGGTGTGGCACTGACTTTCTCTTTTCCAGTACTTGTCTTAATAAAGTCGGCGCCAGCCTCCATTGCCAGCATCGATGCCTTGCGTATATTTTCTTCTGTCACCAGACATCCGGTTTCAAGTATCACCTTCAGCTTTACGTTATCACCGCATACTGCCTTCATTTCCTTTATCTCATCGGTAACACCCTCGTAGTCTCCACAAAGGAATTTACCTACCGGCATTACCATGTCTATCTCTGTAGCACCATCTTTTATTGCCAGTGCCGTCTCTACTGTCTTTACCTCGAGGAAAGTCTGTGATGAAGGAAAGCTTCCGCTTACGCACGCAATGCCTACTCCCTCAACATCCAAACTATCGTTTACTATCTCTGCAAAGCAAGGATATACACATACGCTTGCAGGGTGGGGCAGGTCTGGCCTTTCGTTGTCCCATTTGTTCAGTGTCTCAACAAATGCCATTACTGACTGCTCACTGTCGGTACATTTCAGAGTAGTGTAGTCCATGCAACCGAACAAAAACCTTTTCACGTCGGCAGTATCGTTCTCTACTGCTTTTGCAATAATTTCTTTTAAATCCATCGTTTTCTTTATTTTTTGTTTATTATTTATAGTTCATTTTTTATATATGCCAGTATGGTTATATACCCCCATTTTTTGTCTTGTTGGATGCTATATCATAGCAACCACTATCAGCCTTCTCAGTCCATCTTTGTTTCACGTGAAACACCCATTATAAGAAAATTAGTTTCATGTTTCACGTGAAACAAGCGGTGGCTAAACTCCTTATACTTTGCCGCTTGCGGCAAAGTATTCGATAATAATTTTAGCCTTGCTGTTTCCTACGACGGTGGCGAGTTCTTCTAAGCCGCCGCTTGCGGCGGCGTCGCGAATATTTTTAACCGTCTTGTATTTGTAGAGAAGAGCTTCTTTTGTCTTCGGACCGATTCCTTGTATGTCGTCGAGCTCGGAGTGTAGGGCGTGTTTTGAGCGTTTGTCTCGGTGGAAGGTAATGGCATAGCGGTGTACCTCGTCTTGCATCTGCGTCAAAACCTTGAACAGCTCGCTCTCTGGTTTGAGCTGAATCGTTACAGTGTCTTTCCTTCCTGTCCCGTCGTCTTTCAGGAATAGCAGTTCCTGGGTGCGGTGCTTGTCGTTTTTAGCCAAACCTGCAATGGGGATATTGAGGTGTAGTTGGTCTTCTATTACTTCGCGTACGCAGTTCATCTGACCGATACCACCGTCGCATATTATAAGGTCTGGCAGGTCTTCATCGTCACGATAGCGACGGAACGTCACCTCTTGCATTGAAGCGTAGTCGTCGGGACCTTCTACGGTCTTTATGTTGTATTTTCGGTAGTCCTGCTTGCTTTTCTTCATGCCCTTATATACTACCATTCCTGCCACGGCATCGCTGCCTGATATGTTACTGTTATCGAACAATTCTATGCGGTAGGGTAGTTTCTTTAGTCCGAGCTTCTCCTGCAGTTCCTTCATCAGCCGGGTGTATTTCTGCTCAGGATTCAGCTTTTCTGCCTGCTTCAGTCGGTCTATTCGGTACTGCTTACAGTTCATTAGCGACAGCTCCAGCAGGTGATGCTTGTCGCCACGCTGCGGCACGAAGAACTGTGCATCGTTCATTTCCCAGTTTATTTCAAACGGAACGATGATTTCCTTTGCCTTGCTTTTGAAACGTTCGCGTATCTCTATTATGGCAGATAGCAACAGTTCCTCGTCAGACTCTTCGAGTTTGCGTTTATACTCGTAGGTAAACGACTGGTTAATGGTACCGTTTGTTACGTGCATGTAGTTGATGAAAGCATTTATTTTTGAGTCATCATCGTCTATGCAAAACACGTCAACGTCGGTTATTGTGTGGCTTACTACCTCGCTTTTTGCGCAGAATTGGTCTATCAGGAAGTACTGTTTCTTTAGTTCCTCAGCCTCCTCAAACTTCATTTCCTCTGCCTTACGCATCATTTCGTCATACACATGCTTACTTAATATGCGCGTGTTTCCCTTTAGTATTTCGCGTGCTTTGGCTATGTTCTGCTGGTAGTCGTCCCATGACTGTTTGTCTATGCACGGTGCACCGCAGTTCTTTATGTGGTATTCCAGACACGGACCGTATTTGCCCGTTTTTGCGTTCTCCCTGGTAATTGGGTGACGGCATGTGCGAGGATGATAAAGCTTCTTTATAAGGTCGAGAATTGTGTTCATCGAACCTAAGTGAGAGTAGGGACCATAGTATGTTCCCCACTTCTTGTTTATTGTCCTTGTCTTGAAAATACGTGGGTATTGTTCACCGGTAACGCAGATGGAAGGGTAGGTTTTACCATCTTTCAGCAGAACGTTATATCGTGGATTGTATTTCTTTATCAGCGCATTTTCCAATAAAAGTGCATCCTCTTCCGTATTTACTACGGTGTAGGTGATGTTCCAAATCTTCGATACTAGCACCTTTGTCTTGAATCTGTCCACCTCTTTATGGAAGTATGATGACACGCGCGATTTCAGATTCTTAGCCTTACCTACGTATATTATTATCCCGTCCTTATCGAAATATTGATAAGAACCAGGTTTCTCAGGCATGCTCAGTACTATCTGTTTCAGCCGCTCTAATCGTTTTTTATCTTCTTCTTTCGTCATAATGTATAATGTGTAACGGACTTTTTCAATAGCGTTAGTGTCCTTTCCCTGTTCTTGTTTTTGAATGTTTTTTTGCTTATTGTTTCACGTGAAACTGCCCGAATGTCGCATAAACACTACGTTCTTTGATTTTATTTTTTAATCGTTGAATGCGATAGTTTTGCTTTTTTATGTTGCTTTGTCCAATGTTTTATATTCTTCGATTTCACGATTTGTCATGTTGTTGTTGTGAATGATGTCTGAGTAATAAAAATCTTCGGAGTCATCGTTAATTCAGTGGGGGAATATATCTATTGGAAACTTGTCGATGCTAATCATCGTTATGTGGCGATGCAGCATGCTTGTCCTGTAGTATATATAGTGCGTATAGTGCGAAATCGTTGGTTGAATAGGAAGGATTGTCAGTGAATTGTTGGTAAAAGGAATCTTATGGCAATCCTCAAGTCAGTTGCAAAATTACAAAGTTTTTCTCTGACGCAAAAATTTATTTAGAAAAATTATATATTCTGTGTTTTGTTGAGCAGGAAAAACAATTATGCCAAGACAAACGGAAAATCCGCAGGTTGACTCGTTCAACTTGCGGATTTTCCGTTTGTCCTTAGTTTTTATGTTGCTGGCTGGTTTCTATATTTTAAAGCCAAAAGAGCAGTCCATGTATATCTGTTCTCTGCGACCAGTTTCTTCAGGGAACATATTGCGGTACTTTTTCTTTGCGTCGTTTGACCAGAAAGCAGTCTCGGCTCCACACCTGATAACCTCGTCATTTTTTGTAAAAATGCTCTTGAAGATGACGGATTTCTCCTGATGCATAGCCACGCCGTATGTGTTGCGGAAACCAAGACCTCTTTCTGCGGGAGGGTAGTTGCGTAGTATCTTTTTTTCGTCACCTGGCAACACTGTAGTGTTCTTGTCTTCGCCGGTGTTGCCGTTCATGTGAAAGATTGCAGTCTCGCCGTTCTTGAATGATACGCCGTTGTCATGGTTAGGGCTCTGCCATATTACGATTTTGTTTTCTGTTCCTGCTTTTGCGCCAATAATACGAGGCCAAATCGTGGAATTTGCGTTTACTGACTGTGAGAGGATTGCTGTGAAAGCTACTGCGATAAAATTAATCTTTTTCATAATCGTATGTGTTTTTAGTTTGTTAATAATTTCTTTTTTCTGTTATCGGGTGTTCCCTGAAGTTGTATTCCTTTCAGGTGTTGTCCCTGATTTCTGTTTGCAAAATTACAGCAAATCCTGTTTGTGAACAAAAAAACGCCTGCTTTTCGTCCTTGTTCGTTGCGACACAAGCCCTCTATTGCGACAAATCCCGAAAACCACGCAGATATCTGTCGCAAAGAGGGACGGGAGAGGTTAGGGAAGTAACTTTTGGATGTGAAGGATATAGGGGTGAGTTATTAATAGGATTTGTTTCAAGAAGGCATTTCTAAGTCA
>JAEEGH010014223.1_pt1 | contig 17498 bp, 9 predicted proteins | sample 9134181 | NCBI WGS metagenome assembly JAEEGH01 (sample SAMN16246544, study PRJNA631951) | gut metagenome | biome: gut microbiome; feature: rumen; material: DP-attached | host: Bos | place: Iran: Karaj | collected 2018-10
CCCTGGAACTGGTGGGTCAGCTTCTTATACTGTCCGTAGAGGTAGCCTATCTCACGGGCACCGACGCCGATGTCGCCGGCAGGCACGTCCTCGTCGGGGCCTATATGGCGGTACAGCTCGGTCATGAAGGCCTGACAGAAACGCATGACCTCAGCGTCGCTCTTGCCGCGAATCGAGAAGTCGCTACCGCCCTTGCCACCGCCCATGGGCAGGGTGGTCAGTGCATTCTTGAACGTCTGTTCGAAGCCGAGGAACTTCAATATAGAGAGGTTTACCGATGCATGGAAACGCAGTCCGCCCTTGTAGGGGCCGATGGCCGAGTTGAACTGCACGCGGTAGCCGAGGTTAACCTGTACCTCGCCCTTGTCGTCGACCCAGGGCACGCGGAACGTGATGATGCGCTCTGGTTCCACGATGCGCTCCACGATTTTTGCTTTCTCGAACTCTGGATGCTGGTTGTAGACGTCCTTGATTGACTCAAGCACTTCGCGTACAGCCTGCAGGTACTCCAGTTCGCCCGGATGCTTGCGCTCCAAGCCTTGCATGATTTTTTCAACTTCCATAGTGTAGTGGTTTTAAAAGGTTGTTTGTAACATTATGTTATCTTAGGTGCTGCAAATATAGGAAAATAATCAATACCTTCCAAGAGATTTCCCGATTATTTTTCTTTTTGGGTTACATTTTGTTAAATCTGCAGGCTTTCGGTGTGTCAAGGGTACAAAAGACGCGGATTATTTTTCCTGCATAAAACTTGCGGAAATGCTTTTTTTTTCCTATCTTTGCCCCCAAAACCATTAAACAGTTACTATTATGACAGCATTAATCATTCTTATCGCCCTTGTGGTGATTATCGGAGGTTATTTCATCTCGACGCAGCGCTCGCTGGTCAATCTGGATGAATTGTGTAAGAACGCCCTGAGCCAGATCGAGGTTCAGCTTAACTCTCGTTTCGACGCCGTCGTCGCCCTGGCCAAGACGGCAGCCAAGTATGCTGAGCACGAGTCGGACACTATCATCAAGACCATCCAGGCACGTGGCGGCAACAGTGGCACTATTCCTGCCAATGGCACATCAGCCGCTGCTATCAACCAGCAGGCCGACTTGCTGGGACAGATGATGGGCAGACTGAACGTTGTCTTCGAGCGCTACCCCGAACTGAAGGCCAGCGAACTGTATGTCAAGGCACAGGAAGGCCAGAAGCAGTACGAGGAGAACGTCCGCATGTCGCGTATGGTCTATAACGACACGGCTACGAAGATGAACCGCATGGTGCGCCAGTGGCCCTCGAGCATTGTGGCTTCGATGCTGAACTTCGGTCAGAAGGACTATCTGAAGGTTGACGACGAAAAGAAGAAGGACTATCCCGACCTGGATGAAGCATTTAAGAAGTAAGATTTGGTGTTTGGTGTTTGGTGTTGGGTGTTGGCTGTGCTGCGTCGGAGCCGTTGCCCGTCCTTACCTTCATGACCTGAACATCCGCGTTGTGCTGAGCCATAACGGCGATGCCCGTATCACCGAGACGCGACAGATGAGCATCGACTCCGAGGGCACCGAGTGCTTCATCGGACTGGGCAACATGGGCGGCAGCCAGATACAGGACCTGACGGTCAGCGACGAGACGGGACGGCAGTTCGAGAACATCGGCGAATGGGACGTTGACCGTAGCCGAGGCTGGAAGGAAGGCAAGTGCGGCATCGTCTATAAGCCCGGCGGCTACGAGTTGTGCTGGGGTCTCGGCGAAAGCGGTGAACGCACCTACGTCACGAGCTATACCATCACCAGCCTCGTGCATGCCTATCCCGACGCCGACGCCATCCGCCACGTCTTCCTCGACGAGGCCGTCACGCCCAAGCCCGAGCATGCCCTGCTTAGCATCGTGGCCGAAGACGACAGCACCCACCTGACGGCCGAGCACTGCGGCATCTGGGGCTTCCGCTTCCAGGGCACCATCGACTTCGTGGGCGACAGCATCGTGGCTGAGACCACCGAACCGATGGAGAGTCGCAGCGGCATGTACATCATGGTGCGTTTCGACAAGGGTATGTTCGAGCCCACCATCCAGGAAGACGTCACCTTCGAGCAGAAGCAGGACGAGGCCTTCGAAGGCAGTGACTATGCGGAAGACTTTGCCCATTCCACCGACCTTTCGTTTGGCGAGATTCTCTATTTGATAGGTTTCCTGCTGATAGCAGTCTTTATACCCATCGCTGCCTTTATATATAAGGTGTACACCACATGGCGCTTCCGCCGCAATGTGAACAAGGACTTGCTGTGGTATCGCGACATACCGCTGAATGGCAATCTGCCGGAGGCGAATAACATGCTCAACGCCTACCGCTACGTGGGCAGCGACTACAACAACCTGCTCTCGGCCGTCATCCTGAAGCTCGTCAACCTCGGTGCCATCACCATCGAGCCGCGGCCCAACAAGAAGGGCAAGACGGTGCAGAGCTTCGTCATCCACGACCTCAACCAGCAGGACAAGCAGCCTGTGCTCGTGCGCAAGATGCACAACATCTTCAAGATGGCTGCCGGCGACGATACCGTCCTGGAACCGTGGGAGCTGAAGTCGTTCATGAAGAGCAGCAGCAACCGTTCTATTACCGACTCGTTCATCACGACCCTCCATGTCAAGTCGGATGCCAGTAAGTACGCCAACAAAGTCGACGAGGCACGCAAGGTCTTCGGCCTGAAGAAGTTCCTGCAGGAGTTCACTCTGCTCGACGAGCGCCATGTCAGCGAGGTGGGACTGTGGAAGGACTACATGATCTACGCCACCCTCTTCGGCATTGCCGACCAGGTCATCCGCGACATGAAGAAGATCAACCCCGAATACTTCAACATGGATCAGGTGGCCCAGCAGATGGCCGACGACATGACCATCCCGATGATCTACTCCACCATGCACAGCAGTACGGCCCGTGCCGTTGCTGCCAAGGCTGCCCGCGAGGCCCGTGCCTCGGGTGGCGGTGGCCGCGTTTCATGGGGCGGCGGCGGAGGCGGTTTCTCTGGCGGCGGTTTCGGTGGCGGCGTAAGGTAATATTGCCCTCAAATTCTATAGCTTATGAAGAACAATTTTACGGCGAGGGTCTTGATGGCCCTCGCTTTGTTAATGGCACCCGTCATGACGATGTGGAGCCAGGAGGTGAACGAGAAGTTCTCGATGACCACCCAAATGTTTCTCAACGGACTAAAAGAGCAGGCGGAGCAACCGACGGCGGCTTCACGCCGTGCCCATGTACGTCGTATGCCCGACGGAAAGGTGAGACCAAAGCAGCGCCGTCTCATTGCCAGCCCCGACACGGTGGGCGGCGTGGCCTACATCTCATGCTTCGTCCATCTGAAGGATGCGGCCGACCTTAGTGCCGTACGTGCCCTTGGCGTCGAGGTCGAGGATACGTTCGACGGTCTTGACTTCGTCACCGCCCGTGTGCCGGTCGACCAGTTGGAGCCGCTGGCAGGCCTCGACAACGTCACCCGTATCAAAGTGGCACGGCGCATGCGCCCGCTGACCGACGCGGCGCGACAGACGACCAACGTCGACGACCTACTTACCGAGTCGCCCGATGCCTTGGCCTTGGGCGTGACCAGCCAGTACGACGGTACGGGTGTTATCCTTGGTGTCATCGATACGGGCATCGACTTTCAGCATGCCGCTTTCAAGGACAAGGACGGCAACAGCCGCATCAAACGGGCTTATGTTTATACTGGGTCTGGAAAGGGAAAGGAGTACACCACCATTACAAGTTCTGAACCGACCACCGACGACAAGGCGGAAGATCACGGCACCCACACCGCCTCGACGGCTGGCGGGTCGAGCGTCATCGTCAGCGGCAAGACGGTCAGCGTGACCGACGACCACGTCAACGCTACTTACGGTGGCATGGCTCCAGGAGCCGACCTCTACCTTGCCGGTGTTAATGGACTGGAAGATACCTACCTCACCGCCGCCTTGGAGAAGATGGTGGCTTATGCCGACAATCAGGGTAAGCCCCTCGTGGTGAGTAACAGTTGGGGCTCCGGCTGGGGGCCACGCGACGGTACGGGTGAGTATGCAACGTTGGTAAGCCAGTACTTTGGCAAGAGCCACCCCAACCGCGTCATTCTCTTTGCTGCATCTAACGATGCCGGCCACAGAACGGGCGACGAGGGCGGCGGTTTCTTCGTCAGGAAGAGTTCGGCCAACAGCAGCAGTCCGCTCGGCACCATCATCCGTACCGACGGTGAAGGCGGCGACTATTACACTGGCCTGATTGCCTGTGCGTGGTCGGACGGTGAGTTGAACTGCAAACTTTATGTGCTCGACAATTCTACTGGGAAAATCAAGAAAACATGGACGGTCACCAAAGAGACATCGTCCTTCAGTAATCTAAAGGACTACTACTACGGTTCGATGGCTGTTTACATTGACCAGGAGGATGGGAAACACCAGCTGGCTGTCTATTCTGAGGAAGGTATTGAGTCGGAAGGCGACTATACGCTGGCCATTGAGGTCTACCCGGCCTCCGGCAATGCCGATGTGAACATGTGGGCTGGCGACTGGAGCTATTTCACCAACCACCTTTTGACCTCAGGACATCCTTGGACGGCAGGCACCGACGATATGTGCGTCAGCGACGAAGCCACGATCCCCGATGCCATCTCCATAGGCGCCTACGTGTCTAAGGACGAGGTGAAGAACTCTCAGGGGAAGACCAACACTTACAGCTCGGGCACCCTGGGCGACATCGCCTACTACTCAAGCTATGCCACCGCCGAGCTAAGTCCGACGGGGCTGGCCTATCCTTGGATTTCTGCTCCCGGCGCACAGATAGTGGCAGCCGTGAACCATTACAACAAATCGGGTGACTACAGCTATTTTGGCGGCTATAAAAACGATTTGGTGGTCAACAGCACCAACAGTCCTTACGGCGTGATGGAAGGCACTTCGATGGCTACGCCCGTGGCTGCCGGCATCGTGGCTTTGTGGCTGCAGGCCTCGCTCGAAGAGAACGCAAAGCATAAAAATCTTACCGTCAACGACGTGAAGGAAATCATGCAGCTGACTGCCATCAAAGACAGCTATACAGCAGGTGCCAATGCCTCCCACTTCGGCAACGGCAAGATCGACGCACTGGCGGGTATCCAATACATTCTGGGAACCACTGGAAGTCCCCTCATCAAGGCAACGCCTGCAAGCATCGACTTTGGCAGCGCCAACTTCGCCACCAAGACATATACTGAGACGTTAAGCGTGCGGGGCTATAACCTTAACGATAACGTTAACCTTAACCTTAGCGATAACGCAAACTTTACGCTGAGCCGGACAACCATTGCGCAGAGTGCTGCCACTGAGGGCCTGGATATCACCATTACCTATGCACCGCAGACTGCCGGCACTCATACCGCCACTATCACGCTCACTTCAGAAGGTGCTGACGATGTGGTGGTTCCTCTGGCGGCCACCGCCAAGCCTGCCACGCCAACCATCATTGCCGACTCGGAAACGCTGACCTTTGTGGCTGGGCTGGACGAACCAAAGAGCAAGACAATCGAGGTGGCGGGTGAATTCCTGACAGACGACGTTTCCGTTGCACTCACCGACGCCAACGACGTGTTCTCAATCGACAAGAGTTCCATTACGGATGGTAAGGTCACCGTCACGTTCCAGTCGGCCGATGAAGGCTCGTACACGGCATCTTTGACGCTCAGCAGTACAGGGGCAGAGCCTGTCAACATCAGTCTCTCTGCTACTGCCTCGGCCGTCTCTGACGAGACCATCGACTTCACGGCTCAGGGCTATGCAAATGCAGAATCCGTGACAAGCACCAGCGGCACGAACTGCGAGGCCACCTTCGAGAAGGGCTCTAACAAGAACAACTCGCCCAAGTACTACGACAAAGGTGAGGCCGTCCGCTTGTATGGCGGTAACACAATGACCATTGCTTCTGCCACCAATACCATCATCAGGATAGAGTTGACCTTCGGCTCGGGCGACGGTAGCAATGGCATAACGACCGATGTCGGCGCCTACGACGATGGCACTTGGACGGGAAGTGCCTCATCCGTCACGTTCACCATCAGCGGCACCAGTGGGCACCGCCGCATCCAGAAGGTGAAAGTATTCTTTGAAGGCGGTGGTGGCGGCACTACGCCCGGCCCTGATCCGGTCTTAGTGCCCGGAAGCTATGCACTGGTGACAGATGCCAGCACGCTCAAAGCGGGCGATAAGATTCTTATTGCTTACATCAATGAAGAAACAAAACATGTGCTTAGCACGACGCAGAACAACAATAACCGCGCTGCCACCAGTGACGTGACGGTCAACAGCGACGGCACGCTCACGCCCAGCGAAGCAGCCCAAGTCATTACGCTCGAAAAGGCAGGCAACAACTACCTCTTCAACGTCGGCACTGGCTATCTCTATGCGGCCAGCAGCAGTAGTAACTGGTTGAGGACAGAAACCGAGGCAGATGATAATGCCAAGGCAACCGTCGGCATCAGCGAAGGCAACGCCACCATCACTTTCCAAGGGTCAAACACGCGTAACATCATTCGCTACAATCCGAATAGCGGTACTCCCATCTTCTCATGCTATGCCAGTACTTCATCCGTTAAGTCGGTCCCCCAAATCTACCGACAAGTGTCAGCCCCCGCAACTTTGAAAGGCGATGTCGGCGGTGACGGCGATGTGGATAACGTGGACGTCATGCTGACCGTCAGCTACATTCTCGGTCAGAACCCAACCGGCTTCATCAAGGCTGCCGCCGACATGGACGGCAACAACGTGGTAGACATCACTGACCTGACTGCCATAATAACTGCGGCCCTACAGCATCCCCAGCACTGACCCTTATCAATTGCGTTGGTTCTGAGGCTCAGACCTTTATAATACTTAAATTTCACAAGTTTGTGATTCACAGACTTGTGAAATTTCTTTCTTTTTGTCTTCTTTGTCCTCAAAGTCAGTAAGTTATATATCACCGACCCAGCCTTCGCCTTATTGTTCAGAAAACGCCTCCTATAAATGGTGTCTTGGTATGTTTCCACAATACTGTGACATAAACTTGCCAATAATGTTTAATAATCATTTATTCGGCAGAATATGCTACAATATGGATGTCCAGCCTCGCTCTCACGAATTATCAATTTTTAAAGTGCCTACACTGCTTACACTAAGCCGTAACCTGCTGACTGTCAGTTGATACATTTGTGTAGGCAAATTCATTTAGTGTAGGCAATGGCCTTCTCAGCGACTGTTTTCTCTATATTTTGGAAAGAAATTGGGGGATATTATGGATGATTATTCTGATTCCTCGACAACGGTGACAAGAGAGGTTAAATCAATCATCATTTCCCATAATTTCTTTCACAAAACACCGAGAAGGCAGTGTTTCCAAATCGTTCCACGCCGTGGAATAAATGTTCCAGTCTGTGGAATAAATGTTCCAGTCTGTGGAACATTCGTCCCAGGCCGTGGGACAAATGTCCCAAGCCGTGGGAACGCCCGAAAGGTGCCCCTTTCCGTCGGTTGTTGGCCGTTCCTCGGTGTAGGCAGCCTTTTCGTTAAAAATCCACCCGTTTCCGTTTGATTTTATATGGTTTTTGCATAGTTGCCTACACTAAACGAATTTGCCTACACTGACTAACACATTGTCGCTTAATTGGTTACGCTTAAGTGTAGGCAGTGTAGGCACTTTAAAACTTTTCTAACAGGCGGAAGCAGTGGCGGTTGATGATCTCCTGTAAGCGGCGGTCGTGATTGTGGCGCAGGGTGGGGGCCGTGCCGCCAAACTCCATCAGACAGCCGTTGTCCTTGGTGTAGGGCTGCCACCCGGACAGACCGGGGTTGCCCGTGTGGGCAAACTGTGCCCATACCGTGCTCAGCAGTTCGCCCCATTGCTTGTTGGCCTCAAGGGTTTCCGGCGCGAGCTGATTGGTGTAGTGGTGGGCCACGTTGAAGCAGTATTTCAGCTCGGCACCGTGGGCAGAGCCTTTGGCGTTGCCGGCCTTGTCGTTCTCGGTGACGGTGTACATATAGACATAGGTGTCGGCCTGGCGACGTCCACCGATGGCATCGGCGGTGATGAGGGTCTTGGGACGGAACAGCCAGTCGATGCTCAGCAGATCCTGGGGTGTATAGTCGGGATAGGCCTCCTTGAAGGCAGCGATGTAGGCATCCGTCTCGTCGCCGAAGGTGCGCTGCAGTTCAGTACGGGCCTGGTCGAGGCTGATCGGCTGGCCGTAGCGCTGGCGCTGCAGTTCGTTGAACGTTGTGCCAATCATGATGGGGATGTTGTCGCTGAAACTGGGGAACGCAGGCTGGAACGGCTGCTGCACCACGTCGCTGCCGTCGGGCGTCGGACCGAAACCCCACATCATCGGCGTGCCGGGCCGGCGAGTGCCGATGCTGGCTGCCATGGCGCGCTGACCGGCGGCGTAGAGGTCCTTGTAGCTTACGTCCTTGATACGGTCGACGTTCGCCTTGTCGATATTCAGTTCCTTCAGCACGGCCTCGCCCAGCGCCTCGGTCATCGCCTTGGTGTTGACGTTGAGGATGGTGCCGCTCATGATGATGGCCTTGTGGAAGAGTCCCCGGGCGGGTGGCATGCAGAGCAGGGTACCCACCTTGCCGCCGCCGCCCGACTCGCCGAAGATGGTGACGTTCGTCGGGTCGCCGCCGAACTTAGCGATATTGTCGCGCACCCATTCGAGGGCTGCCACGCAGTCGAGCATGCCTACATTGCCTGAGTGCCGGTATTTCTCGCCGCAGGTCGAGAGGTCGAGGAATCCGAGGATGTTCAGGCGGTGGTTGACGCTGACCACCACGACATCCTTCTGTGCCAGACACATGCCCGGGTCCCAGGCCGAGGTGCCGCTGTCGAAGCCGCCGCCGTGGAACCAGACCATAACGGGGGACCCTCCTAAATCCTCCCTGTTTAGGGAGGACTTCTTTTCTCCCCCTAAACAGGGGGAGTCAGAGGGGGTCTTCCTTGTCCACACGTTCAGCACGCAGCACTGCTCCGACATCTCAGCTTCCGTCATCGGGCGGCTGGTCTGTTGCATGGCCTGCGGTCCCCAGTGGTCGCAGGTACGGACGCCCTGCCACTTCACTACGGGCAGTGGCGGCATGAACCGCTCCACCCGGGCGTATGGAATGCCGAGGTATGCCATCGAGCCTTCCTGGACAATACCGCTTACCAGTCCGTTGGTGGTGCTCACCGTCGGAGCCTCAATGAAGCCGTCCATGATTGCTGTCGGACGGGCCTTGCTATCGAAGGCGCCGAGCTTGTAGCCACCAGGCAGGCACTGCGGTTCCCAGTAGAAGACACCGCGGCAGTGGCCGTCGGTCTCGTTGCGGGCCTCGCTGACGACGCGCGCCAGCTGTCGGCGGCCTTCCTCCATCACTTCGGGGTGCTGCTCGTCCACCTCGAAGCCCGTCTCGACAATCATCACGTCGCACTGATACTTACGGCTGACGTGGCGGATGTTGCGTATGCAGTCGGTGATGATGCTGTCGGGGTTCAGCTCGGAATGATCCTTCCGTGCCCAGTAGGGGTAGAGCGACATGCCCACCATGTCCCACTTGCCGCCGTACTTGCGGACGATGTCGAGGTTCCAGTCGTAGAGCGACTGCTTGTGGCCACGGTCTAAGTGTACGATGACGATGGCCTCGGGGAATACCTCTTTCACGGCGTCGTAGCCTGCACGGATGAAGCCCGCATACTGCTTGGGATTCTTCTCGATATGTCCCATGGGCCAGAGCAGTCCGTTGGCCGTCTCGTTGCCCACCTGCACCCAGCGCGGTGTGATGCCGTTCTGCTTCAGCAGTGTCAGCACGTCGATGGTGTGGTCACGGAGGTCGCGTTTCATCTGCTTAAAGCTATGTCCCTGCCAGGCGGCGGGGATGGGCTGCTTGGCGGGGTCGGCCCATGAGTCGGCGTAGTGGAAGTCCACCATCAGGTCCATGCCCAGCTTCTTGGCCCTCAGCGCCATGGCAAGCAGTTCGTTCTTGTCGTTCGTACCGTTCTTGGGGTTCACCCAGACGCGCATGCGGATGGCCGACATCTGGTAGTCGGTCTTCAGCAGTTCCAGACACTCGCGCTCCTTGCCCTGACGGTCGTGGAACACGACGCCGCGCCGTTCCTGTCCGGTCAGGAATCCAACGTCGGCACCTTTTACGAAGTCATTCTGTTGAGCATTTGTCTGCAGCGCAAGGCACGTCAGCAGACAGGCGGTGATTGTTCTCAGTATTTTCATGGTGGCGTGTTATTTCAGTTCTTCCCATTGCAGCACGGAGCCGTTGCGGCGGGCAGGGTCAGGGCCGGCGTAGTCCATGGAGTAGGGGCTGCCCGTGGTGGGGCTCTTGCCGATGTAGCGGTGGTTCTTCAGCGAGAGGAGCATGAAGTCGTGGTCGAGGTAGTCCTGCCAGAGGAATTGCTCGGCTTCCTGAAGGTCGGTGGTGAAGCGCACGTCGCCGGGCAGACCGTCGCCGTAGACCTTGATGTAGCGGCCGTCGGCGCACTGCAGGGCAACACGGCCCTGTCCGCGGTCGATGACACGGAACTGCGCCAGCTGGCTCTTGTCGCCGGCGTGGGTGTCGTAGAGCAGGCCGTGCTTCAGGGCGATGGCCGGGCGGCCCGTCGCCTTGTTGATGATGCGGATGGTCTTGCCATAAGGGATGTTTGCGCTGCGGTCGGCGCAGGGCTCGTCGACGGTGAAGTTGTCGAACTCGGCATAGCCGCCCTGCTTACCTTTTATATTAAAGGCGAAGAGGGCGTGGCGGGAGCCCTGGAAGGAGATGAGCTGGTAGCTGAGGGGCATCATGCGGCCGATGGTCTGGAACGTCACGCCGTCGGTGGAGTAGGCGTACTGGGCCTGGTCGTTGTCGTAGTCGCCGATCATGCGGAGGTAGATTTTCCCGTCAAATATGACGGGCACGGAGACCGTGTCGTTGGTCAGCTGTTCGAAGCAGCGGAGGGTGAGGGCGTTGCCCTGCTTGACGAGGCCTACCCACGAGCAGGGGACGTTGATGTTGCCGAGGCCGCAGACGTCGCCGTCCTTCATACCCTTGGTGTAGAGCTCGACGGTGGCAACGCTCTTCGGGCCGATGACGCGCTGCGTCAGCGTGTTGCGGGCCCACATCAGCTGTTCGGCGGGCTGCGCCTGTATGCGGAGGCGACCGCCACGGAGGCTCCACTGCTTGTCGTCGGGATTGTGGTTCCACTGCCAGATGGGGCCGAGCGTCTTGCCGTTGAAGGTTTCGGAGCGGGCGTAAGGCACAGACCCTCCCCCTTGCCCCTCCCTGTGATGGAGGGGAGTAGATAGACCCATCGCAGCCTCGTCTTGAGAGTAACCGCTCCCCTCCCTTGCAGGGAGGGGCTGGGGGAGAGTCTGCTGGGGTTTTGTGCCTGGCTTGAACCACGTGCGGGGGGCGCGGCCGAGGTTGCCCTTCAAGCCGACCATGGGCCAGCCGTCCTTCCACGTCATGGGCATCAGGCAGACGGTGCGGCCGATGGAGTGGAAGTCCTGCATGAAGAGTGCCCACCACGAGCCGTCCTTGTACTGCACGATGCCGCCCTGGTGGGCGTTGGTGCAGGCGGTGGCGTCCTTGTCGACGGGGCCGAGCTGGAACTTCGTGCCATCCTCGCCGATGCGGTACTTTGTGCCCCGCGGCACCTGCGTCAGCGAGGCGGCGTGGTAGCCGTAGGTCTCGTCGGCGGTGATGACGCGCGTCTCGTAGGGCCCCCAGATGCTCTTCGAGCGTGAGCAGAGCGTGCGGCCGTTGGGCGAGTAGTCGGTCGAGATGAGGTAGTACATGCCGTCAATCTTATACATGTGGTGGCCTTCGCCCACGCCGTTGCCCTCGGGGATGATGACGCGCTCGGTGCTCTCCACGGGGCCGCTCATGTCGGGCTTCAGCTCGGTACACTTCACCGTGCCGTAGCCGTGGATGGCGTACACCTTGCCGTCGTCGTCGAACAGCACGCCGAGGTCGTAGATGTTACCCTGCATGTTATGGTGCGTCCACGGACCGCGGATGTCCTTTGCGGTGTAGCATTGCAGTCCCTTGCCGTTGACGTTGCTGAACACGTAGAACTGGCCGTTGGCATAGCGTATGCACGGTGCCCAGATGCCCTGTCCGTAGATTTCCTCGTGGTTCTTGAGTGCAAACCTGTTGTCGGCGAAGTCGAAGCGGTCGAAGCAGTAGGAGGCGAACTCCCAGTTCACCAGGTCCTTCGAGTGGAGGATGACCAGTCCTGGCACGGCGTGCATCGTCGTGCCGGCGAGGTAGTAGTCGTCGCCCACGCGGAGGATGTCGGGGTCGGAGAACTCATCGTAAAAGAGGGGGTTGGTAAACGTGCCGTTGCCGTTGTCGGCAGTCCACGACTTGGTCTGTGCATAGCCGCTTAGCGACGTGAGCACTAATAGGCAGAAGCCCAGGATTCTTGTTTTCTTCATCTTAGTAGTGCGTTGTTTTTGGTTTTGTGTGTGCAAAGGTAGTCATTTTTTAAGATTCTGCCATCGCATAATGCAGTCAAATATGTCCATTTCGTTAAATTTCCCGTCGGGAGTAGTGCTTTTTCAGGTTTTTATTTGTACCTTTGCAATGTCATTAATGATTAAGCTTATGTTATTCTTCTTTTTGATTCTTGTAGGACTGTTCACAACTTCGTCCGTTATGGCCAATGAAGTTGACCACAATGCAGCCTTGAAAAAGGCACAGACATTCATGCCAGGCAGGCAGTTTACGGAGAGCACGCCAGTCTCATCAGCTTGTTCAAGAGGAGTTGATGGCGGCCAGTCTTTCTATGTGTTTAATGCAGAAGACAATAGGGGATTTGTCATCGTCTCAGGTGATGACCGTACGCGTGATATCCTTGGATATGCAGAGTATGGCAATCTGGATACCGACCATCTTCCAGCCAACGTGCAGTGGTGGCTCGACAGCTATGCCTCCCAAATTTCTGCATTATCCAGATTGGAGCCGGCAAGCCCTCAAATTATTGGACCAGCCATAGAACCTCTTATTCAGTCGAAGTGGAGTCAGGAGTCTCCTTATAACAACAGGTGTCCCAACGCCAACTATGTGGACTACTATGAGGATGGATATAAAAATGATGACCCTTGTATTACGGGGTGTGTTCCAACAGCAGTAGCCCAGGTGATGTATTATTGGAAATGGCCAAAGACCTGCCCTACACTTGATGGCTATGAGGCTCCAAAGGGAAAGACACTGAAAGGACTTCCTTCGACAACCTTCAAATGGGAGGATATGACTGACACCTATTCCAATACGTTTTCCAGCGAGGCTGCCGACGCTGTAGCAGAATTGATGCGCTACTGCGGTCAGGCCTTCCATGTTGATTATGGTGTTGGTGCTACATTCGGCTATGCAGACCCTTCCGTGTTGATTAAGACCTTTGGCTACAGCAAGCATATCTACGAATTAAATCGTGATGACTACACTATCAGCCAGTGGGAGACAATGGTCTATAATGAACTTTCTGAGAAACGCCCGGTATTGTATAACGGTGCAAGTGATTGGATGAGTCATCGTTTCATTATTGACGGCTACGACGGCCACGGGCTTTTTCACATTAACTGGGGCTGGAGTGGTCTTCCCGACTCATATTTTGTCTTGTCATTGGCCGACTTTGGACCCGCCCAAGGAGTCGGAGATTCTTCCAGTGCTCTCCATTGGAGCCAGAGTGCGCTCTTTAATATGCAGCCAGGAAAAGACGGTGAGGCGATGAGGCCTTTGCTGCGATCGGAAGGAAGCCATATGTATCCTCCTGAGATGACCAATACCTATACTCGCACGGGTGCTACGGCTGATTTCTCCGACGTATGGCTATGTTTTAATCTGTTCGCATACTATCCCATGGAACCCGAATCCGAGGTGGGCGTCGAGGTGGGCTGGGCACTTTACCAGGCAGATGAACTTAAACTCCTCATAGGCAGTACGTCCACCACTATTCCTGCAGAAAAAGAACCTATAATACACAATGAAATGACCGTCTCTTTCGGAGCAGGACTGCCAGCGGGCAGCTATCAGCTCTGTCAGGTTTTCCGTTTGCAGGGAGAAACTGACTGGGAACGCTGCGAGAATTACGGCGTCTGTTCCGTTTATGTGGAAGTTACGCCTACTACGCTCTCTATGAGGGCACCTGACAAATATAACATGTCGTTCAAGGTCAATAGCCTAAGTCTTTCCAACTATCCGGAAGCGGGAAGTCAGTGCAGTTTGTCTGCCAACATTACCAATAACGGCGAGACGCAGCAGCTTATTTCTATTCTTTGGATACAGAAACAGGGTGAGACGGACTGGAAACAATGTGCCAAAACCACGTGCTACACCGAATTGGGCAAGAGCTCAGATATCTGCCTGGCATTCCTTCAGGAAGAAGCAGGGACCTATAATCTGAAAATTACTACGCCCAATTCTGATGAAGCCTTAGCGACTGCAACTGTCAAAATGGCCGGATACAAGGATGTTGTCGTCGACGGACTGACATATCGGTGTACGCCTGAATACAAGCGTGCCAAGGTGATTCAGGACTATGCGGCCGATATGTATGTGGAAAGTGTGAATATCCTGCCGACTGTTAATTCTAATGGTGTCGATTATAAAGTTGTAGCTATCGATGACAGGGCTTTCTATGGATGGTATATGACGTCTGTATCCATTCCCGAAGGAATAGAAACGATTGGCGTTGACGCTTTCAGGTATTGTAGCAAACTTGACAAGATCGTAATACCCTCAACAGTGACCAGTATCGGGGCATACGCTTTTTATGGTACTTGTGAACTTTCATTGCTTGTCTCACACATTCAGAATCCCTTTGAGATTGGCAAAGAGACGTTTATGTACCAGTTAGGCGCTAATTATATAAATGTGTTGGGCATATTCCCGACGCAAGCCACGCTCTATGTGCCAATAGGCTCTAAGTCAAAGTATGAGGCTTTATCAGGATGGAGGCAGTTTAAAGTCATCGAGGAGGGAGATTTGATGGAATCTGTTGTTGATGGCATCAGGTATGCTTACGCCACGGGAGGTCAGAAGGCCACAGTTGTCAAGGATGACAGTTATTGTGAACAGACAGAGATAACAATTCCCGCATCAGTCGTTATCGGCGGGAAGACTCTTCAGGTGACTGCCATTGGTAATTCGGCTTTTGCTGAGTGTAGTAATCTGTTGAGAATCTCATTGCCAAGAGGCCTTGAGAAAATCGGAGACCACGCGTTTGTCAGAGCAGGATTCACAGATATTACGTTGCCGGGCTCTCTGAAGACTATCGGAAAAGAAGCTTTCTGGAATTCTCAGCTAAAGACCTTGATAATTCCAGAGGGCGTAACAAGCATTGGGGAAAGAGCTTTCGGCGCTCTATATGAACTCGACTATCTCGAACTGCCGAAATCATTGACGGAAATCGGTGCTGAACTGATTGCGTGGGATTACAAATTGACTTCAGTGGTTACCCACATAACCTCCCCCTCTTCGATTAGTGATTATACCTTTTCTCAAAAAGTAGATTATGAAGGAGGCAGGTGGGTGATAACACCAACAGAAGCCACACTCTATGTGCCGAAGGGGGAACTGGCTGCCTATAAGCATTGGAAAGGCTGGAGTTACTTTAAAGATATTAAGGAAATGGGCGACGTCGGTGATTCCAATAATGACGGAGAAGTGAACAAGGCTGACGTCGGCGAATTGGTGAATGCCGTTATTGGTAAGCCTTCCGGTCAATTCCTCAGGGTAAATGCCGATGTTAATGGAGATGGCGTCGTTGATATTTCCGACATTGTGCAGCTGATTTCCATTATTGCTAAATAAGTAAGAGCAGCCTGAATTCAGGCTGCTCTTACTCTCTGTCACTTCTCATTTATTACTTCTCACGAAACTTCTATCGATTTCGAGACCTTAGCTTCCTTCTCCTGCTTCGGCAGAGTGACGGTGAGGATGCCGTCCTGAACCTTGGCCGAAATCTTGTCCTTCACCACGTCCTCAGGCAGCGAGTAGTTCTGCTGGTAGTTGGTGTACGAGAACTCGCGGCGCAGGTAGTGCTGCTTCTTGTCCTCCTCCTTGTGCTCCATCTTGTTCTCGATGGCAATGCACAGATTGCCCTCCTCGTTCAGGCTCACGCGGCACCATTCCTTCTTGATGCCAGGAGCGGCCACCTCCATGGTGTACGACTTCTCGTCCTCCTTCACATTGACGGCCGGCACTGTAGTCTTGCAGGTGCTCGGCGTGAAGTCACTGTTCAGAAACTCATCAAACACTGTAGGAAACCAACTGTTCTTAAACATTACTGGTAGCATAATCATTACCTCCTAATTCTATTGTTTTAAAGGGTTAAACTTTTGTTTTCTTTTCTCTGCGCCTTAGCCTTAGCCTCGGCGTTCACTAAGGATAATGCAAGTTACGTGCCAATGCGCTTTTGTCTGTCATTCTGTCGCTTTGTGCTGACATTGTGGCATAGCTTGAACGAAAGCACGGAACGCATCGCTGCGGTCCGTGCCAGTCCCAAGGGAAAAATTCGTTGTTATACTACTTTATTTGAACATGTTCTGCTTGATGGCCTGCTGGATGTCATCAGGCGTGTTCTTTGCCTTGCAACAGGCCAGAATGTGTTTCACCACCTTGTCAGGCACGTTTCTTTTCTTCCAGATGTCGTGGCGGTTCTTCCATGTGCCCTTTGTTGTTGTCTTGTCAACCCAGACGATAGCATCCTTTATGGCAGCACGGCCCATCTCGCTGTACCAACCATCCTTGAAGGTATAGGTACCATACTCATGGGGCATCACTACTACCTTGCCTTCCTTGGTGAGAACAATCTGGGCGCAGGCATACTCACCGTCGGCACCATAGTATTTGAACTGAGTGTAGCCGCTCTCCTTGCCGCAAATGGTTTTCTTCTCACCCTCATACTGCATGGACTCCATTACCCAGACGCCAATGAGTTCCTTGTCGTCAATTTTCGTCTGAGCGTTCACTTGCAAGGCACTCACGAGTGCCATTGCCATCACTAATAACACCTTTTTCATAAGCTTTAAGTTTTTAATTATTATGACTGTTATGCGCCAATAGAAAGGACGAAGTCGTCCCACTCCTTAGTGCTCCCTTTACGTCCGAATACCTTTTTGTATAGGCGGCTGCGTACGGTACTGATAGTACTCACGTCGCGGGCTAGTACGGTGGCGATGTCCTTCGGCGCGATGCGCAGTTTGATGAGCAGGCACGTCTCGTATTCCAACTCCGACATCGGGTAGAGACCACGCAGTTGACTGGTGAAACCAGGATAGACGGCTTTCAGCTGCTGCTCTATTGCGGCCCAGTCTTCCTCTTTCAGTCGCAGACCAGAGGCTATACGTCGCTGTAGAGCCGTATGTTCGTCGGAGGAAAAATACCGATCCTCTTCAGCTGTTATGGCCTGACGTACAGCCTGTGCTCTTTCCGTGTGTTCCTCCTGAATCAGCCGCAGTTGTAATTGTAGGTGTCGCTTGCTTCGTTGGTT
>JAEEGH010014224.1_pt1 | contig 17498 bp, 13 predicted proteins | sample 9134181 | NCBI WGS metagenome assembly JAEEGH01 (sample SAMN16246544, study PRJNA631951) | gut metagenome | biome: gut microbiome; feature: rumen; material: DP-attached | host: Bos | place: Iran: Karaj | collected 2018-10
GGATGTCGGCGTAGGCCGTGAAGAGGACCACTTCCACGTCGGGCGCCATCTTCTTGATCTCGGCGGTCCAGTAGAGGCCTTCGTTGCCGGTGTTGATGCTCGTGTTGAAATTCATATCGAGCAGCACGACGTCGGGCCGGAACTGTTCCAGCGTCGAGACGAGGGCAGCCGGCGACGGAAGCGTCTTCACCTCGGCGAAGTGCAGGGGCAGGAGAATCTCGAGCGTCCGGCGGATGCCCAGGTTGTCGTCGACGACCAGGATTTTTCCGCGTCGGCCGCTATTTTCTGTGGTCAAATGTGCCATGGCGAGGCAAAGATAACGAAAAAAAATCGTAACTTTGAGAGATAAAACACGACTCCCATGACCTTCACCATGATCATTGAGCTGCTGATCGTTCTGGCAGCCTTATACGTAGGTTCTCGCTACGGCTCGCTCGCCCTGGGCGCTATTTCCGGTATCGGCCTGGCCATCCTCGTCTTCGGATTCGGCCTCAAGCCCGGCACGCCGCCCACCGACGTCATCTACATCATCATCGCGGCCGTCACCTGCGCCGGTACGCTCCAAGCCTCCGGCGGTATGGACTGGATGATCCAGATCGCCGAAAAAATGCTCCGGAAACACCCCGAACACATCACGTTCCTGGGCCCGCTGGTGACCTTCTTCCTGACCGTGCTGGTCGGTACGGGCCACGTGGTCTACACCGTGATGCCGATCATCTGCGACATCGCCCTGAAGAAAAACATCCGCCCCGAGCGTCCCTGCGCCGTGTCGTCGATCGCCTCGCAGGTGGGCATCACCTGCTCGCCCATCGCCGCGGCGGTCGTGGCTTTCGTCACCATCTCCAACGCCAACGGCTATATGGTCACCATCCCGCAAGTGCTGATGGTCACCATCCCGGCCTGCATCTGCGGCCTGATGTGCGCCGCCCTGGCCTCCTACAAGCGCGGCAAGGATCTCGACAAAGACCTGGACTTCCTTCGTCGGAAAGAAGATCCCGAGCAGTACCAGTATATGTACGGCAACACCGCCACGACCCTCAACAAAGTCATCACCAAGGAAGCCAAAGCTTCGGTGTTCGTGTTCCTGGGTTCGCTGCTCATCATCGTGGGCTTCGCTTTCTGCCAGATGATCCATATGTCCGACGGCCGGACCGTGGCCCAGGCCATCGAGCTCCCGAAGATGAACATCTGCATCCAGATCATCATGCTGATGGCGGCCGCCGCCAACATCATGTTCTGCAAGGCCTCGCCCAAGAAAGCCGTGGCCGGCGCCGTATGGCAGTCGGGCATGGTGGCCGTGGTGGCCATCTACGGCATCGCCTGGCTGGCCGACACCTATTTCGGCAACTATATGGACCAGATGAAAGCCATGCTGGCCGGCTTGGTAACAAGCTATCCCTGGGCCATCGCCTTCGTGTTCTTCATCGTGTCGGTGCTCATCAACTCGCAGGGCGCCGTGGTGGTGGCGATGCTGCCGCTCGCCTATGAACTGGGCATCGCCGGCCCCGTGCTGCTCGGCGTGCTGCCCAGCGTCTACGGCTACTTCTTCATTCCGAACTATCCTTCCGACATCGCCACGGTCAACTTCGACCGGTCGGGCACCACGGTCATCGGCAAATACCTGCTCAACCACAGTTTCATGATGCCGGGCCTGATCTGCGTGACCGTCTCGACGATCGTCGGCTATCTGCTGACCAACGTGTTCTTCTCGGGCTACTTCGCCAGTTTCATCCAATAACGCGGAGGCGGCAGCCGGATGCGGAGACTGTTCGATAAATATCCGGTAGAGGCGGTACTGCTGCTGATGCTGCTGTGCCTTTCCCCCTTTATGGCGCTGCGCGACCTGACGCCCGCCAACGAACTCCGCTACCTGAGCATCACCGACGAAGCCCTGCGCGACGGACACCTGTTCGCCTTCTTCAACCACGGCGTTCCCTACGCCGACAAGCCGCCGCTCTACTTCTGGCTGCTGATGCTTTGCAAGAAGCTCTTCGGCCGCCATTGCCTCTATCTGCTGTCGCTGTTTTCCTTCCTGCCCGCCGCCGTCGTCACCTGCGTGATGGACCGCTGGGTCTTCCGCGGGCAGAGCGACGCCACACCCCGCAACCGCGCCGCGATGGCCCTGCTGCTGGGCAGCACCGTGTACTGGCTCGCCCTGAGCATCTTCCTGCGGATGGACATGCTGATGACGATGTTCATCGTGCTGGCCCTCTACGCCTGGCACCGCGACAAGCCGTGGCTGTTCGCGCTATATACCTTCCTGGCGCTTTTCACCAAGGGCCCCGTGGGCATCCTGATGCCGCCGCTGGTCGTGCTGGTCTGCATCCTTTCCTACGGCCGCAAGTGCCCGGACCAGCCGCAGTACCGCCTCGGCCGCTTCCTCGGCTGGCGCTTCCTTCTGCTGGTCGGCGGCTGCTGCGCAGTCTGGTTCACCTGCGCCCGGCTCGAAGGCGGCGCCGACTACCTGCGCAACCTGCTTTTCCACCAGACCGTCGACCGGACCATCCACGCCACCCATCACCAGGAGCCGTTCTGGTTCTATCTGGTCCAGATCTGGCCCTATCTGGTTCCCTGGTGCCTTCTGACCCTGCCGGTCTGCGTGGCCTCGCTTTGCCACAAGGGAGAAGATCCGGTTGAGCGGCTGTTCCGCTGCGCCTTTTTCGTCCCGCTCGTGATGCTCAGCTGCGCCAGCGGCAAATTGCCGGTCTATCTGCTTCCCGTCTTCCCCTTCGTCACTTACCTGCTGCCGGTCTATGTCCGGCGCACGGGGTGGAAACGCTGGATGGACGCGACAGTGGGCGCGGCGGGCGTTGTGTTCGCCCTGATCGGAATCGGCCTGGCGCTCGTTCCTTTGTTTGCTGAAAAGATTCCCACCCTGGCGAAATATGGCTTCGCCACCAGTCCTTTCATTTCCCTGACGGGCGGCGTGCTCGCCTGCGGCGGCCTCCTGACGGCCGTCCGGGCCTTCCGCCACGGCCGCGAACTGGCCGCGACAACGCCCCTCGCCCTGGCGATTCCGGCGCTTTTTCTGGCCCTAGCCCCCCTGCTGCCCGAAGGCAACGAATTCCTGGGCTACCGCTCGCTCTGCCGCGACGTCCCCGCCGGCGAAAAGGTCTATGTCCTGGGGCTCAGCCGCCCGGAAAACATGGACGTCTATCTGGGTCGCACCGTCACCATTCTCGAACCGGACGATCCCGTTCCGGCCGACGGCGTGCTGATTACCCGGCATCCGATCACCGATCCGGCCCTGAAAGGCCGGGAAAGTCACATCCACGGGGAATCCACCCTCTGGCTCCCCCGCCCTGCCAACCCGCTGCAATGATGAGAAAGGCCTTCATCATCATCGGACTCCTGGAAATGCTCCTGCTGACGGCAGGAACCGCCGCAGCGCAGGACATCGCCGAGAAAAAGGGCAGCTGGTCGGGCCGCGTTTTCCTGTCCGCCGGATACGGCAGCCCCATGCAGATCGAGGAAGAAGACGGCACGACCCGCGACACCCTCGGCCACCTCAGGAACCAGTTCGCCGCCAGGGTCGCCTATACGACGCCCAAACTGACCTGGTCCACGGATGTGCAAAGTCTCTTCGAGCGGAACCATACCGAAAACATGCGGGTTGCCATCAAGGACGACGACAATTACGAGATGAACGTGCAGAAAGCCGAATTCCGGCGGCCCTCCGCAAGCTGGCGGTCGGACCTGCGCTGGCAGCCGACTGAAAAGCGCCTCTACCAGGCCTTCGTCTCCTATCAATATAACCAGGAGCACAAAGATGCCGGCAATGTCGAGGCGTTCACCAAATTCGACAACGAGAGCCGGGTGTTCTTCTCGAACGAAGACCGTTTCGAACACCGGCACGGCGTAACGGCCGGCTTCCGGTCCAACCGCCAGTTGGGCTCCCAGCGCCGCATGCTGATGTTCTCCGCCGACTGGCGCGGCAGGTTCCAGACGGTCAATTCCGACTGGGTCAAAATCAGCGACCGGTATACGTCGGAGATCCTGGAACAAAGCACCTATACCTATCGGCTGACACCCCGTGCAAACACCTATGAGGGTATCGTGGACCTCAGTTACCGGGATTCCGTGCTGACCGGCCCGCATCGTCTGATGCTGGAACCCGGCGTCCGGGTCCGGGCCCAGGAAACCCGGGATTACAACAGCGGGGCCGTGCTCGATGAAAATGAAACCTGGCGGGACAGCGTCCGGCTGCGGGAGAATTTCGATTTCGTCCAACTGTTCGTGATGCCGCATCTGCGGGCGGAGTACCGCCACCGGTATTTCCGGGCCGCCGCCGACTACACGCTCCAGTGCTACGGTCATCAGCTGACCAACGAGATGCATTACCAGGGACTGACCTGGTCGCGGCCCGTCGTGACCGGCCGTTCCGTGGCCGAATGGAACATATCGGCCTACCACCAACTGGTGCTGGGAACCAACATCGCCGTGACCCATCCCGAATTCCGGCAGATCTGCTGGTTCGACAGGCAGGGAAGCGAACCCTCCCAGCTTTTCCGGGGCAATCCCGACCTGCTTTCCAGCCAGAACGTATCGGCCGACCTGGCGTGGCTGCTGCGCTACAATCGCTTCCGCCTGACCGCCCGGTCGACCTTCTCCCGCCGGATGAACGAACTGGAACAGACCTTTTTCGAAGAGACCATCGGCGCACAGAAATACCGGATCTTTACCTGGTTCAATACGGCCCAGGCGGAAGTCTTCACGCAGGAGGGCGTCGTGGGGTGGAACGGCAGTATGTTTTCCTCCAATCTGACGGTGCTCTACCGGCAGACGAAACGGGACGCCCTGATCCAGGGCAATTCCAACAAGACCCATTACACCGAGATCGCCCTGGATGCGTCGTTCCGGCCCGGCCTGGGCTGGAACTTCTCGGCCAACGGTTTCTACCGGGGTGAAGTGAAGACCTTCTACAGCCTGCTGGGCGTCTACTACACGCTCAACGCCCGGATCGAAAAGCAATTCAAGTCGGTCACCCTTTCGTTGGAAGGCCGCGACCTGCTCGATACGCCGGTCAGGAGCGAGTTCTATTCGGCCGATGGAAAAAACGCCTGGGCGACGGAAGTTCACCAGCACCGCCGCATCTTCCTGCTGGGATTCGCCTGGAATTTCTAGCCGGGTTCTTCCGGAATTGCGCTTTTCTTCGTATCTTTGATATTTCGAATCGAATTCAAATCAAACAACACATAAACCTGTCAAAATGAAACAAATCGTCGAATGCGTCCCCAACTACAGCGAAGGACGCGATAAATCCGTGATTGACAACATCGTAGCCGCCATTGCCTCCGTCGAGGGCGTCAAGGTGCTCGACGTCGACCCCGGCGTGGCCACCAACCGCACCGTCGTCACTTTCGTCGGCGAGCCCGGTCCCGTCTGCGAAGCCGCCTTCCGCGGCGCCGCCAAGGCCCAGGAGCTCATCGATATGCGACACCACCACGGCGCCCATCCCCGCTCGGGTGCGACGGACGTGCTTCCGCTCATCCCCGTGGCGGGCATTACCCTGGAAGAGTGCGCTTCGTTGGCAAGAGAGCTGGCGAAGCGTCTTTATGAAGAGCTGGGCATCCCGTGCTACTGCTATGAAGCTTCGGCCTACAAGCCCGAGCGAAAGAACCTCGCAGTCTGCCGCGCCGGCGAATACGAGGCCCTGCCCGAGAAGATCGCCGATCCGGCCCGCCGGCCTGATTTCGGCCCCGATACCTACAACGACACAGTAGCCCGCTGCGGCGCGACGAACATCGGCGCCCGCAATTTCCTGGTGGCGGTGAACTACAACCTCAACACCACCTCCACCCGCCGGGCAATGGCCATCGCCTTCGACGTGCGCGAGAAAGGCCGCAAGGCCCGCGAAGGCGGTTCGCTCACCGGCAAGCTGCTCAAGGACGAAAACGGCGAACAGATCTGGATTCCCGGCACGCTGAAGGGCTGCAAGGCCATCGGCTGGTACATCGACGAATACGGCATCGCCCAGGTGTCGATGAACATCACCGACATTGACGCCACGCCGCTGCACGTGGCCTACGAAGAAGTTTCCCGCGCCGCAGCTGCCCGCGGCCTGCGCGTGACCGGCGCCGAAATCGTCGGCCTGGTGCCGAAGAAAGTGCTGCTCGAAGCCGGCAAGTTCTATCTCGCCCGCCAGCAGCGCTCGCTGGGCATCGACGAGAGCGAGATCCTGAAGATCGCCGTCAAGTCGATGTCGCTCGACGACCTCAAGCCGTTCGACCCGAAAGAGAAAGTCATCGAATTCCTGATGCAGGACGAAGAAGAGGAAGCCCGCAAGCACCGCCTCGTGCGGATGACCGCCGAAGGCTTTGCGCGCGAGACGGCCTCCGAATCACCCGCCCCGGGCGGCGGATCCATCTCGGCCTATATGGGCGCCCTTGCGGCCGCCCTCGGCACGATGGTGGCCAACCTCTCCGCCCACAAGCGCGGCTGGGACGACCGTTGGAAAGAGTTCTCCGACGTGGCCGAAGCCGGCCAGGCCGTGATGCAGGAACTGCTCGACCTCGTGGACGAAGACACCGCCGCCTTCGACAAGATCATGGCCTGCTTCGGGATGCCGAAGGGCACCGACGAAGAGAAAGCGGCCCGCGCCGCCGCCATCGAAGAGGCCACGCTCTACGCCGCTTCCGTTCCACTCAAGACGATGGAAGCCTCGCTAAAAGCCCTGCCGTTGGCCCTCGAAATGGCCCGCAAGGGCAACCCGGCCTCCGCTTCCGACGCCGGCGTGGCGGCCCTCGCCGCCCGCGCCGCCTGCCGCGGCGCCGAGCTCAACGTCCGCATCAACGCCTCCGGTCTGAAAGACCCGGCTCCCGCCAAGCCGCTGATCGCCCGTGCGGCGGAAATCCTCAAGGAAGCTGAAACACTCGAAGAGCAGGTACTGGAAGCCGTCAACAACAACATCAATCAATAATGAGGTACCCGGCCGGGCCGGGTATGACGTATATGACTTTTCAAGAAGAAATCTTGCAGGGTATTCCGGACATCCTTCCGGAACCCAGGCCTTACGATACCGGCGTCAGCCACGCACCCAGACGCAAGGACATCCTGACGCCCGAAGAAAAGGTGCTGGCCATCAGGAACGCACTGCGCTATTTCCCGCAAAAGCATCACGCGACGCTCGCGCCGGAATTCGCCCGCGAACTCGAAACCTACGGCCGCATCTATATGTACCGGTTCCGCCCTTCTTACGCAATGTATGCCCGGCCGATCGGTGAATACCCGGCCAAGTGCCGGCAGGCAGCGGCCATCATGGCGATGATCCAGAACAATCTCGATCCCCGCGTTGCCCAGCATCCGCACGAGCTGATCACTTACGGCGGCAACGGGGCCGTGTTCCAGAACTGGGCCCAGTACCGCCTGGCGATGCAGTATCTGGCCACGATGACCGAAGAGCAGACACTGGCCATGTACTCGGGTTTCCCGATGGGGCTTTTCCCTTCGCACAAGGACGCGCCACGCGTAATCGTGACCAACGGTATGGTGATCCCCAACTATTCCAAACCGGACCATTGGGAGAAATTCAACGCCCTGGGCGTCTCGCAATATGGCCAGATGACGGCAGGATCCTATATGTACATCGGTCCGCAGGGCATCGTGCACGGCACCACCATCACGGTGATGAACGCGGCGCGGATGCAACTCCGCAAGCGGGGTCTCGACGGCGACGACCGGGGCGGCGTGCTCTTCGTGACCGCCGGCCTGGGCGGAATGTCGGGCGCCCAGCCGAAGGCGGGCAACATTGCCGGTGTGGTAAGCGTCACGGCGGAAATCAATCCGCTGGCGGCACAGAAGCGGTTCGACCAGGGATGGGTGGATGAACTCCACAGTGACCTCGACGAACTGACGGCCCGCATCCGCAAGGCTGTTGCTGCCAAGGAGGTGGTCTCGCTGGCCTATGTGGGCAACGTCGTGGACCTTTGGGAGCGGCTTGCCGCGGAAGATATGCACGTGGACCTGGGCTCCGACCAGACCTCACTGCACAATCCGTGGGCGGGCGGCTACTATCCCGTGGGCTATTCGTTCGAGGAATCGAACCGGATGATGGCTTCCGAGCCGGAACGCTTCAAGGAGGCCGTCCAGGCCTCGCTGCGGCGCCAGGTGGCGGCCATCAACAAACTGACAGAAAAGGGGATGTATTTCTTCGACTACGGCAACGCCTTCCTGCTGCAGAGTTCGCGGGCGGGCGCCGACATCCTCAAGCCCGACGGCGGATTCCGGTACCCGTCATATGTACAGGACATTATGGGACCGTTCTATTTCGACTATGGATTCGGTCCGTTCCGCTGGGTCTGCATGAGCCAGGATCCGGACGACCTGGCCAAAAGCGACGCGCTGGCGGTGAAGGTGTTGCGCGAATGCGCCGCAACGGCCCCGGATTCCATCCGCGGACAGATGCTCGACAACATCCGCTGGATCGAGGAGGCGGGGCGCAACCACCTGGTAGTGGGTTCGCAGGCCCGCATCCTCTATGCCGACTGCGAAGGCCGCACGAAAATCGCCCTGGCCTTCAACGAAGCCATCCGGCGCGGTGAAATCACGGCGCCCATCGTGCTTGGCCGTGACCATCACGATGTCTCCGGCACCGACTCCCCGTTCCGCGAGACCTCGAATATCTACGACGGTTCGCAGTTCACGGCCGACATGGCCATCCAGAACGTCATCGGCGACGGCTTCCGCGGCGCCACCTGGGTCTCGATCCACAACGGTGGCGGCGTCGGCTGGGGCGAAGTCATCAACGGCGGTTTCGGTATGGTGATCGACGGCTCCGACGACAGTGCCCGTCACATCCGGGAGATGCTTTTCTGGGACGTGAACAACGGCATCGCCCGCCGCAGCTGGGCGCGCAACGAAGGCGCGATGGAAGCCATCCGCCGCGAAATGGAACGCACCCCGTCCTTACGCGTCACCCTCCCCAACCTCGCCGACGAGGAACTCATCAAATCCGTTTTGAAATAAAGCCATTCCCTATGCATTATATATCACACGACCACCTCACGCTGGAGCGGGTCCAGCAGATTGTCGAGACGGGCGAACGACTCGCCCTCTCCGATGAGGCCACGGCGGCCATCGAAAAATGCCGCCGGTACCTCGACGCAAAAATGGAAGACATCGGCCGGCCGGTCTATGGCATCACCACCGGATTCGGTTCCCTCTACAACGTGACCATCCCTGCCGAAGACCTATCCCAGCTTCAGCACAACCTCGTGATGTCGCACGCCTGCGGCACCGGCGAAACCGTACGTCCGGCCATTGTCAAGCTGATGCTCCTGCTCAAGGCGCAGTCGCTTTCCTACGGTCACTCCGGCGCCCAGCTGATCACCGTGCAAAGGCTGATCGACATGTTCAACAACGATATCCTGCCCGTCGTCTATCAGCAGGGCTCGCTCGGCGCCTCCGGGGACCTGGCTCCCCTGGCCCATCTCTGCCTCCCGCTTATCGGAATGGGAGAAGTCCTTTACAAGGGACAGGTCCGTCCCGCATCCGAAGTCTGGAAAGAATTCGGCTGGGAGCCCATCCGTCTGCAGTCGAAAGAAGGTCTTGCCCTGCTCAACGGCACGCAGTTCATGAGCGCGCACGCCATCTGGTCGCTCATCCAGGCCAAACGCCTGTCCAAATGGGCCGACCTGATCGGTGCCATGTCGCTCGAAGCCTATGACGGACGCATCGAACCGTTCCTGCCGCTGAGCCACCGCATCCGCCCGCACAAGGGGCAGCTGGCCACGGCCGAACGTTTCCTGCAAGTGCTGGAAGGCAGCGAACTCATCCGCCGGCCCAAAGAACACGTACAGGATCCCTACTCCTTCCGTTGCATCCCGCAGGTGCACGGTGCGGTGAAAGACAACCTCACCTATGTGCAGTGGGTCATTGAAAACGAGATCAACGGTGTGACCGACAACCCGAACATCTTCCCCGATGAGGATATGGTCATTTCGGCCGGCAATTTCCACGGAGAGCCCATCGCCATCCCGATGGATACGATGGCCATCGCCCTCTCGGAACTGGCCAGCATCTCCGAGCGCCGCGTCTATCTGCTCATCCACGGTTATCGCGGCCTGCCGCGTTACCTGGCTCCCAACCCGGGTCTCAACAGCGGCTTCATGATTCCGCAGTACACCGCCGCCTCGATCGTGAGTCAGAACAAAGGTCTGTGCTGGCCCGCCTCGTGCGATTCGGTTCCTTCGTCGAACGGGCAGGAAGACCACGTGAGTATGGGTGCCAACTCCGCCACCAAGCTCGTGCGCATCATCGACAACGTGGAAACCGTGCTGGCCATTGAGCTGTTCAACGCCGCCCAGGCGCTGGAGTTCCGCCGTCCCGCGCACAGCTCCCCGCTGCTCGAACGGATACACGCAGAGTTCCGCACCGTCGTCCCGTTCCTGGACATCGATGTGTATATGCATCCCCTGATCATCCGCGCCGCACAATTCATCAGGGAAAACCAATATATCTGAAAATGAAACGGCTGTTCACGCATATCGGTACGCTCGCGGGCATCGTGCCCGCGGGCGTCCGCCGCAAGGAAGGCGCTGCCATGGACAGGGTGGAAACCTTGTCCGATGCCTGGCTGCTGGTCGACGAGGGCCGTATCGCCGCTTTCGGGGACGCGGCTTCGCCGCTGCCCTCCGGCACCGACGAGACCATCGACTGTGAAGGAGGCCTCCTGATGCCCGCCTTCTGCGACAGCCACACCCACATCGTTTACGCCGGCTGCCGCGACGGCGAATTCCTCGACAAGATCCGCGGCCTTTCCTACGAGGAGATCGCTGCCAACGGTGGCGGCATCCTCAACTCCGCCGACCTGCTTCACAAGACATCCGAAGACGAATTGTTCCGCCAGTCGATGGAACGTGTCGGCGAGATGATCGCGCAGGGAACCGGGGCCATCGAAATCAAGAGCGGCTACGGACTCAATCCGGTCGATGAGCTGAAGATGCTGCGCGTGATCGACCGCATCAAGTCATCTTCCCCGGCCCTGATCAAGGCCACCTTCCTGGGAGCACACGCCGTCGGTCGCGGATACACCCACGACGACTATGTGGAAGCCGTTTGCCGGATGATGCCCGAAGCGGCGCGTTACGCTGATTTCGTGGACATTTTCTGTGAAAAGGGATTCTTCAGTGTGGAAGATGCCGCCCGTGTGCTGGAAGCCGGCCTGCGGGCCGGCCTGCGGCCGAAGATCCACGCCAACCAACTGGCCGTCAGCGGTGGCGTGCAGGTGGGCGTGAGATACGGCGCCCTCTCGGTCGACCATCTGGAGCAGTCGGGTGAAGCCGAGATCGCCGCGCTGCACGACAGCGTCACAATGCCGACGATGCTGCCCGGCTCATCTTTCTTCCTGCGGATTCCCGACGGCCCGGCAAAAGACTATATCGCCGCCGGTCTGGGCCTTGCGCTGGCTTCCGACTACAATCCGGGATCCTCGCCCTCGGGCGATATGCGTTTCATCTGGGCGCTGGGCTGCATCCGGATGCGGCTGACACCCGCCCAGGCATTCAATGCCGTGACGCTCAACAGCGCCTATGCGATGGGCGTCAGCGACCAGTGCGGCTCGATCACCGTCGGCAAGCGCGCCAATCTGATCCTCACCCGCCCCGGCTGGAATCTGACGAAGATTCCCTATCTGCACCACACGCCTTACATCCGGCAGGTCTATCTGCAGGGGAAAGCGATATGAAACGCTTCCTTTCGTTCGGTCTTGCCATCGCGCTGACTCTGTCGGCGTCATCCTGCGGCATCCTTCCGCCGCGCGGCGCCACCGTCATCTCCGACCACGAAGAAATCGAAGCCATCCTCCAGGAGCACTTTCCCGACCTCTACGCACTCCACGAACAGGAGCGCATCGAGGTTGACGAAATCTACGTCTACACTGACAAGAAGGGACAGACGAAGTATAAACTTTCCCTCCGCTACATGCCTCCCCACAGCCACTGACGACAGCGGCTTGTGCCATCCAGGCGCGGGTGGTTGATTGCTCAGGAACACATGCCACCCTCGGCACTGTAAGAGGGAGGGGCCCATGCGCAGCATGGGAGGGGTCGAGCGTAGCGAGACGGTTCCTGAGCAATAACCAGAGCGCCAGGTACAAGCCGCCGTGCGAAGCGGGATGACAGAGTATCCGGGCTATTTGTAGAGGAATCGCTTGATGGACATCTTCGGGGTCTTCTCGAAAGGCTTGTCCATCAGTTCGACCTTGTAGATCTGGCTGTAGGCCGGAAGCTGGCGGTTGGCGCCGGTGCGGATGTTCTCGGGGATGTCGGAACGCGCCTCTACGTCGAGGAGCGCCTTGGCAATCGCCTGCTCATCCAGGAATACCAGGGCGACAAGCTTCCCGCCGCGGTCGACCACCACGCTTTCAATCACATATTCCTGATTGTTGACTATGGCTTCGATCTCCTCCGGATAGATGTTCTGGCCCGAAGGTCCGAGAATCATATTCTTCGAACGGCCGCGGATGAAGATATTGCCTTCGGCGTCGATGATTCCGAGGTCTCCGGTCTTCAGCCAGCCGTCGTCCGTAAAGGCGTTTTCCGTCGCCTCAGGATTCTTGTAGTAGCCGATCATGATGTTCTCGCCGCGGCACTGGATCTCGCCTACCACGTGCTGCGGGTCCTCTGAATCGATACGGACCTCGGCCACGTCCACGCACTTGCCGCAGGACCCGGCCACATACTTGGTCCAGTGCTCATAGGCGAGCAGAGGACAGGCCTCGGTCATGCCATATCCCACCAGGTAAGGGAACTTGATGCGCTTGAAGAGCCTCTCTACCTCGGGGTTCAGCGCCGCACCGCCCATGATGAACTCCAGGACATTGCCGCCGAAGGCCTGCACCAGGCCGTCCTTCACCTTCTTGTAGATGATATTGTTGATGCCCGGAACCTTCAGCAGGAACTTCACGACGGGTTTGTCGAGGGTGGGCTTCACCTTCGACTTATAGATCTTCTCCATAACCAGCGGCACCGTGATCAGCAGATACGGTTTCACGTCGGCGAAAGCCTTCATAAGGGCAGCGGGCGTCGGAGCCTTTCCGAGCCAGTAGATGGATGTCCCGTTGCAGAGCGGATAGATGAACTCTATCACCAGACCGTACATATGGGCCATCGGCAGCATCGAAACCATCTTGTCGCCGGCCGGCACGTTGCGCTGGCTGTAATCGACGTTTGCGGAGAAGTTGCGGTAGGTCAGCATCACGCCTTTCGGATCACCGGTCGAACCGGAGGTGTAGTTGATCGTCGAAAGGTCGTCCCAGTTGTCGGTCGGGAAATGGACGTTTTCGGGGCCGAAGCCCTGGGGATATTTCTCCGTGAAGAGGGCATCCATCTGGTCGTAAATCTCCTGCACCGACGGATCGGCGGTCCAGAGGGTCCGCCAGTTGTCCACGTCGATGACGAGTTTCAGCTTGGGCATCTTGGCAATGTCAAGTTTCTTCCACTTCGCCTCGTTCGTGAACAGGGCGACACTGTCGGAATGGTCCACAAGGTGGTTGACACTGTCGGCGGTGAAATCGGCCAGGATCGGGACGATCACGGTCTCGTAAGTGTTGACGGCCAGATAGGCCATGCCCCAGCGGGCGCCGTTCTGTGCGCAGATGGCGATTTTGTCGCCCTTCTTGAAACCGATTTTCTCGAAGACTAAGTGAAACTTCTCGATCTGGGTGGCCATCTGGGCGTAGTTGAAGGTTTCGCCCCCGATGTTGTTGAGTGCCGGCTTGTCCCAGAATTTCCGGGTCGCGGCCTCAAGGCGCTCAAGGTAGTGCGGATAGGTGCTCATTAGCGTCGTTATGGTTTTTGGTTTCAGTATGAATCGCTTAACATTATGCCTCGGCGTCCGACTTGATCGGAGGCATCATCATCGGATTGATCGGGAGACGGATCTCTCCGAACTGGCTCTCGTATTTCCGGATATTATCGTTCAAGGCGCCGAGCAGCCGTTTGGCGTGCTCCGGCGTCATAATGATGCGGCTGGCCACCTGCATCTTGGGCATACCCGGCATGTTCTGGGCGAAATCGAGGATGAATTCGCTCGAAGAGTGCGTGATGATGGCAAGGTTGGCATAGCGGCCCTGGGCCACTTCCGGCTTGATTTCGATATCGATTTTCTTGGGTTCCATGGCTATTTGGCAAAGGCTACGGCGCGGGTTTCGCGAATGACGGTGATCTTGATCTGTCCGGGATAGGTCATCTCATCCTGGATCTTCTTGGCGATTTCAGTCGAAAGTTCTTCGCACTGCTGGTCGGTCACGCTTTCAGCGCCGACGATGACGCGCAGTTCGCGACCGGCCTGGATCGCGTAGGTCTTGGTCACGCCCGGGTGCGAGAGGGCGATACCCTCCATATCCTTCAGGCGCTTGATGTACGATTCGATGACTTCGCGGCGGGCGCCGGGGCGCGCGCCGGAAATGGCGTCGGCCACCAGGACCAGCGGGGCGATGAGGGTATTCATCTCGATCTCCTCGTGGTGGGCGCCGATAGCGTTGCAGATGTCGGGTTTTTCCTTGTATTTCTCCGCCACCTTCATACCGAGCAGGGCGTGCGGCAGTTCAGGGTCCTCTTCACAAACCTTGCCGATATCGTGCAGCAGACCGGCACGTTTGGCCGCTTTCGTGTTGAGTCCGAGTTCCGAAGCCATCGTGGCGCAGATGTTGGCCACTTCGCGCGAGTGCTGCAGCAGGTTCTGGCCATAGGAGCTGCGGTACTTCATACGGCCGATCAGCCGGATGAGTTCCACGTGCAGGCCGTGGATGCCCAGGTCGATGCAGGTGCGTTTGCCGGTTTCCATAATTTCGTCGTCGAGCTGCTTGCTCACCTTCTCGACCACTTCCTCGATGCGGGCAGGATGGATGCGGCCGTCCGCCACCAGCTGGTGGAGGGCCAGGCGCGCCACCTCGCGGCGAACCGGGTCGAACGACGAGAGCAGGATGGCTTCGGGCGTATCGTCAACGACGATTTCGACGCCGGTCGCGGCTTCAAGGGCGCGGATGTTGCGGCCTTCCCGGCCGATGATGCGTCCCTTGATCTCGTCATTGTCGATGTTGAACACCGTGACGGCGTTTTCGATAGCCGTCTCAGGCGCCGTGCGCTGGATGGTGTTGATGACGATGCGCTTGGCCTCCTTGGCGGCATTCAGGCGCGCCTCGTCCATCACTTCGTTGACATAGGACATCGCTTCCGTGCGGGCCTCCGCCTTCATGTTCTCGACCAGCTGGTTCTTCGCCTCGCTGGCCGTCATTCCGGCCACTTCCTCGAGTTTCTCGATGACTTTGCCGCGGAGTTTCTCATATTCTTCCTGTTTCTTCCCCACAATCTCCATCTGGCTCTTGAGGTTTTCCCGGATGGCATCGACCTCCTTCTGCTTGCGGCCGATCTCCGAGTTTTGCTGGTTCAGGCCCAGTTCACGCTGTTTGAGTTTGTTCTCCAGCTGAAGGGCGTGCGCGTTGCGCTCGTTGATGTAGGCCTCGTGTTCGCTTTTGAGTTGCAGGAATTTCTCTTTGGCCTGGAAAATCTTTTCTTTCTTGATGGCCTCTCCTTCGGCTTCCGCAGCCTTGATGATCTCGTCCCTGCGGTTCTTCAGTATGACGTTGCGCACGAGAACGGTGCCGAGAACGCCCAGTCCCGCCGCAATGATCGCTGTAATGATGTAGGATAACATAATTGTAAATATATTGAGTGTAAATTGTCACGCAATACTTACAATCGAAAGGAAAAAAGCCGTTAGTCCTGGTCTATCGAAAATCTTAATGAATAAGATTTGAGCTCCGGTTTTATCGCAGACTTCCAACGTCCTATAAAAATAGAATCCCCCGAAGGGTCACCCAGGCCTGTCTTTGACGACCGAGTAGGCTCGGTTGATGTTTTAATGTTGATTTTGGCAAAGAGCAAAACTAACGGCTAAGATATTCTCCGAGGCTCTCGTCGAGTTCTTCCAGACGACGGAGCGCGTTTTGGGTTTCCCGGCTGCTTCTGGCTTCCAGTTCAAGGAGTCTGGTCTCTTCCGACAGAAGGATCATACTCAACACATCGCTCAGGTTCTGATCCCGGAAATCGAAGCGCATGGCATCGATTTCCTTGTTGATCCGGTCGGCGGCGGCACGGATCAGTTCCTCCCGCTCGGCATCTACCAGATGCTGCGTTTCCTTTCCCGCAATCTTCAATGTGATCCGTTGTTTCATCGTCTCCGCCGTTATTCGTTGAGCAAACTCACGCACGCATCAATCTCCTTGATCAGCCGGGCCACGGTACGCTTGGCCTGCGTCCGGTCCCCGGCGGTCCCCAGAAATGCTTCTTTCAATCGTAAGTCAGTAATCTGTTTTTCTAATTCTTTTATTCTGGTGTCCTTTTTACTTGCTTCCTTTTCATAGCGGGCCAGCCTGGCCTTGATATCGGCATTCTCCCGGTCGAGCGTCTCATATCTGGAAATGAGTTCCTCGACCTTGGCAGTCAACCGTGTAGCCAAATCCTGTCCCATAAAAACAATATTCGGACAAAGTTAATGATTATTTCACAAATTTCCAATTGGTCGCCACGGAAGGCACGATTTCCTGATGCGCAGCGATATAGTCGCCGATCAGCGAACGTATGTCCTTCAGCCTGTCGACGATCACCAGGTCGGCGGGATTGACCTTTGCGCCGTTGACAAGCATGTCGCCGCCGCCGCTGGCACGGTATGAAGTCATCGCGACTTTGTAGGTTTTCGCCGGATCGAACGGCGTGCCGTCGCACATCGAGAGGATCTTCACCCGCTCTCCTGCCGGCGCGCCCTTGCTGACTTCATACACGATGCCGTCAGCTGAATCCCAATTGTAGGAAGGCCCCGAACGGTTCACCCAGTTGTCGTAGGAATATTCCAGATAATCCTTGATCTGCTGCCCCGTCATTTCGACGACATACAGTTGGTTTTCAAAACGGTAGATCGACACCAGGTCCTGGAACTCGATCACGCCTTCGGGCACAACGCCGCTGTTGGACAACGGGGCCGCGAAGGAGATATCCGCACCCGAGGCAGCCATCTGGACCGTCTGGACGAGGTTGATGTACGACGAGGGGCCGTCCAGGGCATCGGCCAGGAAAATATTGTCGGACAGGTGTCCGATCGGACGGTTGGCAAAGGCCTTGACCGCATTGAAATCGTCCTTGAACGCCGCCACGTAGTCGGAATCGGCCGGATACTTGTCCATCGGGACCAGTTTGTAATCGACGGTCTTGCTCACCACCTTTCCGTTCTTGACGGTCAGGGTGAAATCGGCCTGGCCCACGACCATAGCCTTGGTACCCGCGTCCAGCAGGACGACTTCACCCTCGGGGCCGGCCACTTCCTTGGCCAGCGGCCGGTGGTCGTGCCCGTTGAGCACCAGGTCGATGCCCCGGATGTTGGATGCCAGATAAAGAGCCTCATTCTCCCGGGCCGTCTCACCGGAGCCCGTACCGGAATGGACGGCAAGGACCACCAGCTGCGGTTTCTCTTTGGCGACAACCTCGTCCACCAGCCCCTGGACA
>JAEEGH010014226.1_pt1 | contig 17496 bp, 16 predicted proteins | sample 9134181 | NCBI WGS metagenome assembly JAEEGH01 (sample SAMN16246544, study PRJNA631951) | gut metagenome | biome: gut microbiome; feature: rumen; material: DP-attached | host: Bos | place: Iran: Karaj | collected 2018-10
TGCCGCATTGAACTCATCCATTGTCTCCATCGACATTTCATCGCCATCGTAAGGATAATAGGTTCCAACCATCGGATCGTCAGCGCTCTGGCAATAAACACCGTAGTAAGTCGTTGCGATCACGTCTACAAATTCCTGATTCTCCAGTGAAAACTCTGCGCCAAATCCGTCTCCGTAATCTCCGCCATCGCCGGAACCATTATCATCAGGGCTTACAATGAAAGGATTATCCCAAGTATCGTCGGAAATCTTTTCGAATATCATCTCCGCCCAGTAAATGCAGTCGTCGCCGACTTCAAAGATATATGTTCCTTCCTCCGAATGAGTATGAATCGTCCCGTCTTCCGCCTCGTAATACATTACACTGCCCGACTCGAATCTTTCATCTTCCTCGGAGAAATTCGTCCAAAACTCCATCCACGATCCGAAGGTCTCTTGGTCTGTCTCTTCGTAATAAACAGTGATAACATCCGCCGCACCTTCACCGTTGATCGCGAGAATGGTGTCGCCGCTCTGCCAGAGTCCGTCATAAACATGTCCGGCGCTGTAGAACTCATCGTCATAAGCTCCTGAGGGCTCATCGGTTGGTTCGGGCTCGGGCTCATCAGTGGGCTCGGGAGCAGCTGTGGGCTCGGGAGCAGCTGTGGGCTCCGCTGCCTTCGTAGGCTCCGCAGTAGGTTCAGTAGTCTTCGCAGGCTCGGTATCCTTAGTGTTGTCGACTGCCTGAGTTACGTCTGAATTTCCCGATGCAGCGGGTTCTTCTTTCTTTCCGCAGGCAGCAAGCGCTGCTATCATTACCAGGATCATTAATACAGAAATTACTTTTTTCATTTTCTTATCCTCAACCTTTCATTTAGTCTTTATTCGTTATCGTCGTCATCGTAGTAATCTTCGCGAACAAATCGTTTGAGAGCCTCGCCCTTCTCATCAACGATCTTATCGGCGTTTTTGATCGTAAAAGTGTTATTATAGAACTGGCCGGTCGTTTTGATCGTCTTTCCTTCTACTATCTCGTAAGTTCCTTCATCATAGGTGCCGCCGTCACTGGTCAGGTGAAAAGTTCCGTCTTCATTGAATGTATAATAGAAATCTATCGCACGGTCATCTCCGTAATGCCAGGTGTCGATTATCTGTGCTTTTACATCGGCAGCGGCTTCTTTTTTGGCTGCGGTACTCGGAGCCTCTTCGGGCGTCACACAGCAGGCTATTATAAAAATGATAAATGCAGCTACGATCCTGATAACAAACTTTATCTTTATTTTTTCAAATACTTCTTCGAATTTCTTTATAGGCAGCAGAATAAGTGCCGCCAGCAGAAATAAAACCGAAGATAATGAAGGCATCCATCCAAACGCACATAAAACACATAATGCTACCAGCACCCATTGTACGATCATCCTGATCTTACCGGCAGTCTCTTTATTCATATCATTCCCCCTCTCTACAATAGACCTTTATTCAAATACACTGTTTTCACCTTCATTCGCATAATCGTCATACCATAACCATTTTCCGTCGTCGGTCTTTACGATCGTGGCGGTCACGCCTTCGGTCTCGATTTCCTCGTCCAGTTCTCCGGTTTCCATATTGTAGGTTGCCAGCAGGATATCACCTGTCAGGTGTATGACGTTCGGGTCTGAAGGATCGGCCTCTCCGATATAACTCCAATGGCGGTAAGTTCCGGGATCCAGGATCGTTACGATCTCTACGCTGTACAGGCCGTCATTGGCCGTTATGTCCATGGTATATTCGCATGTAACGCGATCCACAAGACTTATGACGCTTGGATCATTGAAATCGATCGTCTCGAGCTGCGAGTCGGGATCGTATTCCGCAACACTTACCTCGATCGTGTACTGCTTCGTGCAGCCGCCGTAAACCAGTTCGACATCAAGAATTGCTTCGCCTGCTCCGACCGCAGTGATCTCAGTATCGTTAACAGTCACGACACTTTCATCACGTGATGAAACCTTGATGTCCTCGGTCATATCCCAGGGAGCCATGACAACAACATAATCAGACTGACCCACGGTCATATCGGCACCGCAGAGAATGTAAGGATAGATCAGAGGCTGTTCATAGTAAACAAATTCTTCTTCGTTTTCTTCCTCTTCCTCTCCACCGTTTCCGATGTAAAATTCATAATAGTCGGTCTGTTCAAGGGTATTCGCCATCGATCCGTAGATAAGATCGAGTTCGCCAAGGTCGTTGACTCTGCAGATCGCGCTGAAGTCTTCTGCAGCAACATAGATTCCGAATACATCGTCTCCTCTGTATAAATTGAGCTCATGGAACCAATTGTTTGAGACTGATTCTTCGACTTCGTCCGCTTTTCCGGCCTTGCCGAAATCACCGATACCGGAATCGGGGATGTTCCTCAGATATTCCAGGATCGTATCGGGATACAGCCATGACATACCGTTTGAGGGAAGATAATTCCCTGCGAGTTCGGAGTACAGCTCGCCGCCGACTATGACTGCAACATTATTCTCGTTATCGATGGTCAGCGTCATGTCCGCCTCGTCGTTGCGGTACACCGCTTTATTCACCAGCTCAAAGGTCAGCGAACAGTTCGTTTCGGTGACGATATCGCTGTCTTCGGTCGCCTCCATGCCTGTCAGCTGGATAACTGCCTTTTTATCATCCACAGGGTAGATACTGATCAGTATGTTGTGCAATTCCGAACTCTGATCCCAGAAGAATGATCCCGTTGATGCAGCAAAATCACCCGGATTCTCAGGAAGAGGGATTTCTGTCGGTGAGGGTACATCGGTAGGAGCTGCGGTCGGCTCGGGCGTCGCCGTCTGTGCTGTCCCTGCAGTCGGTGCCTCGGTCGCAGTGGCAGCGGGGCCTGCGGGTTCTTCCTTTTTTCCGCATGCGGAAAGGGCCAGCACCATTATCATTGCTAATATTAAAGCTGTTATCTTTTTCATGGCTTTTGTCTCCTTCCGCTTAATAATTCTTCAAAGTCAGCTTTTGGTTGCATGATTTTCCGTTACAGGTAACTTTGAATGTAAATGTATCGTAACCGACTATATTTCCGCCGTCGTCTTTAATTTTCCAGTAAAAATAATACAGGTTATCGTTAGTACTGATCGCAGAATTGCTGGTGAATGTACATACCTTTTTTCCTGCGCTGTTATAAACCTCCAGTTTGGGTTTATAACCCTTCAGCTGAATGACCTGGTATGTAACTTTAAGGGTTTTGCTGCCGTCTGTATTGGTTACGATCTTGCCACTGTTGTATTTTATGGTTCCGGCACTATGATTGACCTTGCGGGTGAACCTGCCCTCGTAGCCATTATAATTCGCGCGGATCGTAAAATATAAAGTATAGGTACCGCTCGGAAGCCTTGTAAAATCAACGGTGTAGGTTTCTTTCTTGGTTCCGCCGCCTTTCAGGATTTCCGTTGATTTCCATGTCGCTACTTTTTTACCCGCCGAATTCACAACATACTCATTTTTCAGAGTCAGCCCATAAGAATCGAAATCGGACTTATAGTTCTTTTGATACACTATCTTCTCACAGAACCTGAATTTTCCGTTCGAAAACTCATTGTCCAGATCGTATACCTTTACCGTTCCGTCCCCCGCATCCATCGCCTGTGCCTTTTCAGGTTCCGCAGAAGCCACACAGCCTGCGATCAGGCATAATAACAAAAGTACCGAGACTATCTTCTTTAAATGATTCATTTTTATTTCTCCCTTCTCAGTCTTCATCGGGCAGCTGATAATAGATCAACTCTCCGTAAAGTTCACTGTCATCGCGGTTTTCCATTCGCCTTCTCGATGCTTCCTCTTTCCATTCTCCGTCCCAGTCCATGAACTCATCCTGATAGAAAACATGGATGCGGTTTCCGTCTTCGTCATACAGCAGCACATCGCTGCCGATCATCATGAAGGTTCCTGATTCGCTAAACGTCGAATTCGGTAATGATTCAAAGCTCCAGTCCTCGTAGAAGGTATAGCCGTCTCCGTTCTCATAGCAGAAAGTTCCGAGGGATCTGTTCGGAGGAGCTGCTCCGCCTTCCACCTTTTCGTAAGGCTCTCCGTTAATGTAGAGATAGCCGTCGTCTCCTGTCTCAAACGTTGAGATTTCTCCCCATGTTCCGCCTTCCGAGGTGAATTTTCCTTTGCCTGCTGACTCCAGAACGCCTACTTCCAATGCCATATGGCCGCTGATATAGGACCAGTGCGCGTTCGCATTGATGCTATAATAGTATTTTCCGGACCGGTCGCCCACCGGGTACCAGTCACCGGCCAAATCCTTATAGGGATATTTCTTTTCGTAAAACGCTTCCAGATTGTCGCAGTGTCTGCAGCCGTCTTCACGCACGAAAAGTACATAGTCATTGGAATCCCTGTGTGTTTCGAGCACCTCCGGCCCTGTAGGCGTAAGCGACATCTCCCATGCATTGTCATCGTCATCGAAGAATACCGACGGCTGGCATACATCTACGCCATATACGCTTTCCGTAAGAACAATGAGACCATATTGTATCCGGTATATACCGTTTCTTTCAACCGGTCCGAAGTATTTCCATGTGCCGTTGCCGTAGAGTTCCAGACAGTAGCCTTCCAGCAAGCCGTCCTCATACCATCTGCCGACAAGATCCTTCGCCGTAAAACCCTGCGCTGTCTCAAATATAGACTTATCGTAGTCCTTAAAGTTTCCGAATTTCTCTACCACAAATACCGGATTCGGAGGTACCTCGCCGTGGTAGAAATCTTCAATAACACCTTCGCTTACGTCCGGACCGTCATCGGGTTCTGCGGGTTCATCCGGGTCGTCGTCAGGATTGTCAGCCGGCTCATCAGGGTCATCGTCCGGGGTATCGGTCGGATTGTCAGGCTTGTCAGTATCTTTGTCTTTCCCGGTATCCTGATTGCTGCTGTCCTTGGGTTTATCCTTGTCCTTGTCTTTGTCTTTATCTTTATTTTTGTCTTTATCTTTGTCTTTATCCTTATCTTCGGACACCGAAGCCTTATTGTCCTTCGTGCGGTCCGATGACGACGAATCACTGCCCGGCGCGATCGCAATACCGATCACGAACAGGATGATCGCCGCGACAATACGCATCGCAAAATTTATCTTGTGCTTTTCCAGAAATTCATCGAGAGGCTTGATCGGCAATACAACGATCGCACCGGCAAGAAAGATCACCGATGAGATCGACGGCAGCCAGATGACTGCCAAAAATACCAATGCCGCTGTCAGCACCCATTGAACGATTTTCTTTACCAGATCCATAACAATCTCCTTAACACTATTTCAGCTTACCTGATCTTCCATTTGATAATACTAGCATTGATAACACAAAAAAAGAAGTAACCAAAGGTTACCTCTTTCCTTCTTTGAACATTTTCATCATCTCATTTGTAAGACTCAGATTGTTAGGCTGCAATACTATTTCTTCTCTCCTGACCCATTCAGCATATTTCAGCTCGTTGGCATCCATCCTGATCCTGCCGTCGCCGACCGCGTCGCAATAATAGCCCACCAGTATATCCTGCGCCATTCCCCAGGGCTGTGATTTATAGTACCTGATATTTGTGACTTCGATACCTGTCTCTTCCATGACCTCTCTGGCCACGGTCTCCTCAAGTGTCTCGCCGATCTCGGTAAAACCCGCAACAAGAGCATTATGAGCGTATCCTCTGTTATATCTCGTGATCAGGAGACAGTCATCTTTTATAACTCCTACGATAACCGCCGGATTGATCCTCGGGTAAACAGTATTTCCGCACTTCGGGCAGACCAGCGACCTTTCCGTTGTTCCAAGATCGAGTTTTTCTCCGCAGCGTCCGCAATACTTATTATCCTCATACCATTTCCACAGATGATATGCGGTAAACAAAGCATAGACTTCTTTCCCCGCGCAAATGTCGCGTACTTCCCTCACGGTATAATTCTTAAAGCCTTCCTTTCGGAATTCATTGCGATCCATGACCAGAAAAAAGCGTTTTTCATCGAGAGAGAACAGATAAACGGTCTGCTTTCCGGCCGCATCGGCCCCGGTTGTGAAGCAGATCTTCCCGTCATTTTCCTTAAGCAGAACACGGCCTTCCGCATCATAAAAAAGAGCGACATCGTCATCGCGCATTTCACAGCGTGCAAATTCATTGTGAAGTTTACTTGGATAAATATCCTGTAGCATAACAGAGCCTCACTTTCACACTACGTTTGTAGTATATTTCTGTTTTAACATCGGCAAATATACCAGACATCGCTTCCTGCAAATCCGCACTTTTTATACAGTTCCAGCGGATTGGATGCGTTATCGAGATTACCCGATACTGTCGCAAATTCCGCTCCCATTTTTTTGAGTTTGTTTAAAAGCACAGTGACTATCTTTTTACCGTAACCTTTGCCCCTGTACTCCGGCAGCACCTGCACCCATTCGATGATCCCTTCGCGGCAGACGCTGTCATACTCGGCGATACCCGACGCGACCGGTTTTCCGCCATCCGCGTTTATGTAAATGCACAGTTCTTCGCGGAATGTTTCATGCTTCTTCCACTGCAGAATGTCATCTTCACTCACGGCGATATTCTCTCCAATGTAAGATGCATTTATCATCTCCGCAAGTTCTTTAGTCTGGTAATCTATCGATATTGTATCATAGTCGAAATCGATAGGAGCCAGATTATTCAAACTGTGCTTTACTCTGAAAAATCTCTGATAATCGCGGAACTGTCTCTTCCAGTCACGGCAATGTATTATCTTTACCTGCTCGGGCGGTGTCAGCGTCTCTGCCTTCCAATACGGAAGCGAAGAAGTTCCGCATGGGTCCCGAAGGTATTCCTGAATATCCATTTCCAGCCTCCGATCAATTCTTAAGCCTACTGTCAAAAAACGGCCGGTCCCGGAATAACTTCCGAAATCAGCCGTTTTACGTCCACGATGCGATTCGAACGCACGACCTACCGCTTAGGAGGCGGTCGCTCTATCCTGCTGAGCTACGCGGACGAACACAATGAGTATATTATCACACTCCCGACTGTGCGTCAAGGAAAGATAAGCTTAGAAAAATACACCCTTGATGAAGATTTCCAGACCGATGCCGATCAGGATTATACCGCCGAGGATCTGGGCGCGGCCGGAAAGCTTCTCTCCAAAAGTCTTGCCAAGTCTCAATCCCGCCATACAGATAACAAATGTTACTGCTCCGATGATCAATGACGAAAGAAGCGCTTCGATCGTGCCGTACTCCGAGATCGTGAAACCTACGGAAAGCGCGTCGATGGAAGTAGCTATACCCTGGACCAGCAGGCTTCTGAAAGGTAATCTGTGACCGGTGCTTTTCTCATCTTTTTGCGTCTCGGAAGCTTCCGGTCCATTCTGTTCCGACACAGAACATCCGTTTGCTCTATTTTCCCGGATACCCTCTGTCAGCATCTTTCCACCGATGAAGAGCAGAAGTACGAGCGCTATCCACGGAATGAACTTATGGAATGAAGTAAAGTATTCGACTATCGTATGAAGGCAGATCCATCCGATCATGGGCATGGCGAACTGGAAGCCGCCGAATATTCCGGCGATCCCGCACATCCTGCCTTTCTTCATGCGCGGCTCGTTGAGTCCGTTGGCAAGCGAGACGGAAAATGCGTCCATCGCAAGCCCAATACCCAGGAGAATACTGTTTAAATAGATCATTTCTACATTCTTCTTTCTTTATTGAGCATTATACCGATTATATCACACAAATCTCTATTTACAATACATTTTCCTTGTATCTCGGCTGAAAATATTGTAATATCAATTTGTACGAAGCCTCACTTATTATCTGATAACGACGAGGCTCCAAAAGGAGGAAAAATGAGCAGAACATGTACTAACTGCGGTGCAGACATACCGGATGGAAACTTATTCTGCACCAATTGCGGAACAAAAGTAGAAGCTATACCCGCAGCACCTGTATTTACCGAACCCGAGCAGCCTTCGGCTCCCGTTAATGTCGAGCCCGAGCAGCCCGCTCCCGCTCCCGTTTACAGCGAGCCTGCACCTGAATTTCATCCTGAGCCCAAGCCTGCTCCGGTCTACACAGAACCTCAGCCGGCCCCTGTTTATTCTGAGCCTAAGCCCTCACCTGCTTACTCCGAGCCTAAGCCTGCTCCCGCATATCGTCCCGAGCCTGCTCCCGCTCCGAGAACAAATACCGAGGCAGCTTTCGGCGTAGCTCCCGCAGCTCCCGGCGCGACCTATTCGCAGCCCGCTCCCGAGCCTTATCCGCAGAATCCGCCTTATCAGCCCGTACCTGTTCAGTATGAAGAGGATCCCGCTGAATCAAAGGTTGTTTCGACCGCAGGTTTCTTCTGGCTTACATTCTTATACTGCATTCCTGTTATCGGTTTCATCGCGGCTATCATCATCGCATGTGCTGCCAAGAATCTTAATATAAAGCATCATGCATGTGCATTCCTTGTCGGGATCCTTGTGGCATTCGTGATCGCGATCATCCTCTGCATCCTTATAGTTATCGCTGTAACGCAGCTCGGAATCGACTTCGCCGATTACCTGCACAGACTTGAGGAAGCACTTCCTTATATCAACTATTGATCTTATAAACTATGCAAACAATAACCGGGGGGACACATCGTTATGTCCTCCCGGTTTTATTTTATTCTTTCGGTATTCCTTTTTCCTTCATATCCAGCAACTCTGCCTGCAGCCAGACATTGCCCCTGAAACGTCTTCCGGGTGTAGGCTCGCCCATCAGATCCTTCGCGTTGATATAAACATCCATCGGGATCTCGTCAACGTTGATCGTGAGATGCCAGACTTCTTCTCCTGTCTCTGAATTCTCGAGCTTTCTTACATCCTCGATATTGCCCGTGATCTTGTACATGTCAGACTCGGAGCCGTAAGGCACGATACTTGTCTCAACGATCGAAAGGATGTCCTCCTTCTGGATACGCTGTGAAATGATCGCGTATCTCGTGATGTCGTCAAGGGTCAGGTTCTCGATCGCTTCCTGATTACCCTTCTTTGCTTCGGCTACGAGCTTGTTCTTTTTGTTATTTTCCTTCTTCTGCTTTTCCCTGTTCTCGACATGGACCAGAGTCGGAAGTATGATCTTGCCGGAATCCGCAAGTCCCACGAACTGCGCAGCCTTATTCTCCAGGCGCTTTTCGCCCTTGTAGAATTTCAGGAAATCCACGACATTTACCACATAGAATATCAGCGACATTCCTACTCTCGGATCATCGCACATCGCAGTGTATGCGTCGGAATCAACTTTTTTATTGATATAGAACTCATCCTCCGGATTAATGCTGCCCGCACTGACTCCGAAAGGAAAATAGTATTTGTAATGGAATTTCTTCTCTTCGTCCTCTTCGCCTACAACGATTATGCCCGAATCATCGGTAGTGAACCTGATATATTCGATCAGCTTGCCGCCGCGCTTCAGCTTCACTTCTTTTCTGTATTCGGCCTTGAGGATCGTAGTGCGAATGATCTCTTCGATCTCTCCGGGATTACCCTCAACGGTGTAGCCCACGGATTTTAAAAAACTATGCATCTGTTTGCTCCAATTATTTATCGTCAAGGCAGCTTCTGCGTGTCTTTGCTTCGGTGAGAACCTTCTTCTCCTCCTCGCTTAAGAGCACGTAAGACTCGCCCTTGATGATCTCTTTGATGTAAATGTAGCATCCTTCGTTGCTGCTGTGTACCGATGTAAGAACGAAACCGTCGTTATTGTCGGTCAGCATGCAGAGTGAAAAGCTGAGCTTGCCGCCCATCTCCTTGAATGCGTCATACTTAACAATGCTGAACTTCTGATAGGTAAATTTAAGCTTCTCAAATATCGTAAGAATCTCTGAAGCGTTAATGTCCACCTGGTCGCTGATCTTGTCGATCTGCTTGAACTTGTCGAGGATCGCAGTCTCCAGATCCTTGCCGTCCTTGCCCTGCATAAAGGTCTCATACTTGCTGCGGAACTCGCTGAACTTATTCCAAAGAACGATATATAGTATAATAAGAATTATCAAAACACAACATATGCCGATAATAACATATCCTGCATCGATTCCAAGACTGTTTAATAACTGCATTACTGCTTACCGCCTTTCAAAATAATATCGTAAATCCTTTCAAATTCCTCCAGCGAACTGTAATCGATAACGATCTTTCCTTTGTTATTGTCCTTGCGCTGGATCTCAACCTTCGTGCCGGTAAGAGTGATCAGATTCTTCTCATAGCTCTTGTATGTCGCTTCATCCTCAAGCGTCTTCTTCTGCTTCGAATTATCAGGCTTTCCCTTGGTGATCGTTCTGACTAATTTCTCGGTCTCGCGTACGCTGAGCTTTTCCTCGAATACTTTGCCTGCCAGTTCATACTGAAGATTCGGATCTTCGATGGCAAGAAGAGCTCTGGCGTGGCCGCCGCTGATCTCCTCGTCAATGACCATCTGCTGTACTCTCTCGTCAAGCTTAAGCAGACGAAGTGAATTCGTGATCGTAACTCTGCTCTTTGAAACGCGTACCGCCACTTCGTCCTGTCTGTAGCCGTACTCGTCCATAAGTCTCTGATATGCGTTTGCTTCTTCGATCGAATTCAGGTCCTCTCTCTGAATATTCTCGATCAGGGCTATCTCAACTCTTTCCTTATCTTCATAGTCACGGATAATGGCAGGGACTTCCTTGAGCTTCGCGATCTTGGCCGCTCTGAAACGTCTCTCGCCGGCTACAATCTCATATCTGTTCTTACCCTTCTTCTGAAGGATCAAAGGCTCAACTATTCCGTGCTGCTTGATGGAATCCGCAAGCTCGTTTAACTTGTCCTGATTAAAGTTCTTTCTCGGCTGTTCGGTGTTAACATCGATAAGGTTAACACTTACCATGGTCTCCCCGCCTTTAACCTCTGCTTCGCCGTCGGTCTTTACTGCCGGTGTGTTGTCGGGGATCATCGCATTAAGGCCTTTTCCGAGGCCGCCCTTTCTTGCTGCCATAATAATTCTCCGTTCCGCGCCCAAAATCGGCACATATTGTTAGTTTTTGGTCTTCTGCCACAAGATATAGATTACTGCTCTGTCTTTCTGGTTCTTTTTCTCTTTTTATCCCTTACGATTATCTCTTCCGCGAGCTTGTTATATGCTTCAGCTCCCGAAGACTTCGGATCATAAAGGCAGATCGGCATACCATAGCTCGGTGCTTCCGCGAGTCTGACATTTCTCGGGATAACCGTTCTGTAAATATGGTGTTGAAGATTCGTCTTAACATTCTCAACAACCTGGATAGACAGATTTGTTCTTCCATCATACATTGTAAATACGATTCCGTCAATCGTAAGCTCGGGATTTAATCTCGCCTTTACCAGATCGATTGTATGGATCAGCTGGGAAAGACCTTCAAGCGCATAGAACTCACACTGAATCGGAACCAGGACCGCGTCTGATGCTGTCAGTGCATTTACTGTTAATATATTTAATGAAGGAGGGCAGTCGATCATGATATAATCATAATCGGTCTTAACCGCTTCCAATGTCTCTTTTAAAATGTATTCCTTTTTGTTCATTCCGATCAGTTCTATTTCCGCACCGGCCAGATTGACATTTGAAGGAATGACTTTCAGATTTTCTATCGGACTGCTATAAATACATTCCTCTATCTTGCACTCATCTATTATGAGTTCGTAGATAGAATTCTCAACCTGTTTCTTTTCAATTCCAATACCGCTCGTGGCATTACCCTGAGGATCGCAGTCCACTACCAGAACTTTCATCCCCTTCTGTGCCAAAGCTGCCGAAAGGTTTATCGTAGAAGTTGTTTTTCCTACTCCGCCTTTCTGATTTGCTACTGAGATTATTTTACCCATAGTTCTCCGTTCCGCGACTCAGATCCCTTAATGTCGCTGTATTTATTTCTTGTTTATTATTCTCCGGTTTCAGAAATGTTTCACGTGAAACTATTTCTGTTTTGTATTAAAAATGTTTCACGTGGAACATATTGTGTCTTTAGATCCGTCTCATACTATAGATAGTAGTAAGTGTGTTGTCAATAAAAATCAGGTTACAGGATTACCTTATAGGAGCTGACGAAGGCTTTCCTCCCGATCTGGGATACTTCTTCGGAGTGGATGATATTTTTTCAATCTTTATCAATGACCGGCTGTAGTCAGATCCAACGAGTGAAAAGTCATTTGATACAACTTCTCCTCCTCCGAGTACTTTGATAGCCTTTGCTGCCTCGGTTAATTCTTCGGCCGCCTTCTCTCCTTTATATGAAATAAAGCATCCTCCTACAGAAGCAAAAGGCAAACAATATTCTACAAGTGTAGAAAGATTGGCAACCGCCCTTGATACAACCACATCATATTGCTCACGATGTTTTTCTTTCGCTGCAGCCTCTTCAGCGCGCGCGTGAACGGTCTCGATATCTTTTACTCCGAGTTCTTCTATTACTTCATTTAAAAATATAAGTCTTTTATTGAGCGAATCAAGAAGCGTCAGTCTGATGTCAGGATAGACGATCTTCAGCGGGATTCCGGGAAAACCTGCTCCGGTACCTACATCTATTATTCTCTGATCTTTCAGATCCAATACCCTGCTCACCGAAAGGCTGTCCGCAAAATGCTTTATCGCGACTTCTTCGAAATCGGTTATCGCCGTCAGATTCATGACTTTATTCTTCTCTACGAGCATTTCATAGAACCGGATAAGCTGCATGAGCTGTTCGTCGCTGCATTCCGTACCGTTGTCAGATAAAATCTTCCGCAGTAATTCTTTCTGCTCCATATCATCACCGATTCCTTCCGAGATAAACCAGCAATACATTGATATCCGCGGGCGAAACTCCCGATATGCGGGACGCCTGGCCGATCGATGCGGGACGCATTTGTTTCAGCTTCTGTCTTGCTTCTATCCTGAGCGAAGGTACATCGTCATAATCGATATCCTCCGGGATCAGCTTCTTTTCGAGCTTTCTGAACTGATCGACCTGTATCCTCTGGCGTTTGATGTAGCCCTCGTACTTTATCTCAATATTGATCTGCTCCGCAACGGTATCATCGACCTCCGGCCTTTCGGGATCAATATCCGCAATTGCTTCATAACTCAGCTCCGGTCTTCTGACAAGCTCTGCAAGAGTAGCTCCGGTTGTAAGCTCGGTACTGTTGTGGGCACGCAGGAACTTCTGTATCTTCGCGGTGGTTCCGACAGTCGAAGCTTCAAGTCTTTCGATCTCGGCTTCTATCAGTTCTTTTTTACGTACAGTGCGCTCATAGCTCTCGTCGCTCAGCAATCCGACTCTGTGTCCGTATTCGTAAAGACGAAGATCGGCATTGTCCTGACGAAGGAGAAGCCTGTACTCCGCGCGGGAAGTCATCATCCTGTAGGGCTCTGCGGTCTCCTTTGTTACCAGATCGTCTATCAGGACTCCGATATATGCGTCGGATCTGTCGAGGACCAGCGGCTCTTTTCCGAGAAGCTTCATCGCAGCATTGATACCGGCAATGATACCCTGTGCCGCAGCCTCTTCATAGCCTGAGCTTCCGTTAGCCTGACCTGCGCTGAAGAGTCCGTCGATTGTCTTGAATTCCAGACTTGCCTTGAGCTGTGTCGCATTAATGCAGTCATATTCGATCGCATACGCATTGCGGACGATCACTGCATTTTCCAGCCCCGGAACAGATCTGTACATCGCGTACTGAACATCCTCGGGAAGACTGCTCGACATGCCCGAAATGTACATTTCGTTGGTATAGAGGCCTTCGGGCTCGATAAATACCTGATGGCGCTCCTTGTCCGCAAACCTCATGACCTTGTCCTCGATTGAAGGACAGTATCTGGGGCCGACGCCTTCGATCATCCCCGAGAAAAGCGGGGAACGGTCGATATTGTCGCGGATTATCTTATGTGTTTCTTCGTTGGTATATGTAAGCCAGCAGCTGACCTGGTCTCTGGCAATATCTTCGCTTTTGTTCGAGAACGAAAAAGGTACGATCTTCTCGTCGCCCTTCTGCTCTTCCATCTTGGAAAAGTCGATCGTGCGTCGGTCTATTCTCGCGGGAGTTCCGGTCTTAAAGCGTCTGACTTCTATGCCGAGCTTTATCAGCGATTCTGTCAGATGATCCGCCGAAGGAAGTCCGTTCGGTCCGGTGTAATGACTGACCTCGCCTGTGATGCAGCGGGCCTTCAGATATACTCCGGTACAAAGGATAGCACACTTGCAGGGATATATATTACCCGCAAAGGATTTCACGCCTGTAATTTTTTTTACGGGAGCTTCCGGATCTTCGACGAGTATCTCGATGATCTCGTCCTGCCTGATCGTAAGGTTCTCCGTATTCTCCATGATCCTGCGCATCTCGCGCGAGTAATCCTTTTTATCGGCCTGGGCACGTAGCGAATGTACCGCAGGTCCCTTTGACGTATTGAGCATCTTCGACTGGATAAAAGTCCGGTCTATATTCTTTCCCATTTCTCCGCCGAGAGCGTCGACTTCCCTTACGAGATGACCCTTCGATGTTCCTCCGATATTCGGATTGCAGGGCATCATCGCAATGCTGTCGACACTGACCGTGAAAACAACGGTCTTTAGCCCCAGCCTTGCGGAGGCAAGAGCAGCCTCACAGCCGGCGTGACCGGCACCGATGACCGCAACATCATAATCGGGATAGATCATTTCTTTGTGCTCCTTTTATTTTCCCATGCAAAACTCACTGAATATCCTGTCGGCCAGATCGTCTTCAACATTGTCTCCGGTGATCAGTCCGAGGGAAGTATACGCCGCCATCAGATCGATCGAGTAAAAGTCCTCGGGCATGCCTGCAAGCAAGCTGTCCTTCACCGCTTCAAGACTCTTTTTCGCTTCGATCAGCAGGTTCTTCTGGCGGATATTCGTGATATATATTTCATCGTTAAAATCGAGCGAACCCGCGAAAAACATATCGGTAATGCACTTTTTGAGTTCGTCGATGCCTGTCTGTTTCGTTGCGGAAATTCCGATGACCGGCACGGATGAAGACTGCAGCTTCGCCCGGATCTTTCCTTCATCGAATTCTTCCACATCGGTTTTATTGACGAGGATAATGCACTTCTTATCTTTAAGCATGTTGAGGATATCGATATCCTCATCGGTCACTCCGACCGTCGCGTCAACAACATAAAGTATCAGATCCGCTTCCTGAGCCGCGGCACGTGCTCTGTCGACACCGATGCGCTCGATCATGTTGTCCGTATCGCGGATGCCTGCGGTATCGATCATCTTCAGCACAATGCCGTCGAGTACCACGGTCTCCTCGAGCGTGTCTCTCGTAGTTCCGGCAATGTCAGTGACTATCGCGCGTTCTTCGCCCAAGATCACGTTCAGAAGTGAGGACTTACCCGCGTTCGGTCTTCCGAGTATTACCGTGTTTATGCCTTCTTTGATTATTCTACCGTTGTCGTTTGATTTGATCAGCCTGCTGATCTGGTCGATCATCTTATCCGTATCTTCACTGAGTGTCTCAGGAAATCCGTCGAGTGAATAATGCTCCGGATCGTCGAGTGCCGCTTCGATAAAAGCGGTCTTGGAAAGTATGGTATCGCGAAGGCTGGCGATCTTTGTTTTCACATCGCCTCTCAGCTGGTTGACCGAATTCTTGAGCGCAAGCGAACTCTTCGCTGCGATAATATCGCTGACCGCTTCTGCCTGGGTCAGGTCGATCCTGCCGTTTAAGAAAGCCCTCTTTGTGAATTCTCCGGGCTCCGCAGGTCTCGCTCCCGCAGCAAGTACCGTATCGAGGACTGCCTTTGTCACGACTATTCCGCCGTGACAGTCGATTTCTATAATATCCTCACGGGTATATGTATGAGGCGCTTTCATTTTCAGGAGAAGGACCTCATCTACCGTTTTTCCGTCCGCCACGATAAAACCGTATGCGGCTTTGAAGGATTCCATCTCGGAAACCTTTTTACCGGAAGCCGCGCGGAACACGGCGTCTCCTATTTCGAACGCAGCATTTCCGCTGACTCTTATGATACCGATCCCGGAAGCGGAAAGACCGGAAGCTATCGCCGCTATCGTATCATGTTCCATATGCTGCATCCTTTCTTCATTTTAAACGAGAAGGCGGGTTTTTAAAACCCGCCTTCATAACAGTTTTTACTCTTTAGAAGCTTCAGCCTTTGCCTGAGCCTCGGCTGCGGCCTTGGCAGCTGCCTTCGACTCTAAGTAATCTGCGTAATCCTTCTTGTAATCGGTGCTGTAATCCTTGGTGTCCGCACCGTATCTCTTATGAAATTCGCGGCTGCTGCTGACTTTTTTGTTATTTCTTCCCGAATCAAAGCGCTTGTTGCCGTAACGACCGTTTCCACGGCGTCTGTCTTCATAAACAACGCCCTTCTTGGGAGCGATGATAACCTTGCGGAAAGGCTCCTCGCCTTCGCTGAAGGTCTCAACGTACTTGTCGTTCTGAAGTGCCGAATGAATGATCCTTCTCTCGTAAGGGTTCATGGGCTCGAGAGCAACCTGCTTGCGGAACTTCTTAACCTTTGTGGCAATGTTCTTTGCCAGATTCTCAAGTGTTTCCTTACGTCTCTCGCGGTAGTTCTCTGTGTCGAGCTTAACCTTAACGTACTTGCCGGTCTCTTTTGTAACCGCAAGGCTTGCAAGATACTGAAGAGAATCAAGTGTCTGTCCTCTCTTACCGATGAGAACACCCATGTCATCTCCTCTCAAATCGATATCAAGAACTTTGTCATTTTCAGACTTAGTGATAACGATATCAACTTTAAGCTCCATGGACTCAAATATTTTTCCTAAAAACTCTTTGATGAAATCATCAATAGAATCTTTCTTTTTAACTTTTATAATCGCAGGTTTGCTTCCAATTCCAAGGAAACCGTTGCTTCCTTCCTGAACAACCTCATACTCAATCTCATCACTTGTTGCACCAAGTTTAACAGTAGCTTCAGTTATGGCATCCTCAACTGTTTTTCCGGAAATTTCTATAAATTCCATAAACCCTGCCTCCTATTTAATATATTAGTTTTTTCTATTATTCTTCTCATTAAATTCTTTTACAAGATTTGCTTTAGCTGAAAGACTTCCTGCTTTGGCATTATCTCTTGCAATTGCTTTCTTCTGTAAGATTTCTTCTTTAGAAGCCGAATCTGCTACAGAAACACTGGCTTTACTTTCCATATTTCTGGTATTTGTTCTTGCAGCATTGTTGATCTTGTTTTCTGGAATACCCATCTTTTCGCGCTTCTTTTTCATTTTAGCACGATTTTCTTCGATCATCTTATCCATATCGGCATTCTTAAAATGCTGATTAAGCGCAAACTGCTGAACTGTTCTGAATAAAGCACCAAAAATCCAGTAAAGGCCAACACCGACAGGGAAAGAAAAACAGAAGAAAAGTGACATAAGAGGCATAACAGTATTCATGGTTTTTAACTGTTTAGCCATCTGGTCATTATCATTTCCTGTATTCTGTGAAGGCATCATCTTAAGGTTAAGAATCTGTGTAAGGTAAGAAAGTATAGGAATAGCAGCAGCTGCAATCGTGAG
>JAEEGH010014237.1_pt1 | contig 17489 bp, 15 predicted proteins | sample 9134181 | NCBI WGS metagenome assembly JAEEGH01 (sample SAMN16246544, study PRJNA631951) | gut metagenome | biome: gut microbiome; feature: rumen; material: DP-attached | host: Bos | place: Iran: Karaj | collected 2018-10
AAACCTGCGTGCAATGCGTCTTTTAAATGAAGGCGGAATCCTTGTTACCTGTTCCTGCTCATATTTTATGGAAACAAATATGTTCTGTGATATGATTATGCATGCCGCAATGGATAGTCACAAACGCATTCAGATTTTAGAAAAGAGGGGGGCTGCTCCTGACCATCCGGTTTTATCAGGTTATCCAAAATCAGAATACTTAAAATGTGTGGTTTGCCGTGTCCTATAATTGCGTGATAGTTCTTGGCCCTACGGCTGTAGGAAAAACTTCAATTGGTGTTGCTCTTGCCGCTGCTTTTAATGGCGAAATAATTTCTGCAGATTCACGTCAGACTTACAGGCATCTTGATATAGGCTCTGGAAAAGATTTGAATGAATACACTCTTGTTGGAAAAAAGCTTCCTTATCATCTGATTGATATAATCGATTTGCCCGCTGAATACAATGTCTATAATTACCAGCAGGATTTTTACAAAGCCTTTAAGGATATTCAAGCTCGAGCTAAGCTGCCTGTAGTTGTTGGTGGAACCGGAATGTATCTTGATGCAATTGTTCGCGACTACCAGCTTGTAAATATGCCTGTTAACGAAGAATTGCATAAGGAATTAGAAAAAACACCTCTAGAAGTTCTTTCAGCTCGTTTGCTAGAGCTACAGCCAGACCTCCATACCAAGTGTGATCTTCTTGAAAAAGAACGCGTAATCAAAGCGCTTGAAATCATAGAAGCAAAAAAAGCTGGCTACGATACAACTTCTGCAGAAAGACCAGAAATTAATCCTTTTATAATAGGGACAAGCTTGCCGCGTCCTCAGCTTTGGGAAAACATTTCAATAAGATTAAAGGAACGCCTTGAGCAGGGAATGCTCGAAGAAGTGCAGGGTATTCACGAAAGTGGAATCTCTTGGGAGCGCCTTGAAAAATTAGGACTTGAGTACAGATACTGTTCGCTTTATTTACAGGGTAAAATTATTGATAAAGAAGATTTGTATAATCAGCTTTTTATTGCAATCCGCCAGTTTGCCAAAAGGCAGGAAACCTGGTTTAGAATGATGGAAAAGAAAGGTGTAGAAATACATTGGCTTACTCCGGGCGATAAAGCCTCCAGAATAAGCCAGGCAATTGATATGGTGAATGGATTGCCGGGTCAAGCCCGACAATGACAATCTATGCAGTAACAGCAACCTTTTCTTTTATTTCTGTCAAATATCCGGTGCGGATGCAACTGTCAAAAAGCTCGCGGCTAATGTAGTCAGTTTTTACATCCTCGTAACCGTCTAAATCTCTTACAATTTTAACAACAAAACCATCTTCCATTTCGCGAACGATGGTCATATAATCAGTGTTTTTTCCAATACTTTTCAATGTGTAGCTTTTCATTTTTTTATTCCCCTTCAAAAATGATAATCTTACGCGTGATATACATAAATAAATATCACACATTCATATTTTCGGTTATAATAAAAAATATGTTAGAAAAAAATGAAAAAAATATTGAAAAATATTATGATGCACATTTTCATTATTCCGTTTGCAAAAGCGATGGAGCGTTTAACATAAAAGATTTTGGAACTGGTGATGAATGGCACGGCCTTTCCTGCGCACATTCAATCACTGAATGGAAAACTCAATACGAGGATACACAAAAATATAACCTTGGAATTGCACATTCATTCGGTCTTCATCCTCAAAGTGCCGGCTGGATAGATATAGAACAGAATACTGTATTTCTGGAACAGCTTATAAATGAAAAAAAAGTTTCTGCAATAGGTGAGGCCGGCTTTGATTATTTTTCTGATGAGTTCCGTGATAAAAAAGACATACAGGAAAAAATGTGGAATATTCAGCTGGAGCTTGCAATAAGCGCACAATTACCAATGGTAGTACATTGCCGCAAAGCAAACGAAAAGCTGTTTGAATATTCCAAAAAACTTAAGCTTGTTCCTGCCGTGCTATTTCATTCCTTTATGGGCACACCTGTAGAAGCTCTTTCTTTGTGCCGCCGCGGTATAAATGCCTATTTCAGCTTTGGTAAGCAGCTTATGAATTACAATAAAAAAACAATCGCCTGTATGAGCGAGCTTCCTTTAGAAAAACTCCTTTGCGAAACAGACGCCCCCTTCCAATTCCTTAAAGGTGAAAACCGAACAAATATAACAGACATAAAAACAATCTACCAGGAGGCATTTGCCCTGCGAAAAGATTGTGCAACCTTCGAGGATTTCCAGTTAAAATTGGAACAAAACTATAATCACTTAGTGTGCAGTTTTGCTTCATGCAAAACTGCAAGCGAAAGCAGAATAAATTGACGGAAACCAATTAGCAGAAGCTTTCGCTATTTTGCTAATTTAATTTCATCGGTCTATCCAGCGGCCAGAATCGGAACATTGGTTTACCAATAATCAGCTTTTTGTTGATGTACTGAGGCCCGATAATGGAATCATACTGAACAGACATGGAATCAGAAGCTGACAATGGAGCAGGTTCATAATCATTTGCATGGCGCAAATCGTGAGAATTAAACCTGTTGTCGCCCATCATAAAATAGCAGTCCTTTGGAATATATTGAGGATTACCATTTTCATCATCAGCAGGGAATACAGGCATGTTGCGTTCATCAAGGTAACCACGAACATACCAGTCTATATCTATTGCATTCTGCATATTTTCCATAAGAACCGAATCATCATTTACAGACATTTTAGAATCCTGACTCATAAGCTCTGCATAGCGTACAACAAGATTTCCAAAATACAGCTTACACATAACGTTCAGTCTGAAGTTAGCTTCGGCATACATGTCTCTGGCTTTGTTCTTTTCCGGAATCCAGCTTGTCATAAAGTCAGAAAACCATTTTGTTCCGCCGTTTTTGCTTAAAATATCTGATGAAATATTTATTGAATTATTGAATAAATCAAACTCGTTTAAGGATGGTGCAGCAAAGGTTCCGTTTTTATTTGTATAGGCTGCTGCAAGGTCATTCATTTTAATGCAGAGTTCTTTTACCTTAAACTCGGTTACGGTCAAATCAAGGTTCCGTCTTTCTTCTTCAAGTTCAAGCATTTTTTTATACTGTTCCTGTGCAGAAGGGTACACCTGAGCAATATTTAAAAGCTGACCATTTTTGTTATTTCTTGGAGCTACAGTAGATAACGGGAAATGCTGAACCTTTGGTAAAAGCTTTTTGTTTATAGAAGTTAAATCCCAGCAGGCATATTTGTTGTCGGTTTCAACAGGTTCAAAAACATCACTCTTTGCAGTTCGCCTGTATAAAGTTCCATCCTGCATGACAAGCTGTTCTCCAGGCTCACCACAAATGCGTTTTACAAGAGGGTCAGCCTTAGGATTACCATTTTCATCTTTGTTCAAATCAACAGCCATAATCGTAAGCATATAAACAAGCTGGCTTGTTACAGTTTTTACTTCTGATTTTCTGTCCATCTTGTAATGAGGATTTCGAAGAACAACTATATCACCGCGTTTATATTTTGCAACATCAGGAAGACCGATTTCTGTAAGTGGGAACTTAGGGCCACAGCTTACTTTTGTTACTGCAAGTCTGTCTTTTACTAAAAGATTTGGAACCATTGATTCAGAAGGAATTACATAAAGCTGAACAAGGAAAATCTGAAGCAGAAGCACCATAAATACAGCCTGAACAAGAGCATCAATCCAGTCTATGATTTCAAAACGAAGTCGTGCCAGACCATGGAACGTTGTTTTCTTACCGCGAACACTCCAGTTTTCTGTAATAATAGGAAAGATTTTATCGTTCATGTAATGAGAAACTGCAAGTGAACCGTAAAAAATTGCAATCCAGAGAATTACACAAATTACATCGTACCACATGGAAGTTCCTGTTTTTCCTGCACGTCTCAATACAAAAGAAAGAAAATCTACAATTGGAAGATATTGAAGGAACTTCAAAACACAGTATTTCTTAGAACCGTCAGTTTTTTTCAACATCTTAAAATATGTAAAATAAACTGTTGCTGCTGTAAAAAACACTGATAAAGGAAATGCTATAAGAGAAATATCACCATGAAAGCTGAGTGAAAAAAGCGAGAATAAAATGCCTGCAATAAGTTCAATATAAACATTTATTGTAAAAGCACGTAATTGTTTATTATTATCTTTCATAATTATCTTCCACAGCACATCTTGTACTTTTTGCCACTTCCACATGGACACGGATCGTTACGGCCAACTTTTGGCATAGTTCTGCGAACTGTAACATTTGCACCCTGAGAATGTGTCTGCATAGCACCGCTTGCTGCCTGTCTTCTTGCAATATCTCCATTAAAGGTTGTTGTTGCATTTCTTGAAGTTACGTTGTCAACCTGTCCGGCACCTGCTCCTGCAGCACCACCAAAGGCCTGCATATCAGAATGCTGTGCGTTCATCTGACGTGACTGAGCTTCGAGCATCTGTCGGCGGCGTTCTGCTGCTTCCGGTGAAAGCTGGATTCTTGCCTTGAATACACGTGTCATAACAATACCACGGATATCGTTGCACATCTTGTCAAAGATATTAAAGCCGTCAATCTTATATTCTGTAAGTGGATTCTTTGAACCGTAAGAACGGAGACTAACTGCTTCTCGCAAGCCTTCAAGAGTTTCAAGCTGATCAAGCCACTTTCTGTCTATAATCTGAACATACTGGTAGCGGATGAACATATTAAGGTTTTCTTTACCGGCAAGGGCTTCTTTTTCTGTTATATCATTCTGAAGCTCTGCAATTACAGCCTCGCGGTTAAGTCGTTCTGGTGGCAGCTGAACACCAAAGGTTGTTCGAATCTTTTCGCAAAGCTCCTGCATAGCGCTGTTATCGCGCTTGTTGTGTTTAGCGTTGTAATCATATTCATCGAACATTGCCTCAACTTCCTCTTTAGCATTGTTCATAACGCGAGCAGAAAGATTTTCATCGGCAAGGATTTCGTCACGCTGCTGGTAAATCATAGAACGCTGTTCGTTTAAAACATCATCATAATCAAGCAAGTGTTTACGAATCTCAAAGTTTCTGTCTTCAACCTTTTCCTGTGCCTTCTGGATTCCTTTGTTGAGCCAAGGATGGTCAATTGGTTCGCCCGGCTGCATACCGATTCGGCTCATCATAACCTTCATTCGCTCGCCACCGAACAGTCGCATCAAATCATCATCCATAGAGATGTAGAACTTTGAACGTCCAGGGTCACCCTGCCGTCCAGATCGACCGCGCAACTGGTTATCAATTCGGCGTGATTCGTGTCGTTCAGTACCGATTACATACAAACCGCCGGCTGCACGAACCTCTTCGTAATCCTTTTTCCAGTTTTCTTTTTCAATTGCAAGAGCTGCCTTGTACTGTTCTTCTGTAGCATTTGTACCGGCACGTTTTCTTGCACGGAACTCAGGGTTACCGCCAAGCTTAATATCTGTACCACGACCAGCCATATTTGTTGCAATTGTGATGGCGCCTTTAGCACCAGCTTCTGCAATAATCAAAGCTTCGCGTGCATGATTCTTAGCATTCAAAACCTCGTGTCTCAAACCTTTTCGGGTAAGAAGGGCAGAAAGTCTTTCTGATTTTTCAACCGAAACTGTACCAACAAGAACTGGCTGACCTTTATCGTGGGCTTCCTTTATTTCTTTTGCAATTGCTTCCCATTTATCTGCTTCGTTTAGGTAAACTTCATCATTTTCATCAATACGGGCAACAGGAAGATTTGTTGGAATCGAAACTACGTCGAGTTTATAGATTTTATTGAACTCAACTGCTTCTGTAGTGGCAGTACCAGTCATACCGGAAAGCTTGTTATACATACGGAAATAGTTCTGGTAAGTTACAGTAGCCATTGTTCGGTTGCGCTGTGCAATTCGGATATGCTCTTTTGCTTCAATTGCCTGGTGCAAACCATCTGAATAACGGCGGCCTTCAAGAACACGACCGGTAAACTCATCAATAATCATTACTTGACCGTCTTTTACCATGTAGTCAACATCAATTTTGAATAAAAGATGAGCTTTTAAAGCCTGTGTAAAGTAGTGTGTATACTCAAAGTTTTCTTCATCCTCAAGTTCACCGCGAATAAGGTTATGTTTATGAAGGATTTCGTTGATGTGGCTCATACCCTTATCGGTAAAAGAAACACGTTTGCCTTTTTCATCAACAGTGTAGTCACCAGGGATTGCGGCACGCTCTTCAGGAGTCATAAAGGTTTCATCAGGATATTCGCCTGTTTTAGGGTCCTTTGGAACTTCCGTAAGCTCACCAACGTATTTATCAACCTCGTGATATTTGTAAGTATCATCTTCGCCTGCACCGGAAATAATAAGTGGAGTACGGGCTTCATCAATCAAGATAGAGTCAATTTCGTCGACAATACAATAATTAAAGCCGCGCTGAACCTTCTGTTTAAGGTCAACCTTCATGTTGTCACGAAGATAGTCAAAGCCGAACTCACTGTTTGTACCATAGGTAATGTCGCAGTTATAAGCTGCACGGCGGGCATCATTATCCATATTGGAAAGGATTGCACCAACTGTCTGTCCAAGATAACCAAAAACAGGGCGCATTGTGTTTGCATCTCGTTCTGCAAGGTAATCGTTTACTGTTACAACGTGAACGCCTTTTCCGGTAAGGCTGTTTAAGTAGGCTGGGGCAACGGCAACAAGTGTTTTACCTTCACCAGTTTTCATTTCGGTGATTCTTCCTGAATGAAGTACGATTGCACCAAGAATCTGAACGTCAAAATATCGTTCACCACGGACTCGGGAAGCAGCTTCCCTTACAAGAGCAAAGGCTTCCGGCAGGATATCGTCAAGAGTTTTTCCGTTTGCAAGCTCTTCCTTAAAGCGTTTTGTCTGCTCCGGGAACTCTTCTGGTTTTAGGGATTTAGCCCATTCTTCCTTAGCGTTTACAGCTTCAAGAATTGGCTGGATGGCTTTTAGGTCTCTGTCGTTCTGAGAGCCGAAAAAGAAGGTTAAAACTTTATCTAACATTTTATTTTCCTTGATTATTTATTTCGTTTTTAGTCATACAATTATATAGAATATACATATAAAATACTAGATTTAGTGGTGATAAGGCAATAAAAAAAAGTGTCATTGTCGAACTTGATTCGACAATCTCTAAGAGATATTCGGGTCGAGCCCGAATATGACAACAAATGATAATCCTGAATATGACAACAAATGAAAAGGTTGAGAATAAGCCTGTACTTCTGTATAATGTATGTTATGAAAAAACACTTAATCGTTCTTGCAATTTCGACCTTAATTTTGCCGCTGCTTTTTATGGGGTGCGGCAGAAACTCGACTATTCAATCTATAAATGAAACTGAACTTTTTTCGCTTTCTTATGGTAATTTTGAAGAGCAGCTTAGTGTAGCGGATTTAAATGAAGTTGGTTCAGTAAGAACTGGAATTGCAATGAGGGATGGTTTTTTCTATATAATCGACGGTTATGCCAAAAAGACTATGGAGCTTAATTCCTATGGCGACCTTCTTACACTTTTTTATAACGAGGATGCAGAAATTAAAAGCCTGCTGGAAAAGTCAAAAAAAGCGGCAGAAAGTATTCACAGGGAGATTTCTTATCCTTTTGATTATCCCGGTTTGATTGCTATTGATTCAAACAAGTGTATTTATACGGCCTGTACAATTCCCAAAAACAGGCGGGAGCAGGGAGAAGGCGGAATCCTTTATTCTCAGGCGGTGCTAAGGTTTGCGCGTGATGGTTCTTCTATGGATTATATAGGGCAGCAGGGACCGGGTGGAACTCCTTTTCCTTATATCAAAAATATTTATACAACCCAGAAGGATGAGCTTGTTGTAGTTTGCAGCTCTACAGAAGGTCCTGTTGTATACTGGTTTGGGGCCAATGGCTTTTTAAAATATATGGTGCCAATCAATACAAAAAATGCCCCTTTAATCAATGGAACAGATTCAGAATCTGAAGTTTTCCTTACAATTGAAAATGTTATTCCGGACTTAGTTTCTTATAAATTGTACGTTAAGATTGATTATTATTCTTCTTTTGTTGATGAAGATTCAAAGGTTCAGTCGGGAATCAATTATCTTCAGACAATTCTTTATTCGCTGGATGTAGAAACTGGACTTTATTCAGATTCAACTTCAATCCCGCCTTACGAAGAATCTGTTGTTGTAGATTACAGTAAGCTTACCTATAAGATTCCTTATGATTTTTTGGGAGTTACGGAAAGTGGCTGGAAGTTTTTTATTGTAAAAACTGATGACGGCTTTAATATAGAAATGATACAGAGTGAATCTCAAAAAATGTTGAGACGTCATTTTAATGTAAATCATAATGAAAATCTTTTTTATACAATGGCACTTACTCAGGATGGTATAATCACTGCGCTATATATGGATAAGGAAAAGCCGCGTGTTGTCTGGTACAGGACCGATAGTCTTATAGATTCAATTATAAAAGGCTGATAAAGCACAAAGGTTGCCCGCAGATATGTTTGAAGATGTTGATGAAGCCCATGCTGATGGCGAAGAAAAGATTGTATTCCGCTATAACAGGGAAGAACGCATAGCAAAAGCACCCAAAATTGTACAGGATTATTATGCGGGGGGAATGAGGCCTGTACGAGGCTTTAAAGTCCTTATTGCAAATAAATCTAATCGTTTTGTTTTACTGGCTCTTGTTTTTTTTGTAGCGGCCACCTGGATTTATACCGGCTTAAACAGAACCCGTGCTTATGCAAAGCTTGGGGATATTTCTCTTGAGCTTCAGGGCTTTGCATTTGAAGAAGAAATATATGTTACTCTAAAACTGAATGATAAAGCTGGTAAAGCTTCTGGCTCTGAAAATGTCGCAGGTAATTCTGCTCCCAAAAAGGTGGATGTTGATTTTTATTTTGTGGGACCGGAAAATCAGGTTATGAATAAAGAAGCTATGTCTATGATTTATAAAGGCGGAGAAGAGTATTTTAGGACAAAATTGACTGATTATGATATAATAAGAGTAGAAGCTGTAGTAGCCTGCGGAGAAGAAAAAAAGCAGCTTTCTGCAGATGTTAAGAGGTGATTTATGATGCAGTTTTATTTTTTGTCAGTTGTAACTAACCTTCTGATTGGTTTTATGCTTGGTTTTGAAAAAAAGGCTGAGGAAATCAAATATCTTACAGAAAAGAATATAAGACTTGCTATTGGAATTACAGCCCTTGTAACCGGTATTTTAAAACTTTTCCTTGTTTCAAGTGTGCCGGTTTTTGGCGATTTTGTTCCTTTTATTGCAGGAGTTGCAGGCGGATTTACGCTTATTCTTGAATATTATATGAATAAAGAATCGGTAACAATGAAGGAAGATTCAGTTTTCAATAAAATCTTTATTGTGAACAAAAAAATAATCGGTTATGTCTGTCTTGTGGCAGGTGCCTTGCATTTCATGTTCCCAAAAGTTTTATTTTTGTAGAGAAAAAGAGGTTTTGTAAAAAATGAGCAGTTCTATTGCCTGCATTGTTTATAAAGATAAAAAGCTTTTTATTGCCAAAAGAAAGCAAATCGGAGATATGGGCGGTAAGTGGGAGTTCCCGGGTGGTAAAATCGAAAATGATGAAGCTCCAGAAGTTGCCATTAAACGAGAAATGCAGGAAGAGTTTGGCGTTGAAGTTTCTGTTGGTGAAAAAATTGCAAGTGCTGATTTTATCCACAGCGGAAAAGCCTGTCTTGTAGATGCCTACAAAGTTGATTTTGCCCATGATGGTATGACTAATCCTTTTGTATTGGCAGAACATACAGAATATAAATGGGTTAATCCGCTGGAAATTAAAAAGCTTGATTTTGTAGATTCTGATTTAAAGCTTTATCCTTATGTGCTGGAATATTTGAAGATAAAATGAAAAATACGTTTTTAAGATTTTTGTTTGTTGGTTTTCTCTGTTTTTCTGTACTAACATCTTTTTCCTGTAAAAAGCAAAAGGAAGAAGTAATCGTTTTTGATGATTCTTATCCGCTGGCTCTTTCGCCTAATGTTTCCTGGGCACTGGTAACAGACCCTTATGCGGCCTATAAAAAAGAACTGGGCTGGAACTCGGAAACTTCTGGACATTGCAGAAGAGGCGAAATCCTTCAGGTGCTTGGAAAAGCAGTAGATAAGGAATCGGGAAACTGGTACCGCTTTGAAGAAGGCTGGCTGCCGGAAAGCTGTCTTTCAATTTACAGTAACAGGTTTAAGGCACAGACAGCAGCGGGACAGCTTAAGGAATAGTAGCAAAGGCTGTTCACTAAATTATGATGAAACAATTTAGCAGCCTTTGCTTGCAGTTTTGCAAGGTAAAACTGCTGTCACTAAAACAGGGGAGACTGAAATGGCACTGATAATTGCTGAAATAGGTACATCGCATGAAGGGTCTGTAGAGAAGGCTAGGCAGCTTGTTGATGCGGCAGCTGGAGCAGGGGCTGATTGCATAAAGTTTCAGTGGGTGTATGCTGACGAGATTCTTCATCCTGATACAGGCTTTGTAGAACTGCCTACAGGGAAGATTCCCTTGTATGAAAGGTTCAAGCAACTGGAATGTGATAAATCCTTTTATAAGGAAATGCTTGATTACGTTCATTCAAAAGAATGTACCTTCTGTTGTTCTCCTTTTGGTTTGCGGAGTCTGGAGGAGCTGCTGGAAATCAAGCCTGATTATGTAAAAATCGCTTCGCCGGAGCTTAATCATTTTCCTATGCTGGAGAGGCTGGCGGAGTATAGAAGGCTGCAAAAAGAAGCTGAGCAAGACAATTGCGGTAAAACTGATACTCTTCCGGTGCCTGTGATTGTTTCTACCGGTGTTTCAAAATTAAAGGATATAGAAAAAGCACTTGAGATTCTGGGAAGAGAAAATGTAAGCTTGTTGCACTGCATCACAAGTTATCCGGCACCAGAAGAAGAATACAATTTACGTTTAATCACAAACCTTAAAAATATTTTTTGTGTGGAATGTGGAGTCAGCGACCATAGCCTTGACCCGATTCTTGTTCCAGCCTTATCTGTTGCCTGTGGAGGCACAATCATAGAAAAGCACATTACCTTGAGCCGCCAGACAATGGGCCTTGATGATCCGGTTGCACTTGAGCCCGAGCAGTTTGCAATGATGGTTCATGTTGTGCATCAGTCAGAAGCAGTGCTCCGTCATTATGGAGAGCTTGAAGGTGTGGGGCGCATAAAAGAGCAGATTGGTCAGCAGTTTGGCGATAAGGTTGAAAAGGTGCTTGGCAACGGAGTAAAAGCTCTTGCCGCAGCCGAAAAAGCAAATTACGGTAGAACAAACCGCAGCCTTCACTTTATGCACGATATGAAAAAAGGTCAGGTGATTAGAGCAGAAGATATTGGTGTGCTTAGGACCGAAAAAGTTTTGACTCCCGGCCTGGGACCAGAGTTTTTGCAGAGTGTAATTGGGGCTGAACTATCCTGTGATGTAAAAAGTGGAGCCGGGGTAGAGTGGAGACATTTAATAAATAATATATAGAAAACAAACACTTTACATGTTATAATTTTTATATGGATTTTTCACGCAAGCTGCCGATTGGCATTCAGAGTTTTGAAGATTTACGCCAGAACAAGTATCTTTATGTTGATAAGACCGAAGATATTTTTAATCTTGTTCATTCAGGTAAAGTTTATTTTCTTTCCCGCCCCCGCCGATTTGGAAAAAGCCTTTTGATTTCTACGCTAAAAGCCTATTTCGAAGGAAAAAAGGAGCTTTTTGAAGGCCTGAAAATTGTTGAACTGGAAAAAGATAATCCTGATGCGTGGAAACCTTGCCCGGTAATGGTGTTTTCTCTTGCAAGCGGCGAGTTTACAAAGGAAGATGGATTAAGAGAGCGATTAAAAAATACACTTTTAGATTTTGAGCAAAAATATGATTTGCCTTCTTTTGATGAAGATTTGCCTGTCCGTTTTGGTCATGCATTAAAAAATGCTTCGGAGAAGATGGGCTCAAAAGTTACCATTCTAGTTGATGAATATGACAATCCGCTTTTAAAAAATCTTGGCGGCAACAGTAATCAGGAAGAAGCAAATAAGGCTCTTTACAAAGGATTTTTTGCTGTATTAAAAGACTATGATGATTATCTAAACTTTGCTTTTTTTACCGGCGTTACCAAGTTCAGCAAGGTTAGTATTTTTAGTGATTTGAATCAGCTGCAGGATATTTCGCTTTCTGCAAATTATGAAAAAATCTGTGGTATAACACAATCTGAACTGGAAAGCGTTTTTGCTCCAGAAATTGATAAAATAGCAGAAAAATATAAATACACTCATGAAGAATGTATTGCAGAATTAAAAAGACGTTATGACGGCTACCATTTCAGCGAAAATCTGACAGATATTTATAATCCCTTTAGCCTGCTTAATGCTTTTTCAAATAATTATTTTGGCAATTACTGGTTTGAAAGCGGAACTCCAACCTTTCTCATAAAAAAACTCAAAGATATAAATTTTGATCCTCGTTCTTTTATAGAAAATGTTAAAGCAAGTGAAGAACGTTTAAAGGATTACCGTCCTGAAAATCCTGATCCAATTCCACTTTTTTATCAAAGCGGTTATCTTACAATAAAGGATTTTAATATCCGGCAGATGTCCTACAAGCTTGGTTTTCCGAATGCAGAAGTAAAGTATAGTTTTTTAAATGCTCTTGCTCCCTCATATTTGAATATTGAAGATAAACCGGCTCCTTTTAATGTTGACCTTTTGGATGATGCCGTTGAAGCCGGAGATTGTGAAGGTATAAAGAAATGGTTCTCAGCGTTGTTTGCTTTATTGCCATATCCTACGGGAGCAGAAAAGGATTCCTGGTCAGAACAAAACTTTCAGAATGTAATTTTCCTTTCTTTTATAATTCTTGGAAAATATACCAGAACGGAAGTTCATTCCGCCAAAGGCCGTGCAGACTGCGTTGTAGAAACGGATGATTACGTTTACATTTTTGAGTTCAAGCGTGATGCTTCTGCAAAAGAGGCGCTGGCACAGATAGAAGCTCAAAATTATGCAGCACCATATTCTGCTGATAAGCGTAAGTTGTTCAAAATTGGTGTAAACTTTAGTACAGAAGAAAGAAATATTACAGAGTGGGAAGTTGTGTAGAGATATGTTAAAAAGTTTAATTATCTGCTTGACAAAAAAATTACAAAACGGCAACCTCAGTTCAGTTAAATAGTATTATACATAAATTATTTTTTCAGAAGCCTTATCGTTTGCATATATCTCATTCGCTGTAATAATCGAAGTAGAACCAGTCACTATTTGTCTATCCGCCCAACCCGCCTTATCAACACTCTTCAAATTTGGAATTGCAAAGCCTGAGAAATCATTATTTGCCCATTGTTGTATCTCTAGTAACTTTCAAAATTAAGCTACAGTCTCAACTCCGCTTACAATTTCTTTTACTTGTTCAATCGTCATTTCCAATGATTTTGCTATAAGCTCAATGGAAACTCCATTTTTATAAAAACTTTTTGCATCTTCAATAGCTTTTTCTTGTTTACCTAATATTTTACCTTCTTCAATTCCATCTTCACGCCAGCCACGGATTGCTATTTCTTCATCAAACTCTGTTAAACTCATACCTAATACCTCTTCCTTTTGTTGTTTGAAAAAGCCGTCCAAAAGGTTTTCGCTTATAGCCCAGTCAAGTGCTTCCGTAATAGCTTCTTTTGCCGACATCCCTGTTTTCTTGTTTTCTGCAATTTTTGAAATGTACTGTACATAATTATACAAGGGTTTACAGTTTTTTTGAAGTCTTGAATTATGATTTTTATTTATGTTAATCATTGTTGCAGTCCATTCAAAAGGCCCAGAATCATCTTTTATCTCAAAGGCATCAGATAATTTAAGTTCTGTTTTGTCTGGTTTTTCGGTAGCACCATTATAGAAAACTACAAATTGTGGATTTGGAATCTTTATAAGTGTTGAACGAAATAAATCTTTTTCCTGCTGGCTCAAATACATTTGATAAAGCTGAGCAAAGTACATCAAACCACGCAGTGGCATGTTGGGGTTGTAAGTGCTCTGTTGTTCGTATAAGGTCATCTGAGAATCAACAAGAAAGGAAATGTCATTACGCATGGTAAGATAAATAACGTTTTCAATTGTGTTGATTACGAGTGCATCTGGATCGGTATAAGAAGTACCGTTCAATGCATTGTACAGTTCCAATCGCCAGAGTTTACTTTCTTGTGTATCTCTGCCGAAAATTGCTTTGAAAAGTCTATCCTTATAATTCCTTTCAGGACGTGAATCAATAGTAAAGTTCATAATAAACCCTCGTTTATATATTTTTTATGTATATAGTGTTTGCGGGAGTTAAAAATCCCTATACCATTAATTGTAAAAAATATAAGATTTCGGACCATTTTTTGGAAAAAAAGTTTAAAAAATATGTTATTTCTTTAACAGCATTACTAATGCAGGCTATTCCGTTTGTTGAAAGCTATCCAATGTTTTACACAACGGTTCTAATCTCAACTTTTTTGACTAAGCTTATGCAATTCATTATAATCAACTTATATATAATGTGGAAAATTGTGAGGTGAATCATGATTGTAATGAAGTTTGGCGGTTCGTCGGTTGCTAATGCAGAGAGAATTAAGCATGTTGCTTCTATAATTGAGGCTTATAAAGAAAAACGTCCAGTTGTTGTTCTTTCTGCTATGGGAGATACTACTGACCATCTTTTGGAGGCGGCTGATAAAGCTGTTGAAGGAATTGTTGATGTTGCTGGTGTTGCTAAACTTCATGAAGATACGGCAGAACAGCTTGGTGTGGATATTCAGACTATTCGTGATTTGCTTGATGAATTAAAGCAGCTTCTTACCGGAATCTCAATGCTCAAGGAAATAAGTAAGCGTTCCCGTGATTATCTGGTTTCTTTTGGTGAGCGTATGTCTGTCCGCATGATGGCTGCTTATCTTGAAAAAAAAGGCATTCCTGCTCAGTTTTATGATGCCTGGGATATTGGTATTCTTTCTGACAGTAATTATATGTCGGCCGAGCTGCTTGATGAGGTTTGGGAAACAATTCCTGCAAGTTTAAATGATTATAAAAACGGAATTACAAAGGCTATTCCAATTGTTACGGGCTTTATTGCCAAAAATAAACAGGGCTGCATTACAACTCTTGGTCGTGGTGGAAGTGACCTTACTGCAACTATGATTGGTGCTGCAATGAGGGCAGAGGAAGTTCAGACTTGGAAGGATGTTGACGGTATTTTGACTACAGACCCTCGTCTTGTAAAGGAAGCAAAGCCTGTTCCAGAGGTAACTTATGAAGAAGCTCAGGAGTTGGCAATGTTTGGTGCTCAGGTTCTTCATCCTCGTTCAATGCTTCCTGTTCGCAAGACTGGAACCCCGGTTCGTGTAAAGAACTCTTATAATATTACAAGCCCGGGTTCAATTATCGTAGAAAAGCACTCTGGAAAGGTTCCTCCTGTTTGTGCAATTACAACTGTAAAGCATATTACTTTGATTGATATTGTATCTTCTCGTATGCTCGGTGCTGCAGGCTTCCTTGCACACATCTTCAATAACTTCCTTAAATGGAATATCAGTATTGATGTAATTGCAACTTCTGAGGTTTCTGTTTCGCTTACTGTAAATACTAAGACTGATTTGACTGGCCTCATTACTGATCTTGAACAGGCAAGCCAGGTTTCTGTTCGTAAAGATAAGGCAATTGTTACTATTATATGTGACGCTGCTCATTCTTCTGCAATTCTTGCAAGCGGCTTTGATGCTCTGGCTGATGAGGGAATCAACGTTCAGATGATTTCTCAGGGCGCAAGTAAAGTAAATATCAGTATGATTGTTAATGATGATGAAGCTGACCGCACTGTTCAGATTCTTCATAATGCATATTTCAGTTAATTAAACAGGCTATTCGGAGAGAGTTATGTCTTGTGACAGTCGGAGAGGACTGGCGGGGAGTAGTGGACATAAGAAAAAGGATGACAGATAGTTTATTTATACTGTATACTTTTTATAATGAACGATACTACTGAATTATTTTTTAACGAAAACATCAGATCTGTAAATAAAGTCGTAGAAATTCTCCTTTTGACATGTGCTGTAGTACCTGTCGCTTTTTGTATTTTAACTCTCTGTGGAATCTGGCGCGTGCCTCATGGTTATTCTGCATTAATGTTCTCATACAGCATTCTTTGTTTTGCTATTGCACATGGATTAAACGTTTCGTGGCGAACTCAAAAAATAGGAATGTATTTTGGCATTATTGCTACTGCACTTTTTGTTGAACTTCTTGCAGTAAAAAATATTATTTCGGTAAATATTACTTATGCAGCTGTTCCGTTCTTAAGTTGTCTGTATTTCAATAAGAGAATAACTATTACTTCTACAATTACAGCTTTTGCTCTTATGGTTTTTGCGCTTTTCTTAAGGTCAAAAACTGTTCTTATGGTTATGGCAACGGATGTTCAGGTTCATACTCCGCATACCTGGTTTATTTCTACTCTGGTCGGTTACAGCATTGAGTTCCTGTTTATTTTCCTGATTGCCCTTACTATGGCTAAGCGTTCTCATAAAGCTATTGAGCTTCTTCATTCACAGAACATAAATCTTCAGAATACCCAGGATATGATTATCGGATTTGTTGCAAGCTGCCTTGGTAGCCATGACCTTTTTACCGGCCGTCATGTTCAGCATACTAAGCATTATGTAAGGATTATTGCAACGAAACTCAGAGATCTGGGATACTACACTGACGTTTTGACTGATGAGACTATTCACTTGTACGAGACGGCTGCTTTCCTTCACGATATCGGTAAGATTCATATTCCGGAAGGTGTTTTGAATAAGATTGGAAAATTCACAGAAGAAGATTATAAAGTAATGAAGACTCATCCTGCTGAGGGAAAGAGACTTCTGGAACAGCTTCCAAAAATCGGTGATGGTCGTTTTAATCAGATTGCCATTGATATGGCTTTTTGTCATCACGAAAAGTGGGATGGTACAGGGTATCCTCGTGGTTTAAAGGCAGAAGAAATTCCACTCTGTGGCAGAATTATGGCTGCTGCTGATGTAATGGATGCCTTAATCAGTAAGCGTCTTTATAAAGAGCCTTTTACAATTGATGAAGCAATTTGTATTTTTAATGAATCGGTTGAAAAGCAGTTTGAGCCGTGTATTGTAGAGGCTACAAAAGCCTGTCAGACAGAAATTGAGCAGCTTGCCAGAACCTTTAAGCTGCAGGAATCTGAAACAGAACAGAAAGAAGTTGAATGGTGGGAAAACTATCACAACTCAATGAAAAAATATGAAGGAGAAATAAAGTGAAGATCGCACTCGTTGGTTATGGAAAAATGGGACACATGATTGAGCAGGCTGCAAAAAAGGCTGGTCATGAAGTTGTTACTACTATAGATGTTTTGGCTGATGATGCCAAAGTAAAAGTTGCTGCAGGCGACACAGATGCAATTGTTCGCGCTGTAAAATCAAGCGGGGCAGAGGGCGTTATAGAGTTTACTCATCCATCTGCTGTTATTG
>JAEEGH010014239.1_pt1 | contig 17487 bp, 14 predicted proteins | sample 9134181 | NCBI WGS metagenome assembly JAEEGH01 (sample SAMN16246544, study PRJNA631951) | gut metagenome | biome: gut microbiome; feature: rumen; material: DP-attached | host: Bos | place: Iran: Karaj | collected 2018-10
AAAAGCAGGCAGTTCCTGAGGTTTTGCTAAAGGTTCTGGAAGCCAAAAAGCTTTTGGATACCGGTAAATGCAAAACAGTTAATGAAGCTTCGGAGCGCCTTGGAATCAGCCGTAGTTCTTTTTACAAGTACAAGGATGATATCTACGAATTCCACGACAGTCTGCAGGGTACGACCCTGACGCTGAATTTGCAGATGGATGATGAGCTTGGTGTGTTGTCCGAGGTCCTTAGGATTATCTCAGGCTGCGGAGCCAACATACTTACGGTCCATCAGGCCATACCCTATAACGGGGTTGCAGCGTTGTCGGTAGGCATACAGGTTTTACCTACCACCAGTGATATGGCAGACATGATCGGGAAGCTTCAGTCGGCACCTAAGGTGCACAACGTGCAGATTATCGGACGAAGCGCAGAGGTTTAAATAATAATCACTTAGCCGTTTATCCGGCTTGGTTTATGGAAAAATTTATCTACAGGAGGAAGTCAAAATGACAAAGATTGCAGTATTGGGGTACGGCACAGTGGGAAGCGGTGTCGCAGAAGTTCTGGATGTAAACGCAGAACATGTTGAGGACAGCGCAGGTGACAAGGTAGAGATTAAATACATACTGGATCTTCGCGATTTCCCCGGAGATAAGCATGAAGATAAAGTGATTCACGATTTTGAAGTGATCGTGAGCGATCCTGAAGTCGAGGTAATATGTGAAACTATGGGAGGAATTGAGCCGGCTTTCACTTTTTCCAAGAAGGCGCTTGAGAGCGGAAAGAGTGTGTGCACTTCCAACAAGGAGCTCGTTGCAGCTCACGGACCTGAGCTTGTTGAGCTTGCTAAAAAGAACGGGGCAAGCTATCTGTTTGAGGCAAGTGTAGGCGGCGGAATTCCTCTTCTGAGGACCATCAATGATTCTCTTAAGCATGAGAAGATCGATTCCATCACAGGTATCTTAAACGGAACAACCAACTACATCCTCACCAAGATGGATAAAGAGGGTGCAGGCTTTGCAACAGTACTTAAGGCAGCACAGGATAAGGGCTACGCAGAAAAGAATCCTGAGGCCGATGTGGAAGGTTACGATGCATGCCGTAAGATAGCTATCCTCTCAAGCCTTATGAGCGGAAAACACGTTAATTATGAAGATATTTACACAGAGGGTATCTCCAAGATCAGCATCGAGGATTTCGCCTATGCAAGAACCCTTGGAATGGCGATCAAGCTCCTTGGAATGTGCAAGAAGAATGAGAACGGCTTCTTTACTATAGTTGCACCGTTCCTTATCCCTTATGAGAATCCTCTTGCAAACGTAAACGGTGTATTCAATGCCATCAACGTTCACGGAAACATGGTTGGTGATGTTATGTTCTACGGCAGAGGCGCGGGTAAGAACGCTACAGCAAGTGCGGTAGTTGCTGATGTTATCGATATAATCAAACACAAGGGCAAGCACATCGACGTAAACTTAAATTCTGAGAAGGCAGTTCTTTCTCCTAAGGACAATGCTGTAAGAAAGTTCTTTGTAAGAGTTGCAGCTGAGTACAAGGAACAGGCCTTTGAGATCTTCGGACGCGGTATCGAGGAAGTTACAGGCGATAACGTATATAACGAGTTTGCCTTCATTACAGATGATATTTCGGAAAAAGACTTCGATGAGAAGCTTTGGAAGTTTGACAGCGTTAAGGGTTACATCAGACTTTACTGATGAATAAATAACATAGAAGGAAGATGGAGCAATGAAAAAGGTTGTAAAATTTGGCGGAAGTTCACTGGCCAGTGCAGAGCAGTTTAAGAAGGTAGGTGACATCATTAAGTCCGATCCGGACAGGGTTTACGTAGTACCTTCAGCACCGGGTAAAAGAAATTCCAAGGACACTAAGGTAACTGATATGCTGTATAAGACCTACGCCCTGGCAGAGGCAGGCAAGGATTTTAGCAAGCAGCTTTCAGATATCAAGGCCCGCTACGATGAGATTATCAAGGGACTTAAGCTTAAACTGGACCTTTCAGGAGAGTTTAAGACCATTGAAAAGAACTTTAAGGCACAGGCAGGCAGTGACTATGCAGCCAGCAGAGGTGAGTACCTTAACGGAATCATAATGGCAGCATACCTTGGCTATGAGTTCGTTGACGCTGCTACCGTTATTTCTTTTGACAAAAACGGAGAGTTCGATGCCGAGAAGACCAATAAGCTGATGGCCAAGAAACTGGAGAAGACTCCAAAGGCCGTTGTTCCCGGATTTTACGGCGCATATCCTGACGGAAGCATAAAGACCTTTTCAAGAGGCGGATCCGATATCACAGGATCCATCGTATCAAGAGCAACCAAGGCAGATGTATATGAGAACTGGACAGACGTTTCAGGATTCCTTGTTGCAGATCCAAGGATCATTGATAAGCCTCCGTACATTGAGACCATCACATACACAGAGCTCAGAGAGCTTGCATACATGGGTGCCGGCGTTCTTCACGAGGATGCGATCTTCCCCGTAAGAAAAGAGGGTATCCCGATCAATATCAGAAATACCAACCAGCCTGATGATCCCGGAACATGGATCGTTGAGTCAACAGCTAAAAAGTCCAAGTATGTCATCACCGGAATTGCCGGTAAGAAGGGCTTCTGCTGTGTAAACGTTCTTAAGGATCAGATGAACTCAGAGATCGGATTCGTAAGAAAAGTCCTTCAGGCTTTTGAAGATCAGAACATTTCCATCGAGCATGTTCCTTCAGGAATCGACACCATGACTGTATTCGTACAGCAGGACGAGTTCATCGAGAAGGAGCAGGCAGTTGTTTCAGAGATCCACAAGCTCGCTCATCCCGATATGCTTGAGATCGAGTCAGACCTTGCACTCATCGCAGTTGTGGGACGTGGCATGAAGTCAACACGAGGAACTGCAGGAAGAATCTTCTCTGCACTTGCTCACGCCAGCGTCAATGTCCGCATGATCGACCAGGGATCTTCAGAGCTTAACATCATTATTGGTGTTGAGAATAGGGATTTTGAGAAGGCAATCGAAGCGATCTATGATATTTTTGTTTCAACTGTACTTTAATCAATTGGATAGATGGATGAATGAAGAGGATGTTGGAATTTGGGTTCCGGCATCCTTTTTTTGTAGGCTTTTGGTGCGGAAGTTATATGGAGTTCACTTTGTCGTCACAGATATATGGTATATTAGGTGCAACAGTAACTTCCGGAGTGTGGTATGAAGAACAGCAAAGTCTTTGATGTGAAACTCAGTCATATAGTGGTCGATAGTGGCGGGAAACTGCTGGGATTGGTATAACGATTGCGGATGCGCGATATAAAGCCAGAGACAGTCATGCGTATTTGTTTTTTTCCAGAAAACATGACTGCTGAAATGGTGCAAGTCATGTTATTTGAGTTTATTCTTTTTAACATGAATTAATTTGCAAAAAAAGTCATGCTATTTTCATTTTTTGATAATAACATGACCTCGAAGTCATGCTAAATCAAGTTTTTCTAAATAACATGACTTTTATGGAGCTTCAAAGTCATGCTCAGAGCAAAAAAGCTAAAAAACATGACTGTGACCGCATTCGCAGCCCGGATAGAGTCATGCACAGAGCGAAAAAGTCAAAAACGCATGACGACAGCCGCATGAGTCAAACTGAAACGTCCCCGCTGACTCAAAATAGAATGAGTCAAAAGAACCGTCCCCCTGACTTGCCCTGACTTGGTGGGGACGGTTCTTTTTGATTCTTATTTCATAAGATATTCGATAAATAACTTTGCATTATCAAATCTCTGCGAATTAACAGCTATACCCACAATCGGAGCTTCATCAGGAAAAGCCTCGCAGCTCTTAAGTGCTGCAGAGTTATCAAGAATGATTCCAACAGGAATCGGATCATCCATATCCTCTTTTGCAACCTTCTGGTAGGTGAAATCCTCTTCGTATTTTGCAGCCATCACAGCGTATTTGTTGTTCTTGTCATATTCACCTGAAGTGATGTAAGTTGTGTACTCATCGGAGTTCAGGTAGTCAATGTATCCCTGATCCACGTAGAAAACTCTATCGCCAAAACTCTCAAGTTCGCTCTCGCTGTATAAAGTTCTAAGATCAATGAATGTGTCCTGTGAAGCGTAGCGGCCGAAGGTGTTTTCGTCTGCAACTATTGTGTCAAGTTCGTGTGCTGCGAGCATTGCCATGAGCTTCTCACTGGTTGCAACAGAAGTAGTATCTACTATAGAAGACATAAAGTTTGATGATGTGTCTACTATAACTGCGTATTCTTCTGTATCAATACCTGCATATTCTGCAAAACCATCCTGAAGAATGGTCTGTGTATCCATGCCACGGTTGTTGATAAACATGGAATACATCGCGTAAGGCTTGTTGTTGGATACATCTCTTATCGTTATTGCCACAAAGATCAGAACTACGATTGCCACGATGGTGTGTATCTTGTAGTATTCCCAAAAGTAATCCCAGTGGGCTTTAAAGCCCTGACCTTTTAGCTTTTTCTGCTGTTCTTTTATCTCATCACGTACTGACATGTAAATTTCCTCCTGAATTTCTTAGGACTCATTCGAGAATTTTACGTTTAATAAAGAAAACTGTCAAGTTAGCTATAAACAATAGTTTACAAATAAATAATACATTTTTTACGATAAAACAGATATAATAGAAATGATAGGTAAGAACGGTGAAAAACGCTTGAAAGATTGGGAAAAGTAAAGTAACATAATCGTTAAAATTGATATTTTTTAAGGAGGATGAGTTCTGTAATGGGTATCGATAACAATTATGTTGAGTGCCTGGTAGAGAGCAAAGCGTCACCAATGGTGAAGATTCTCAGCTTTTTATCTCTTGCTGTGGCAATTATTTTCTTTCTTTTATCAGTCATCAGTCCGTTAGGAATCATAGGTCTTATCCTGTGCATCGGTGCAGGAGTTTTGTATTATTTCCTTACTTTGAATGCAAATATCGAGTTTGAGTATCAGTACTGTGAGAGGGAGATCACAGTTGACAAGATCCTCAATAAGAGCAGACGTAAGAATGTAGCCAAGTACGACGTCAACAAGATTGAAGCTATGGCTCCGTCTCGTTCCTATCATCTCGATGAGTTTAAGAATAAAACCCTGAAGGTGGTTGACTTCTCCGCAAGACAGAAGGACCGCCAGCCTGATCCTACATATACCTTCATATATGATGGAAAGGAAAAGGTTATATTCGAACCAAATGCAGAATTTGTAACAGCTGTTAAAAACGTAGCACCTCGCAAGGTGTTTACTGACTGAAAAGAATAAGGGAGAGCGAGACAATGGGACAGATTATCGGCGAAGGAATTACTTTTGATGACGTACTTTTAGTACCGGCATATTCACAGGTTATACCTAATCAGGTAGATGTTAGCACATATCTTACCAAGAAGATCAAACTCAACATTCCTATGATGAGTGCAGGAATGGACACAGTTACAGAGCACAGAATGGCCATCGCCATGGCTAGACAGGGCGGTATCGGTATCATTCACAAGAACATGTCTATCGAGGCTCAGGCCGAGGAGGTAGACAAGGTTAAGAGATCAGAGAACGGCGTAATCACAGATCCATTCTCACTTTCTCCGGAGCACACACTGGCAGATGCCGATTCTCTCATGGCTAAGTTCAGAATTTCAGGTGTGCCTATCACAGAGGGCAAAAAGCTTGTAGGTATCATCACAAACCGTGACCTCAAGTTTGAAAAAGACTTCTCACAGAAGATAAAAGACGTAATGACCAGCGAAAACCTTGTTACAGCCAAGGAAGGCATTACACTTGAGGAAGCAAAGAGCATTCTTGCAAAGAGCAAGAAGGAGAAGCTTCCTATCGTAGACGATGACTACAATCTTGTAGGACTCATCACAATCAAGGATATTGAAAAGACCATCAAATATCCTCTTTCAGCCAAGGACGACCACGGCCGTCTTCTCTGCGGAGCAGGTGTTGGTATCTCAGCAAACTGCCTCGACAGAGTTGCAGCCCTTGTTGATGCCAAGGTTGATGTTATTGTTCTTGATTCAGCACACGGACATTCAGAGAACGTTCTTAAATGTCTTCGTATGATAAAAGAGAAATTCCCTGATCTTCAGGTTATCGCAGGAAACTGCGCTACAGCAGCTGCAACAAAAGACCTTATCGAGGCAGGAGCAGATGCTGTCAAGGTAGGTATCGGACCCGGATCTATCTGCACAACCCGTGTGGTTGCAGGTATCGGTGTTCCTCAGATCACAGCAGTTATGGACTGCTACGCAATGGCTAAGCAGTATGGTATTCCGATCATTGCTGACGGTGGTATAAAGTACTCGGGCGATATTACCAAGGCTATTGCAGCAGGTGCCAACATCGTAATGATGGGTTCAATGTTTGCAGGCTGTGACGAGGCTCCCGGAGACTTCGAGCTGTTCCAGGGAAGAAAATACAAGGTTTACCGTGGAATGGGATCCATCGCAGCTATGGAGAACGGCTCCAAGGATCGTTACTTCCAGGAAGATGCTAAAAAGCTTGTTCCCGAGGGCGTTGAAGGACGTGTTGCCTACAAGGGAACAGTTGAAGATACAGTATTCCAGCTCATGGGCGGACTTCGTTCAGGTATGGGATATTGCGGATGCGGTACAATCGAGGAACTTAAGGAGAACGGAAGATTTATCAAGATGACCTCCGCAGCTCTTCGTGAGTCACATCCACATGATATTCAGATCACAAAAGAGGCTCCTAACTATAGCGTTGACGACAAGTAATCACCGGCAGAAACGGAACTTCTTTAATACTTAAAGTGCAAGGAGAGCTTGCATGCGCGACACAAAAGCACCAGCAGAACTTATGCAGGCACAAAGCAAGGGCTCTGGCTCTAAGGAGATGGGAGCTCTTGGTCAGCTTGCGCCAAAAAACAGGCAGGAACTGCAGACCTGGCAGGATATGTTCTGTGAGATGGCAGGTGTCTATGTGCAGTGTCTTGACGGGGATGGCGTTCCTATTACAGAGTTCTCCGGCAATTCACACGAGATTGATATAATTCAAAAATATGTAACCCCCATCAGGATCCACAACATCTGTATGAGGGTTTCCGAGAGCGACCTTGAGGATCAGGCTGTGGAGATCACAGAGATCCCCAATCTCAGGCTCGCTGCAGTAGCAGTTGGTGATGCGGACAGGATTGAAGGTGTCTGGATAGTCTGCGGACTCTTCACAGATGCACAGTATGATCAGAGCTTCTACCACTATCCACCAATTGACAATTTCCAGTACCAGATTTCCGAGACAAAATTTTATAAGACACTCGATCTGTTAAGAGAGACCTTGGACATCCTCATCAAAGTTGAGGCATCAAGGTCTAAAGCTGTTGCAATAAGTGAGGAGAGCAAGGCTCAGGAAATGGAGATGACAAGCTCCTTCCACAGAGCAGAGACCATGACCGAGATCGTATCTCTCCTTGACAGCGACGAGGGTATAGAGGAGGTAATGGCTCAGGTCCTTTCAAGGCTTTGCAGTTATCTCCAGATTAGTAATGCCTTTACCTGCAAGATTCATCACGGAACTCTCATGGACATCATCGTTCAGTGGACACAGCCCGGAGTTCCAAAGCTCTTTTCCAATACCACTGATCAGGAGGTCTGCTGGTTCCTTGGAAGTTCCAAGGCAATAGCTATATCCAGCGACACTCAGATGAACGCCGGAGAAAGAGAACAGATTGACAACCTCGGCATCAAGGCTCTTGTGGCAATGCCCATCATGATTGGCGGAAACCCTGCCTTCTACGCGTGTCTTACCGAGAACAGGGAGAACAGAGTCTGGTCCATTGATGACATTAAGTTTATAAACGACTCCATAAGGATCCTTCAGAGTATCATAACAAAGAGACTGCAGACCAATTCGCTGGCAAGCTCTTTTGCCTCCTTAGAAGCGGTCCTTGATAACGTGGGAAGTTCAATCTACGTAAGGGATATAGGCACGGGAATCCTGCTCTTTGCCAACAGGAGTTTTAAAAAGAACTTTAGCAAGGAGCTCACAGAGAACAGGCTGGTTGAGCTCTTTGAAGGAAATATTCCCTCAAGAAGCCACAGCGGAAACTACGAAGTACATCACAGAGACAGAGAGAAGTGGTACGACGTCTACTACACAAGGATCAAGTGGGTGGACGGAAGACCGGTTTCGCTCTGCGCGATTTATGATATCACTGAAAAGAAGCTGTACCAGAAACGTATGGAGCAGCAGGCATATACAGACTTTTTGACAGGTCTTTTCAACAGAATGTGCTGCGAAAAGGATCTGGCAAAATATGTGGATGAGGCAAGAACTACCGGCAAGACCGGTGCTCTTATGTACTTAGACCTCGATGACTTTAAGCATATAAACGACAGTTTGGGTCACCAGTACGGTGATACCCTTCTTCAAGATATCTCAAAGGCCATCAGTAGGATAGAAGGAATCACGAATTCCTGCTATCGTATGGGCGGAGATGAGTTTGTAATCATTGTTCCACCTGAGAGCTACAACAGAATGGACAAGATCGTTGAGGAGATAAAGAATGCCTTCGCAACGCCGTGGTATCTCAAGGACAGCGACTACTACTGCACCATGAGTATGGGTGTTGTCAAGTTTCCGGAGCACGGCGACAATGTATCCGAGCTTATCAGAAAATCAGACGTTGCCATGTACGAGGCCAAGAAGTCCGGCAAGAACAGGATCGCGGAGTACTCAGACAACATCGATTCCTCCAGCATCCATAGGATCGATCTTGAGAAGAATATGCACAAGGCCATCTCCAAGAAGGTTGATGAGTTTGAAGTTTTCTTCCAGCCTGTCTTTTATAATGACAAGGCAAAGGGCAAAGGAAAGAAGAGCAAGATAAAGCACCTCGGAGCGGAGGCTCTTGTCAGATGGAACAGCGAGTCGCTTGGCTTCTTAAGCCCCGATGAATTCGTACCTCTTGCTGAGTACCTGGGACTTATCACTCCTATCGGTAACCACGTGCTCAGAAAAGCATGCGAGTGCTGCAGACAGTGGAACGAGACCGGAAACGGTGATTTTGCCATCAGCGTAAATGTCTCAGTTGTGCAGATCATGCAGAACGATATCCTGGATATCATAAAGAACTGCCTTGAGGAAAACAATCTAAAGCCTGAGAACCTGATCCTTGAGATCACAGAAAGGCTTGCCATAAACGACCTTGCAAGGACCAAGCAGACCATCCTTGATATAAAGGATATGGGAATAAGACTTGCCCTTGATGATTTCGGAACAGGCTATTCTGCTCTTTCCAGCATAAGGGCTCTGCCTTTTGACATAATCAAGGTTGACAGAGAGTTTGTAAAAAATATAGAGAAGGATGAATACTCTAAGGCATTTGTCCGTTCAATGGTCGATATGGGAAAATCCATCGGCGCAGATATCTGCATCGAAGGCGTTGAGACCAAAGAGCAGATGGAGATCCTTGAGAGCATGGGCGTTACCTACATTCAGGGCTATTACTATGATAAGCCGCTGCGCCGTGCAGCCTTTGAGGAAAAGTATGTGTATAACCGGTAGGTTTATGCTACAATAGAATGTAAACATTTTTATAGAAAGTTGGTTTGATAAAGTAAATGGCAGATGAAGTAATTACAAAAGTAAACGAAAATCCTGAGGAAGAAAGCGGCTCAGGCAGGCACTTTATAGAAAGAGCCATCGACAAGGATCTCGCGGAAGGCGTATACGATCACGTAGTAACCCGTTTCCCGCCCGAACCCAATGGCTTTTTGCACATTGGTCACGCCAAGAGTATACTTCTCAACTACGGAATGGCCAAGGAGTATAACGGCAAGTTCAACATGAGATTCGATGATACCAATCCTACCAAGGAGAAATCCGAGTTCATGGATGCCATCATCGAGGATGTTAAGTGGCTTGGTGCAGATTACGAGGACAGACTTTTTTATGCATCCGATTATTTTGATGAGATGTATGAAGATGCTGTCAAGCTCATCAAGAAGGGCAAGGCTTATATCTCAGAGCTTACAGCTGATGAGATCAGAGAATACAGAGGAACACTCACAGAGCCCGGCAAGAACGATCCCGGAAGAGACAGAAGCGTAGAAGAGAACCTTCGCCTCTTTGAAGAGATGAAGAGTGGCAAGGTTGCTGACGGAGCCATGACTCTTCGTGCCAAGATCGATATGGCATCACCTAACATCAACATGAGAGATCCTATCATCTATCGTGTTGCGCACATGTCACACGCAAGATGCGGAGATAAGTGGTGCATCTATCCTATGTACGACTTTGCTCATCCTATCGAGGATGCTATCGAGGGTATCACACATTCACTCTGCACACTGGAGTTTGAGGACCACAGACCTCTTTACGACTGGGTTAAGACAGAGTGCGAATACAAGAATCCTCCACGTCAGATTGAGTTCGCCAAGATGTACCTCAACAACGTGGTTACAGGAAAAAGATATATCAAGAAGCTTGTAGAGGACGGAATTGTTGACGGATGGGATGATCCAAGACTTGTTACCATCGCATCACTCCGCAGAAGAGGCTTTACACCTGAGTCCATCAAGATGTTCGTTGATATGTGCGGAATCAGTAAGGCACAGGCAACAGCAGAGTATGCAATGCTCGAGTACTGCATCAGAGAGGACTTAAAGCTAAAGGCCAAGAGAATGCAGGCAGTTCTTGATCCTGTTAAGCTCATCATCGACAATTATCCTGAGGGCGAGACAGAGTACCTTGATATTGAGAACAACAAGGAAGTTCCTGAGATGGGAAGCCGTAAGATCCCATTCGGAAAAGAGCTTTGGATAGAGAGAGAAGACTTCATGGAGGAGCCTCCAAAGAAGTACTTCAGACTGTTCCCGGGCAACGAAGTAAGACTTATGAACGCTTACTTTGTTACATGTACAGGCTTTGAGAAGGATGAGAATGGCAATATCACAGAGATCCACTGTACATACGATCCTGCAACCAAGGGCGGAGACAGCCCCGACGGCAGAAAGGTAAAGGGAACAATCCACTGGGTAGCTGCCAAGGAGGCAGTTAACGCAGAGGTAAGACTTTACGAGAATATCATTGATGAGGAGAAGGGTGTTTACAACGAGGAAGACGGATCTCTTAATTTAAACCCCAATTCCATCAAGGTCATTAAGAATGCTAAACTTGAGCCGGAGCTTGCAAACGCCAAGGCTTTTGAGAAATTCCAGTTTGTCAGAAACGGATTTTTCTGTGTGGATTGCAAGGACTCAAAAGAGGGAGCACCGGTATTTAACAGAATAGTTTCACTTAAGAGTTCATTCGTGCTACCTAAAAACTAACTTTTAAGGAGAGGTGTAGGTATGGGCATATTTTCCGGATTTGAAAAACTTGGGCTTGGCAATATCGAAGGAGAAGCACTTTTTGAGGACCCCAGAAAAAAGGAGACGGTAGTCAAAAAGGAAGAACCCAAGAAAAAACTTCAGCTGGTGAACGAAGAGGATTACCTCTTTGATAAAAAATATAAATGCCCGGTCTGTGATTCTGATTTTGAAGCAAGGACCGTAAGAACAGGTAAGGTCAAAATTAAGAACGTGGATATAGATCTTAGACCTGACTATGAGGAGCTTGATCAGAACAAATATGATGTAATTGCCTGCCCTGCTTGCGGATATGCTGCTCTTGGCAGATACTTCCCGAACCTCACCAAGTACCAGATTGATGACATCAGAGTTAAGATCTGTATGAACTATAAGCACGAGCCCTGCAAAGATCCTGTCTACACCTATGAGTATGCCAAGAGGCTCTACCAGCTATGCCTGGCAAACGCTGTGGTCAAGAAGGCCAAGAACAGTGAAAAGGCATATATCTGCTTGAAATCAGCCTGGGTTATCAGAGGAGAGACCCAGAGACTTGACCCTAACGATGACGATTACGAGACCAGGAAGGCAGAGAATGATGCTCAGGAAAAAGAGCTTCTGGTAAATGCCCTTAACGGTTTTGCAATGGCCAGACAGACAGAGGAATTCCCCATTGCAGGAATGGATGCCACAACACTTGACTATTTGATGGCTGCCCTGGCTGTTGAGACTGGCCAGAGAGATATGGCATCCAAGATGATAGGCGAGATTCTCACATCAAGGGTTGCCAACAGCAGGATTAAGGACAAGGCAAGAGTACTCAAGGAAATGCTGATGGAAAAAGAATAAATATAAGCAAAATAAAAATCCCTTACAGATCACTCTGTAAGGGATTTATTCATGTTCAAGATTAAATTATTTGTCCTCGTCGTCGAAGAATTCTTCTGACTCTTCGGGATCCTCTTTAGCCTCAGCCTTGGGCTCTTCAGGCTTCTCTGCAGGAGCTTCTTCAGAATCGGAATCTGATGCGGACTTTGTGATATCTACATATTTACGTGAACCGAACTTTGAGTCTGAGCTTGTATCCTCGTCATCATCAAAGTCGTCGAAATCGTCGAAATCATCGTCATCAAAACTGTCTGCGATTTCCTCTTCTCTCTTGCTGAGATAGTAATATGCTCCGGCTGCAGCAGCGCCAGCAGCGGCACAGAATAAAACGAACTTACCGAATGCGTTGTTCTTGGACATTTTTAGCTCCCCTCCTATTTCAAACGGTTATTTAAATTTTAATACAATTTGATTTTAAATAAAAGACCTGAGTATTAAAATTTGATAAATAACGAAAAATCGTTTGATGTGGTTTTTTATAAATGGTAAACTAGTTTTAGACTGATTTAGTCAATTCGCTCGGAATGAGGATATTCCATGAACGACAGGTTTTGGGAGTTAAAAAAAGAAAAGCAGGACAGAATGATAAATTCAGCTCTAAAGGTCTTTTCCCAGTATGGCTACAAACATGCCAGCACGGATGAGATCGTAAAAGGAGCGGGGATCAGCAAAGGGCTTTTATTCCACTACTTTGAGAGCAAGATAGGACTCTATGCCTTTTTGTATGACTATGCAACAAGGTTTGTGACACTGGAGCTTACAGCCAATGTGGAAAAGAGTGAGAACAGATATTTCGAACTCTACAAACAGATCCTCTCTGCCAAGGCAAATTCAATGTCCCAGTATCCTTTCATATTTCTTTTCCTGAACAAAGCAGATGAAGAAACTGATATTGAAGCTGTCTCGGTCATTAGTGAGAGACGCGAGAAATATCAGAGGATAATGCACGCCCTTAGGGAGAGGGCGGATATTACCACCTTTATACCGGGGATCGATTTCGAAAAAGTTGGGGTGATACTTGATTACACAATAGACGGGCTTATACAGAAATCCGTACTATCAGAGAACTTCAGGGCTGACTTCTTTTTGGAGGAGGCCACAGAATATGTTGATATGATGCAGACTATGACATCATAAGAACAAGGAGGGTTATATGAGCAAGTTCTTAGTAGCAGGTGTTACACAGATTGAGACCATCGTAAGAGTTGATAAGATTCCTGTGAGCTATGCTCCTCTTACCAGTGCCACTGACTCCATTTTTACAGCCATGGGCGGAGATGCATACAACGAATCCCTGGCGCTTAAGTGGCTTGGAGACGACGTTTGCTTCATGTCCATCGTGGGAAGAAATCAGGACCTTAGTCTGATAAATCCGCACGATCGCAAGATCACTCTTTCAACCCAGTACATCATACCTCAGATGAAGGCTACACCTACTGAGGTTGTTCTCTATGACAAGGACAGAAAACAGCAGATCTTTGAGGATATCAAGGACCTTAGAGACAATGTTTATGATATGTCCATGGTGCCACCAATTGCAGAAGAATGCGATATGATGGTGCTTGCCAATGCCAATTTCTGCAGACCGTTTGCCAAGGTGGCTTCTGAGCATAATAAGCCGGTGGCGGTTAATATTAGGAACTATAATCCTGAGAAGGAGAAGTACAACACTGACTTCCTTAAACCCGCAAAGGTTCTGTACTTTAGTGATGATACGCTGACCGAGGATCCGTACGAGTTCATCGACCGAATTTCCGGGACCTACGGAACAGAGATCATCATTCTCGGACAGGGCAGTGAGGGACTTATTCTCTTTGATAAGACAAAAGACCTAAGGGTTCACTACAACACGGTTAAGACCAATGAGGTTGTCAATACCATTGGTGCAGGAAACGCGCTCTTTGCATGCTTCCTTCACTACTATATGGAGACAGGAGATAGTGTAAATGCCATCAAGAATGCACTTCTTTTTGCTTCCTACAAGATCGGATACATGGGAACTTCGAACGGATTCATGACACCTGATCAGCTCGATCAGTGGAGGAACCTCATTTGGGGCATAAAGAAAAGTGCTTTTGAGGAGAATCAGAATTAATAGAAATTTTCTTGATAAAGTTTCAAAAAATGTGGTAAAGTAGAGCTATGGAAACGTTACCGGTAACGGTAAAATTTCCGTAGCTCATTTAAACTAATTACAGGTTTTACGCAAAAGGAGAGGGTAGATATGGCAAAGGCAAACAGTAAATCAGGCAGAAAATGCGGAGTATTACTTCCTATTTTCTCGCTGTCTTCCGAGTACGGAATCGGTACTTTTTCTAAAGAGGCATATGAATTTGTGGATTTCCTTAAGGAGGCCGGACAGAGCTACTGGCAGATTCTTCCTTTAGGTCCCACAAGCTATGGCGATTCGCCGTATCAGTCTTTTTCAACATTTGCGGGAAATCCTTATTTTATCGATATAACTACACTTATTGAGCAAGGTCTTTTGACAAAAAAAGATGCTGACAAGTGCGACTTCGGTGGATCTGAGGAGTACATCGACTATGAGAAGATGTACAAATCAAGATTTGTGCTGCTTAAGAAGGCCTACGAGAACATGGGTAAGGCTAAAAACGCAGATAAGCTCAAAAAAGATTTTGAGGCATTTAAGAAAAAACGCGACAATGACTGGCTCGCTGACTATTCTCTTTTCATGGCTCTCAAGAATGACTATGACGGAAGAGCATGGAATACCTGGGAGGAGGGTATACGCCTCAGGAAGCCTGCAGCCATGAAACAGGCCAAGGAGAAATATGCAAAGGAGATTGATTTCTACTGTTTCCTTCAGTTCCTGTTTGCTGAGCAGTGGCTGGCTCTTAAGAAGTATGCCAACGACAACGGAATTGAGATAATCGGAGATATCCCGATCTATGTTGCTTTTGACAGCGCTGATACCTGGGCTAATCCGGAGCTTTTCCAGCTGGATAAAAAGAACACTCCGATCGATGTTGCCGGATGTCCACCCGATGCCTTTTCTGCTACAGGCCAGCTTTGGGGAAATCCTCTTTATAAGTGGGACTACCATGAGAAGACAGGCTATAAGTGGTGGATGAAGAGAATTGCACACTGCTACAAGCTCTACGATGTTGTAAGAATCGACCACTTCCGCGGATTTGATGAGTACTATGCAATTCCTTACGGCGATCCTACAGCTGAGTTTGGTGAGTGGAGAAAGGGCCCCGGATACAAGCTCTTTGAAACCATGAAGAAAGAGCTCGGAGAGAAGAAGGTTATTGCCGAGGATCTCGGTTTCCTTACACCTTCAGTTATCAAGCTTGTTAAGAAGACAGGCTATCCCGGAATGAAGATCCTTCAGTTTGCTTTTGATTCAAGGGAAGAGAGCGATTATCTTCCTCACAACTATACCAATAACTGCATCGTTTATACCGGAACTCACGACAACGACACCACCAGAAGCTGGTTTGACAAGCTTCCGAGAGATGACAAGAAATTTGCCAAGGAATATCTTGGAATCAAGACAGGCAAGGATGCTGTATGGGCTACAATAAGAGCAAGCTTTGCAAGTGTGTCGGATACTGTTATAATTCCTATGCAGGATTATCTTGAACTTCCTGGTTATGCAAGGATCAATACTCCTTCAACCCTCGGCGGAAACTGGGTTTGGAGAATGAAGAAGGATGCGCTCTCACCTGAGCTTTGCGCTAAGATGCATGACTTTGCAAGGATTTACAGAAGACTTTCCAAATAATAAATTGGCAGGTTAATGCTTAATGTCAGAAATTACAATTGTAGAAATAGCCAGAAGATGCGGTGTTGGTGTCAGCACCGTATCAAGGGCTATAAATAATCATTCGGATATCAATCCCGAAACCAAAAAGAGAATAATGGAGGTTATCAGGGAAACCGGATACATCCCCAACAACAGTGCCAGGAACCTTAAGAGAACGGATGCAAAATGTATCGCAGTTCTTGTAAGGGGAATCACCAATCCTTTCTTTGCGCCTATGATCGAGGTGGTTGAGAAGGAAGTTGAGGAGAGAAAGTATGCCCTGGTAATGAGACACGTTGAGTCCCACGAGGATGAGGTTGACGTAGCTCTCGAGCTCGAGAAGGAAAAGCGTCTTCGCGGAATCATCTTTATGGGCGGAGCAGCCAAGCATTCTGCAGAGAAGATCAAGCAGCTCCGCGTTCCTGTTGTATTTGCAACCATCGGCTCCGATATTGCAGATGACCTCAGTAGAAACGAGTACTCAACAGTCTCTGTTGATGATGAGAAAGAGAGCTTTAAGGTTGTTGAATATCTCATCGGTCTCGGACATAAGAAGATTGCAATCCTGACTGAGGGAAGCGATACACCTTCAATCGTTAAGCTGCGTCTTAAGGGATATCTCGGCGCTCTTGAAAAGCACGGGATTAAGCCTGACGAGAAGCTCATCAGATACGTTGACAGAAGAATTTACACATTCAGTAACGGCTACGATACTACCAAGGCTCTTATTGAATCGGGAGAGAAGTTTACTGCACTGTACTGTATTTCAGATGTGCTGGCAGTAGGAGCTCTCAGAGCCCTGGCAGATTCAGGGATCAAGGTTCCCGAGGATGTAAGCGTTGTCGGATACGACGGGCAGGAGATCGCAGAGTACTGCGTGCCGAGACTTACCACACTCAGGCAGCCCATGGTAGATATTTCCAAGGAAGCGATGAAACTTCTGTTCAGTATCATCGACAAGGAATCCGGACACAAGCACATTGTGTTCCCGGGTGAGCTGATAATAGGTGAATCAACAAGGAAGATAAAGTGATATGAGCCCGGCTCAGCAGCGAGCCGGGCTTTTGTTAAGCAGGAGGATATGTTTTATGAAGCAGTTGGAATATGAGGGATATATCGGAACTGTCAATTATGACGAGAAGTGCGACTATTATACTGGTGAAGTTAAGATAGACGACAGAATTTATACTTACGAAGGTGATACTCTTGAAGAGCTTCAGGAGGACTTCGAGGATATTATTGATTCCATTATCGCATTTGATGAGATGGATGATATAGATGAGGAAGAGAAGTAATAGCAAGGTTTAGGCAAATCTTGTGATGAATTAAATAGCAGCTGCCTTCCCCTGCCAAGGGGATTGTAGCATAAAACGCCGGGCCGTCAAGGACAAGCTAAAGTGCGCTAAAAAGCAGCGCATCCTTGACCGCCCGGCGTTTTATGCATTCAGGTCACTAAGGGGGAAGGCAGGAAGAATGTATCGCATTATAGAATGCGCTCCGATCTGAGTAACTCTT
>JAEEGH010014249.1_pt1 | contig 17478 bp, 17 predicted proteins | sample 9134181 | NCBI WGS metagenome assembly JAEEGH01 (sample SAMN16246544, study PRJNA631951) | gut metagenome | biome: gut microbiome; feature: rumen; material: DP-attached | host: Bos | place: Iran: Karaj | collected 2018-10
ACTATAAATGTCTATTTCATCAAGTTTATGATTCTGATTCTCATCTGATTTGACACTCTCTGTCAAATTCACGACATTGTTATCAGCCTCTTCCGATCCGATGCCACCTGCATTGCTCCGAATCCTGTTATAAGCCTCTTTTGATACAAGTATTCTCCCCGAGTCAGGCTTCAAGATCCCCGCTATTATGGCCAGAAGCGTACTCTTTCCGCTGCCCGATTCACCCATCACGGCGCAGAACTCTCCGCTCTCAAATACCAGGTTCACTCCGCTTAAAACCTGCCGTCCTTTTTCACTGTATCGCTTACTGATGTTTTCTGCTCTTATCATTCTTCTCTCCTCAGCGCCAAGTACGGGTCTGTACCGCTAATGCGCAGTATAAACACTATCGACGTCAAAAACACGATGAGCGCAGCGCCCACAATTATCAGCGCTACGACCCCGATCGTTGCGCCGGGGCCGGGACCGAGGTAGGGCATGTTAAGGCTCATCCCGATGTACGTCCCGAACGGGAGCACCACGAGCGCGCCGATCAAACACCCGGCAACACCACCCGCAAGGCTTATGATCCCCAGCTCGCTCACAAGCATCCGCACAAGATCCTTCTTCGTTTTGCCAAGGATCCTCATAAGCGCGACGTCCTGCTTTCTTCGGTTCATGAGGATGCTGTTGATTATCAACATAAGCGTTGCGAGCAGAATGCCGAGGCTTACCGCTATAACGCTTATGCCACCCGTTATGCCGTCCAGGCTCTCGCCAAGCGTCTCGTTCAGCTGTTTTGGGTACACAACGTCAAATGTGTCGCCCACCGCGCGGTGCGCGTCTTCGATCACTCTGCCGATGTCATATCCGTCACTGACGTTTATGAAGATCGACGACAGCGTTCCGGATCTTTTCTGTGCGTCTGTCAGGAATGAACCCTTCTCTTCCGCTGCCTTCAGTATCTCGCCTTTGACTTCGGCGGCGAAGTAAACTGAGCTGTCAAGAGCTGTTCCTGTTTTGGCCATCTTTGAAACGACCGGATAATCCTGTCCGAAGAGTTTGATCACACCGTCCGTGCTTTCGATGTTGTGACCGACCACAACCCTTTCGCCGCTCAGGTTTTTCTCGTACTCCTGCTCGATCCAGGGTACCACCACAAAATCGGTCTCGGGATCAAAAAACACGATCTCAACCTCGCTGCTGCAGCAATCCGCCGACAGACTTTTGAGGAAGCTTTGGGATGTGATCTTCGTGATCCCTTCGATCCCGGCAACGCCGTCATAAATCGAGGATTCAAAGTAGAACGCGCCTCTCTGCCCCTCGAGGATCAGATTTTCGGCCTTTTCCTTTGCGCCGCGGGGCACCAGCATGATATCGGCACCGAGCCTTCCCTTCATGTTCTCCGTTCCGTTCGCGAGACTGGTCCCGATCACGATGCTCCCGAAAAGTATCACCGAAAGGATGGCGATCGCAGAGAGAAGGCACACATTGTAAAATGCGTGGCTCTGTATGTTCCTGAAGAGATTTCGTACAGACATGTGACCGCCTCCTTTCTTATTTCTTTCTCAAGTACCTGCATTTTTTAATTCTTGTTTGTCTCGATTTCCCAAGCAAATGAATAATCGAGGCAGTCAACTTTTAAGCATCTTCTCTTATATTTCAGGCAGTTTGTTTCTTCGATTTTGCAAAAAAAATGATATTAATGATCGCAGTCACGCCGAGCACCACACTCAGGACTATAAGCGCCGGAAGCGTCCCCACGCGGCAGGCCATGTCTTCCTTGCCACAGAGTCCCGTGAGGGCGAGCGGGTAAAGCAGGATGAGTACCGCATTTGCAAGCTGCGCGATACTGAGTCCCAGACGGACTCCTTTATCCTTAAAGAAAAAGTAAACGATACCGAGTACTCCGATCAGGCTTCCGAGGCCGATCTCAGCCTTGCTTGTATAATAGCAGGCCATCTTCATCTTCTCTGCGCTGCAGACCGGGAAAAGTACGGTCGGGGCGAAAATGACCAGCAAACCGCTGATGATGAATAATACTGCAATGATGATTCTGTTTTTCATGTTTTTTTCTCCTAATATCTTTATTTGTGGAAAATGGCCCACAACCCCCGTCCCCGTGGGTCACAGGTAGTACTCGACCTCGTCCACCTTTCCGCCGAGGTTGAGGACGTTGAGGATCTGCGAGCGGTACTCCTGGAAAGTGTCCTGCGCACGGGCGCGGGGACGCGGGAGGTTGATGTCGATGACAGCCTCAACTTTCGAAGGCCTTGCCGACATGACAACAACACTGTCGGACATGTAGATCGCTTCGTCCACGTCGTGAGTGACCATAAGCATTGTCATGTTGTGTTCCTTCCAAATGTTTATGATCTCGTCCTGAAGGTTCATCCTCGTAAACGCATCGAGTGCACCGAGCGGCTCGTCGAGCAGAAGCACTGCCGGATGTCCGACCAGTGCGCGCGCGAGGGATGCTCTTTGCTGCATGCCGCCCGAAAGCTGGTGCGGATAGGATTTTTCGAACCCCTCCAGGCCCACGAGCTTTATGTACTCCTGTACTTCACGCTTATGTTCCTTGAAGATGTGACGCGCCTTCAGTCCGAAAGCGATGTTCTTTTCTACCGTCAGCCAGGGAAAGAGATTTGATCCCTGGAACGCGAAGCCGCGATCGCTGCCGGGCTTCTTTATTTCCTTGCCGTCGATATAGAGTTCACCTTTTGTCGCCCTGTCGAGTCCGCCGATGATTCTCAGGAGCGTCGACTTTCCGCAGCCCGAAGGTCCGATAAGACTAACGAACGAGCCGGGCTCGATATCGAGCGAGAACCCGTTGAGTGCAAGAACATCTTCCCCCGAAGGATCCGGATTCGGGAACTTTTTATGTACGTCTTTTATTATTATTTCTCCAACCATCTGATAACTCCGTTCCGACAGGCCATTTCTTTCCCGCCAACTCTTAATACACTCCCAAGATGAAGGTCTCATTCTTCCGAATTCGACCTTTCTCACCCGGTTTTTCGGTTACTCCCTTTTGGTTTTTACCACTTTATGACGCCCTTCTGCCACGTCAGTACCCTGTCCCTCACTTTAAAGAGGATAGTCAGCGTGAGTGAACATATAAGCGCAATGATTATGAGCCCCGCATATACGCCGTCATACAGCATCACGGACTTTTGCCAGCTGATGTACCAGCCGATACCGCTCGAGTTGCCGTTCATCTCGACAGCCATAAGCGTTGCGAAGGACGAAACCGTTCCGTAGAAAACCCCGAGGAAGATGCTCGGCATGGCAGCCGGGATCGCCACATGGATTATCTGGTAGAGCGTGGAGGCACCGAGGGTCCTCGAAACTTCGAAATTGACGTTGCTGATGCTCTGAATGCCGCTGCTGGTCATAAGCGTTACAGGGAACCAGACCGCGAAGGCGATCAGGAACACGTTCGCGCCGTGTGTTGTCGGGAAGGTCGAGAGCGCGAGCGGTATCCAGGCTGTCGTCGGGATCGGTCCGATGACCTTCGTGATCGGTGTGAGCCAGTACGCAACGGGCTTAAAGTACCCGAGGGCGAGGCCGGTAAAGAATCCGACCACCGCTCCCCATGCGAACCCTGTCGCGAGCAAGCCGAGCGAGTCGGCGATGTTTTCAAGCAGAAATCCGCAGTTTTCCACGAGCAGACCGATGATGCGGTCGAGAGACGGGAAGTAGAGCGTTGGCAGAAGTGTCGTTTTGCTCGTCACGGTGTTGAGAAGTGCCATAAAAATGATCACTCCCGTGAGGAAGGGTGCCTTGTGCAGGATCCGCTTCTTAAGCGCCGGGACGAACAGCCCGATCACTTCTTCGAGAAGGATCACACCGCCCACTGCCGAGACAAAAATCAGGTAGTACGGATGATCCGTCAGCTTCTGCTTCCCGTTGTTATCTATGAGGTAGTAAAGCAGGAACGAAATGCCTATGCCCACGAAGGGCAACACGAGCTTTACCGCCATTATCACTTTTCTTTTCATAAAAACCTCACTGTGGGCAACTATTATTTTACTTCCTTAAACTCTCCGCCCTCATAAACGTAGGAATCGGGCACATCGTCGAATTTCACGAATGCTTTCGAAATGAATGCGTTCGGATCGTTGGATTTGAGCTCGCCGATACGGATGAGCTCGTTCGCAGCGTCGTAGATCGTCTGTGAAGCAATGTTTACCGAAGGTGCGTAATTGTACGAGCCAAGGAGTCCGGCATTTACAGCAAGATCACCGGGGCACTGATTGTTCGCGCTCTGGATCCTGGCTGTTTCCTCGGGATTTGCCTGAACAAAAGCACTGGCCTTTAACATTGCTCTCGTGAATGCCGCAGCTGCCTTCGGATTCTTCTCTGCGAGCCTGTCGGTAACAAATGCCATGCAGCAGTACTCGTTCTTAAACTTCTCGTCGGTGCTGAGGTCAAGGATCTTCTTGAAGCCGTATTCCTGCTCTGCGCTGTACGCCACGGGATCGTGGAGCGCTCCGACATCGATTGCGCCGTTCTCAAGTGCGAGCGGTATATCCGTCAGGCCGTAAACGACCCATTCAACTTCGAGGTTTTCGGTCGTAACGCCAATGCCCTCATCGTAAAGAATTCTCTTGAGAGCGATAACCGACGAATCTCCGATCGCGGGAACACCGATCTTCTTGCCTTTGAGGTCGGCCACCGATTCGATCCCCGAGCCTTCCTTTACGTAGTACTTCGTACATCCCGTATGAAGTCCGGCCGTGAACTTGATCTCAAGACCGTTGTCGATCTGGGGTATCATTGCGCCCGCAAGCTGTGTGCAGGCATCGAGCTTGTTTGTCGCAACGAGCTCGGAGATGTTGGCAAGATCGATCTCCTCGACCTTCCAGGTTACTCCTGCCTTCTTGAACTCTTCCTCAAAGTAGCCGTTATCGATGGCTATATGAAGAGGTGCGAGACAAAGCGAACCGTTCGCGGTTCCGATGGTTATGTCTACTCCGCCTTCATTTTTGCTCTCACTCGAGCCGCAAGCGGTAAGACTTGTAAGTATAAGCGCCAGTATAAGCATTACTGACAAAAAACGGGCTGATCTTTTCATGATTGATTCTTCCTTTCGGTTTTGTTAGCTCGAATCATATCACGATGCTCAGCCCTTGAATAATGCTTAAGTTTTATCGTACGTTATAAAGAATTCTTATCTATACTTCAACAATTCGTTTACATACCTCTGCCCTATTTCGCTCAGTTCGTGGTTACTGCGCGTGATATACCCGATAGTGAGCGGGTCTTCCTCCCTGAGTTTCACGCTCGTAAAGGTTTCCTTCATCGCGAGGCTGTCGATCATGAGGCCTGTGCCGATCGAGTAGCCGTCGAGCGCAGACATGAGCTCTGCCGAGGTCGCCCTGTCGTTGGTCTTGATAAGACGGTCAAACTCATAGTCGCCGAGCGCCTCTTCCGTTATATAGAAATCACTCTCGCTGCTCTGGTCAAATGATATACAGGGATACTTTTTCAGATCATCGAGCGATACCTCGTCGCGCGACGAATCGGGATGGCCGTTTCTCACATATGCGTAAGTGTCTCTAGTCATCAAAGGCGAGAACTTAAGGTTATAGTCTCTGAACAGCTTTCGCATTACTTTCTCATTGCTGTTTGAGAACGAGATGACCCCCACCTCGCTCTTCATGTCCCTGACATTGCCGAGAACCTCATCTGTGCGCGTCTCGTGTACGGAAAAGACGTACTTGTCAGCCTCAGTCTCCTTCACAACGTTTATGAACGCATGCACTGCAAACACGTAGTGCTGCATCGAAACGCTGAAATGCATCTTGTTGCCGTCCTTCTTCAGATAGCGGTCTTCAATGAGCTCATACTGCCCCACCGCCTCCTTCGCATAAACAAGGAACTCCTTGCCCTGCTCGGTCAGACGTATCCCGGTGCTCGTTCTCTCAAAGATCCTGAAGCGGAGTTCGTCCTCAAGCTCCCTGATCGATGTCGACAGCGCCGGCTGCGATACAAAGAGCCGCCCTGACGCCTCGCGGAGGGACTTGGAGTTCGAGATTGTGATCACGTATTTCAACTGAAGTATAGTCATTTTTGCCTCCGTCACGCAAACGCTGCCTTTATCCTCTCCAGGCACTCTACTACAGTGCTTCTCGGTACCGCCACGTTTATCCTCTGAAATCCCGTTCCGGTCTTGCCGAAGATCTTTCCGCTGTCGAGCCAGAGCTTCGCCTCGTAGATGATCTTACGGTCGATCTCGGTCCCCGAAAGCCCGGTCCCGCGAAAATCAAGCCACATGAGGTACGTCCCCTCGCCGTCGATCACCCTGACCCCGGGGATGTTCTTTTTCACGTAGTCCTTGACGAACAAAATGTTAGCTTTCACATAATCGATCATCTTCTCATACCACTCGTCGCCCTTGTCGTACGCGACACTTGTGGCAGTGATCCCGAGCGCCGAAAGCTGGCTCATCCCGGCCGCGGCGTACTGCTTCTTGAACACATGCCTGATCTTTGCGTTCGGAATAAAGATGTTTGAGATAAGCATGCTCGCGAGATTAAACGTCTTGCTGACAGACGTGCACACAATGCTTATATCCTCGAACTCCTTCTTCACCTTCGTGAACACGGTATGTTCCCCGAAAAACGCGAAATCATTGTGGATCTCATCGCTCACCACGATCACACCATATTTGACGCATATATCCCCAAGCTGTTCGAGTTCCTCTCTCGTGAACACCCGTCCTGTGGGGTTCTGAGGGTTGCAAAGGAAAAAGAGCTTGATCTTGTTGTCGACTATCTTCTTTTCAAAATCTTCAAAGTCAATGTGATAGCGGTTGTCATCCCCGAGCACAAGATCGTTGCTGACTATCACTCTGTTGTTGTCCTCGATGACTTCCGAAAACGGATAGTAAACAGGCTGCTGTATGAGTACCCCGTCGCCCTCGTCAGTGAAGCCCTTAACGGCCATCGCGAGCGCGAACACTACTCCGGGCGTCTTGACAAGCCAACTGTACTCAACATCCCAGTCGTGACGGCGCTTCATCCAGCCCGCTACCAAGCGGAAGTATTCCTCGCCCGTTTCGGTATATCCGAAGATGCCGTGCCGCGTGCGCTCTATCACCGCGTCCTCGACGTACGAGCTCGTCCTGAAGTCCATGTCCGCAACCCAAAGCGGAAGCACATCCTCCGGCAGGCCGCGCCTTACGGCGAAGTCGTACTTGAGGCTGTCCGTGTGTCTTCGTTCTATATATTCATCAAAGTTCAGATTTCTTTCAGGCATTTACAAAACCTCCACGGCAATAAATTTTCTCCGCATGCTCTTCTTCATAGCCGGCTTTTCCTGCCTTGCTTCTCGCAGGAAGATTGTGCGGCAACCCACATAAGCGTTATAACTCAAAATAAAGATCAAGTAAGAGTCAGGAACACCCTCTCAAGCTCCGCCACAAGGTCCTCTACGTCCTCGATACCTGTCGAAAGACGAAGCGTACAGGGAGTGATCCCGTTCTTTAAGCGAACCTCTTCGGGGACGTCCGCGTGGGTCTGAGTTGTGGGATATGTGATGAGCGTCTCGGTACCGCCAAGGCTCTCCGCGTACTTGATCATCCGCACTTCTTCGAGTATCTTAAGCGCATGCTCCTGCGTGTCTACATTGAAAGTGATCATCGAGCCGAATCCGCGAGCCTGTTTCTTAATGATCTCATGACCGGGATGCGTGGGCAGCCCCGGATAAAAGACTTCTTTGACGTACTTTTGCTTCCCAAGCCACTCGGCAAGTACCTGCGCATTCTTCTGCGCTTTTTCCATCCTGAGCCCGAGCGTCTTGATACCCCTGATGAGGAGCCAGCTGTCGAACGCCGCGAGCCCGGCACCCGTTGTCTTGATTAGGAACCTCAGTTTTTCCGAGATGTCGTCGCGGTTTGTCACAATAAAGCCTGCAAGCGTATCGTTATGGCCGCCGAGGAACTTCGTCCCGCTGTGGATCACCACGTCCGCGCCGAGTTTGAGCGGATTTTGGAAATAGGGCGAGAGGAACGTGTTGTCCACAATTAGGAGGAGGTCGTGCTTCTTCGCGATCTCGGATATATGCGTTATATCCGAAACATTCATCATGGGATTTGTGGGTGTTTCAATGTATATAGCCTTCGTGTTCGGCTTCACGGCTGCCTCGATATCGTCACGCGAGCAGTTGAGGAACGTGAATTCATAACCGTTCTTCTTCGAAACATGCTCAAACAGGCGGATGCTGCCGCCGTAAAGGTCGGCCTCCGAAATTATGTGGTCGCCCGGCTTGAAAAGCTCAAAAAGGAGCGTTATCGCCGCCATCCCCGTGGACAGCGCAAACGCGTCGGTTCCGTACTCGAGACCCGCAACGATCTTCTCGAGATGCGCCCTCGTGGGGTTCTGCAGTCGGCTGTAGTCATAGCCCGTGCTCCTGCCGACTCCGGGATGCGCGTAGGTTGCGGTCTGGTAGATCGGGAAGCTTAAAGAGCCGTAATTATCTGTCTTTCCCTCGGTCTCCTCGAGGTGAAGACATCGGGTGTTGATTCCTCTGTCCATCTTGTATCCTCTTCCTTCGTTTTCTCTTAATTCTCTTGTTTTATATATAACATCACTCGGGAAGTTTGGATATTATCGGTTTCAGATCGTCGGTTATAAGAAAAAACTATAATACATAAAAGTGGTGTCTTAATCGATATAGTCCTTCACATTGAAGAATTCATCCGTTGGTATTTCTGTGTCCGTGATCCCGGGTACGTAGTCCATAGAGAAAGTATCCCCGGTTGACGGGTTGATATAATAGCGGGTAAATGATCCCGTGTATGACCTGTACAATATAACGATCTCATCTTCTTCGCTCGAGACCACTCCCCAATAGATCGGATATTCTCCGGATTCTTCCAGACTTTTCAGGTCAGGATTATTGCTGTAGCAATAATTCTTGATCGCATCACGCGCCTGCTCGGGAGTAAGCACCTGAACAGACTCTTTCGCCGCCGTGTCGGTTTGGTCATCAAATCCCTGCGTTGCAGACGCGCCGGGCTGTTCAGTGATTTCCTGGGTCACTGTCGTGTCAGGCTTTTCAATGTCTTCCTGCGCAGCGGTCCCACTCAGGGCTTTCTCTTCCGATGCCTTTTTATCCGATCCGCATCCAATCGTCCCGAAAACCACAGTTACTACCAATATAGCCAAAACCGTTCTTTTCATCATAAAAACTCCTTGGTTCATTCGCGCATTTATGGACTTCCCTCTCTGTAATAAGAGGACTCAAAAACCATACACAACAGACTTGTGTACCGTTTGTCCGGATTCTAATATTATATCGGTGAATTTCTTTTTTCAAGTCAGCGCGAAAAGAGACCGCTCATCGCAGTCTCTTTTCTTGTGAGGTTTTTTAGACCGATTATCAGCGAACAGATCGGTCAAAAGTGAAGCAAACGACTTATAGTTTACCCCTCGGTCTTTCTGAGTGATTGACGATTATCGATCTTATAGTAATAAGACGTAATCTTTTCGAGGGCTTCACTAACACTGCATTCAACATCGAAAACAGAAATTGCTTTCTTTTCGAATTGTTTCTGAGCCTGGAATCCTATCTTTTTGCAGACAACGCATCTGCAATCGGCAATGACTTCCACCCTGCCCTGAACTTCTCCGGGTCCGCTGCATCCCTGCCCGTTCCCTCCGCAACCGGAAGCTTGGGCGCTGCCGCAAGAACCTTTGGAGCAGGACTGTGTGCCTTCGGCTACCACGCCGAAGTTCGAAGAGGTATTTGTCGCATTTCTCTCGGCTTCGCGAGTTTCCTCGAGTTTCACATCCTTACCATCTACGCGGTATATGTAAAACTCACGTACCTCGCCGAACTTGAGATCAACGTTCTCGCCGCTTGCGGTACCGACCGCTATCAAGTATGACATCACAGGCTCCTTTCAATTTGTAGATGGGGTGGCCGGGTGGTCCCTTGGGGACGGGGGTTGGTGGACCATTGGGGTTCATGGTCCACAACCCCCGTCCCCAGGGGACCACCCCTCGACCACATATCCCTCAGTTAAATCTTGACACCGCTACGGTGTAAATGTCTTCTATCAGGCGGATTCCGCCTGCGTACCCTGCGTAAAAGCTGTCAAACACAACCTTGTCCTGCACGGGCCACGAGATGTTGATGAAGTTGCCCTTCAGGCTCTCTGTCACTTCTTTCTCGTAGTAGCCGCCGAGCACGAGCGGGTAACCGTGATAATCGTGGTTCTTGATCTCCTCGTGAATCTTGAAGCCGTCGGTCTCGAACGAAACCTCCGCTTCGATACCGAAATTGAGCTTCTTGAACTCTTCTGTGATCGAGTCGCGGTAATTCTTCGGGGTGTCGTCCACAACAAACTGCTTTGCGGGGATGAGCCCGAGATCGTTGACGAGGAACTTCGTGATCGCGAGCGAGTACTGCGCATCCGCAACGACCGTGAACTGCTTGTTGATGACGCGGTTCTCGAGGAACAGATCGGCATATCTGCCTATGAGGTAATAGTAGTAGTCCTCATGCTCCTTAATGACCGCCTCGACCTTCTCTTCCGCCACTCCGGCGAACTTGCCGACCTCGCGCAGGAACTTGCTCGTCTCCGTCGCTCCGATCGGGAGATTCGGGTAATGAAGGTAAGGAGTCCCGAACTTCCTCTCCATCTTCTTCACGTTTCCGAGTCCGACCCAGGGTGAAACAAGAAGGTTAAACTCCGCCTCCGGGATCCTGTTGATATTGTCGATCCCACGCTTATACCCAAAGATCGTGTTGGGCGTGAGTCCAAGCTCAGAAATGAGCTTCTCGAGCTCCCTGAGGTTTCCGAGCCAGAAAAGATCCTGGTAAGGAACGTCGGCCCAAATGTTTATAAGCCCCTTCTGTTTCTTGTCCGTCTTCTTCAGGTACTGATCGACGATGGCGTCGATAACCTGCTCGTGACCCTTATAGTTGTTGCCCTTGAAGCCGGCTGTCGGCGCATATACGACAGGCTTTTCGGCGTCCTCATATCTCGAGACCACTTCGCCGGAATCATCACCCACGATCTCGGGTATGCAGCCCGTAAGGACCACATAAAGATCCGCGTCGATGACCTTGAGCGCATTCTCAATGGTCGAATCAAGCTTCTTTACACCGCCGAAAACAACGTCCTTTTCATTGATACTTGTACAGGGGAAGATGTTGGGTGAAAAGTATCCCGAGCTCCCCGTTGATTCCGAAAGTTTCTGCGCGCAGCCGGGCCCCGAGTGAAGTATCGGGAGCGCCCTGTCGATTGCCTGCACTGTCTGCATAGCGCCGAGCGCGCATTTATATCTCTGTTTATCAAGTAACTTAGCCATAATTTATATATCCTCTCACTTCTTAACCGGAACTTCCTCCGCCTGCAGGAACTTATCTACGTTCTGCTTATACCACCAGTCGGTGTAGGGAAGCTTCGAGCGCTTCGCGAGGTTCTCCTCAAAGCTCCTGTTTTCGATGGCGTCGAGTACTGTCTTTGCGAACTCGAGCGTATGCTTATAACCGAAGATCATATATTCGTCTGCGACGTATATAGCGGGCGTTCCGTTCTTGATCGCCCATACCGTCGAACCCGGATGACGGGACAGATACATGTCGGGCTTATATTTATGCAGAACGTTCATAACCTCGAAATTCTGCTGATCAGCAACGCTCGCCTCAAAGTCGATATCGTTGTCGAGAAGATATTTCATGGACGGAGGAACATCTCCGTTCTCATATTTCTTGTCATAGTGCCATGCGAGCGCCCAGACAACCTTGATCCCCAGCTCGCTCAAAACGCGGGATACCTCGAATGTGTATCCGGGGCCCATGCCGATGACTGCCGTCTTGCCTTCGAGCTTCTTTTTTATCTCTTCGATCTGGGGCAGGTAGATCGCGCGCTGCTCTGCTATGTACTTCTCAATGGGCTCTGTCCTTCCGGTCACCTTTCCGATCTCCCGCAGCCACGTCTCAAAGCCCACGATACCGCACTGGTTGATGCTTCTGACGTAAGGAACTCCGTACTTCTCCTCGAGCGCGTTGCCGAGGTAGTTTCCGAGCGTGCCGCATATGCATGTGGTCGCAAGACTCTCAGAAAGATGTGAAAGCTCTTCAACCGTCGAGTTGCAGTAAAGGAACACGGGATCGAGGTCAAAGTTCTTAAACATCTCGATAATCTCGGGACGGGCACTCTCGAAGAAGTTCTTGAAGTTGATCTTGTTCGTCTTCACGCCTTCGCGGGGTGGTTGAACGATCGCCTGCAGCACCGCGTGATCCGAGATATCAAAACCGGTAGCCCAGATACGGGACTTGAAGCCTTCGCAGTGAACCGCAACTATCGGTACTCCGACCTCGTCACGGACCGAGTCAACGATACTGTCGATATCCTCACCGATGATACCCGTGGCACATGCGCTTGCAACAAAGATAGCTTTCGGTGAATATCTCTTGTTGACCTCGAGGATGACGTTCCTCAGTGCATTAGTCGATCCGAAGATGGTGTCATTTTCGTTCATGTCAGTTCCGACATAAACGGTGTCACTTGTAACACCGCGCTTCTTCGCCATTACTTTTGACATGTAATAGGCGCCTGCCGCTGCCACCGAGCATCCTGCAGGTCCGTGATGTATGAGTGCGATATCACGTATCCCGCAAAGCTGTCCGAGCGCACATGACGAAAGGCATGTGCTCGACTGCGAGAAGCATCTCGAGCAGCCCTTAAGGGTTCCGCATTCGCTCTTCGTCGCAAGGTCTTTTAGCGTTCCAACGTAGCCCGTGATTGAACCTATGCGGTTCTCGCGGGTGGCGACATTTGAATTCGTAAGATTTATAGACATTTGTAATTACCTCAATAGTGTAATTTGGTTACTGGAGATGGTCTGGGGGGGGACGGGGGTAGTGGACCACATTTTACGTCTCCGCGCCGAAGCGTTTTCTGAAAGCTCTGTCGAACGTCGGTACTTAGTGCCCGTCTCACAGGGCACTTATGTACCGCTACGTGAGACCGAGAGCGAGAGCGCCTTTCAGAAAATGGTTCGTGCAGGAGACTTGTATTATTTTTAGTAATCTACTTACTAGAATCCTACAGATTCCTCTACCTCAGGACGAATCTTCTGTAAGTCCTCGGAGAGGTATCTTTCTCCATTATCAGGCAGTAACGGCACGATAAGCTTTCCCTTGTTCTCCTCTTTCTGCGCGAGCTTGATCGCCACTGCGAGCGAAGCGCCGGCAGAAGCACCCACGAAGATTCCTTCGTACTTTGCAAGGAGATGGATGGCCCTTAAGGTCTCCGCATATGTGATAAAGTTGTACTCGTCCGTCAGCTCGTCGCTAAAATTGGTGGGAGCCATCGGAGTAAGGCCTTCGTCTGTGTGAACCTGGTGGATCCCGTGGAATCCGCCGTCCTCAACGCCCTTAACGATGGGGTTCTCAACGTCCTTCGGGTCAGGCTGCGTGATCACAACCTTGATGGCGGGATTCTTTTCCTTGAGGAACTTGCTCACGCCGTGTGTGGATCCGCCTGTGCCGACACCTCCGACGAAGATGTCGATCTTGCCGTCCGTGTCCTCCCAGATCTCGGGACCCGTGTGCTTGTAATGAGCATTGATATTGTCTTTATTGTCGAGCTGCCTCGTAGCAAAAGGATGATCGACGTCCTTACTCATGTAGTCGAGCACATCGGCAAATGCCGCAATACCCTTCTCAAACACGCCTGCGATGAGCTCGTCCGGAACGTTCGCGATCTCAGCCTGATATGCCTCGAGGAGCTTAAGTCTCTCGACAGAAACACCGTTCTGGAGACCGATTTTGAACCTGTAGCCCTTGGCTGCAGCGAAGGCTGCCATAGCGATACCCGTATTGCCGCTCGTAAACTCAACGAGAGTTGTCTTGTCGGGGCTTATCTCGCCTCGTCTCTCAGCCGCCTCGATGATCTCGAGCGCCATCCTGTCCTTGTGCGAGCCCGCAGGGTTAAAGTATTCAAGCTTTCCCGCGATCCTTCCCTTAAGACCGAGCTTCTCCTCAAGCCTTTTGAATTCAACTATCGGAGTATGTCCGACAAGTTCTGTTATCGAGTTATATATCTTTCCCATGGTGTTTCCTCCCGGTCACTATATTTTTCAAGCCTCATCCCTGATGATTAAGGTTTCTTCCTTAACGCTTATATGCATTGATTTACTTTTCGAAGTTAAATCTTGTAGTCATCTGCGAGTTCCATCATGCCGTATTCCATGAGGATCTCTTCGAGTCTTTCCTGCGTCATGGGCGTCGGGATGACGAAATCCGTGTTCTCGATGACTGCCTGAGCGAGATTTCTGTATTCCTGCGCCTGATTCGAATCGGGTCGATACTCGATGACCGTCTTCTTGTTGATCTCCGCGTGCTGAACGATGTTGTCGCGGGGCACGAAGTAAAGAAGCTTTGTTCCGAGTTCCTTCGAGAACGCACGGAGCAGATCGAGCTCGCGGTCAACGTTTCTTGAATTGCAGATGATACCGCCGAGCCTTACGCCGCCTGTCCTTGCGTAGCGCTGAATACCTTTTGAGATGTTGTTTGCCGCATAAAGCGCCATCATCTCTCCACTCGCCACGATGTAGATCTCCTTTGCCTTGCCCTCGCGGATGGGCATTGCGAATCCGCCGCAGACAACGTCGCCGAGTACGTCATAGAAAACATAGTCGAGGTCGTCCGTATAGGCGCCGAGGTTCTCAAGCATGTTTATCGATGTGATGATACCGCGTCCCGCGCAGCCCACACCGGGCTCGGGACCGCCCGATTCAACGCACTTTGTGCCGCCGAAGCCCTCTTTCATGATGCGGTCGAGCGAGATGTCCTCGCCTTCCTCGCGGATCGTATCAAGTACTGTCTTCTGTGCCAGACCTCCGAGCAGAAGTCTTGTGGAATCAGCCTTCGGATCACATCCTACCACCATGACCTTCTTGCCGTGCTCCACAAGTCCGGCCGTCAGGTTCTGGGTGGTCGTGGATTTTCCGATGCCACCTTTTCCGTATATCGCAATCTGTCTTAATTCACCCATGTTACTCTTCCTTCTTTCTTCGATTCTTCCTTTCATTCATACAGATTTTTTTCTGTATAAACCGGGTCGTTCTTCTTTCTGCCTTATCTCCGACCTAAATAACTATTCGTTCGTTATCACTCAAAGAGTTTATTTACCATCTCGTACCGGATCATCTTATCAACCGACTCGGCGATAATGCCGGGGAGCTCATAAACATTGATCCCGTAACTCTCAATTACTGCCCTTGCGCCGTCCCCGATCCGGGCCGCCAGGATGTGCGTACAGTCCGAAAGTCTCTCTACATTTTCTTTCAGCCTTGCCTCATCGTGGGTTCCCATCTCACAGACCGGGACGACATATCTTGTCTCCAGGTGCTTTAGTTCCCCGTTTTTGAGCGCAAAAATCCAGAAAGTCTTCGCGCGACCAAAGTGGCTGTTCACCACAATTCCATCGCCGGAGGCTACAGCTATCTTGTATTCGGTTTCACCCATGTGAGAAAGTTTCCTTCACACCGAGTCTTCTCTGGTAGATCTGATCACCGAATTCAGATTTCCCGGGAACTCCGACCGCATCCGCACGACAGTGCTGGCAATGTCGGAAAACATCAATATGCTTTGATGCTCGGGTTCTTGCTGCGTCTATTTCCGCGCAAGTCGGTGCTTTGATATTCTTAAGTTCGTGCTGGGGGATCAGGGGGATGATATTGTAGATCTTCGCGCCGGCCTCCTTCACGGTCTTCGCGATCGTCTCGATATGCTCTCCGTTAATCTCCGGGACAAGCACTGTATTGACCTTAACGGTTATGCCGGCGGCCGCGATCTTCCTGATACCCTTCAGCTGATTTTCGATAAGTATCTTCGCGCCCTCAACACCTTCTATCTTTCTGCCGTGGTAGATGATATAGGCATTAAGCTTGCTCTCGATCTCGGGGTCGACCGCGTTAACGGTCACTGTAAGGGAATCTACCCCGACACGGATCACGTCGTCCGCTCTCTCATAAAGGAGCAGGCCGTTTGTGCTCATGCATTTGATAAGCTGTGGGAACTTTTCCTTCACTATCTCAAATGTCTCGAGCGCAAAATCGGTTGCCAGCGTATCGCCGGGGCCGGCAATTCCGGCCACCTTGATATCGGGGCAGATTTCCAATGCTTTCTTAAGAATCTCTTCGCACTCAACAGGTTTAAGTACCTTGGAGGTTACTCCCGGCCTCTCCTCGACGTCGTTTATCGATCTGTCGCAGAACCTGCAGGCTATGTTGCAACCCGGGCTCACCGGCAGGTGGATTCTACCGGCGTTGTTCTTCTGACCGCCGAAGCAGGGGTGGGAGTTCTGTAAATCTTTGTATGTATTCGCCATACTCTTTGGAAGCGATCACGGTTATCACATAAGCGTTAATCCCGGTATCGCCCCTCTGCTCAGCTGTTGAACAGAGGTGTAGAGAGATAGCGGTCACCCGAATCGGGAAGAAGTGCAACGATCACTTTGCCCTTGTTCTCGGGTCTCTTTGCAAGGATCTCGGCTGCCTTGAGGGCTGCGCCCGAAGAAATTCCGACAAGGATTCCTTCGCTTATTGCAAATGCCTTGCCTTCGGCAAATGCGTCTTCGTTCTCGATCGCAAGGACTTCGTCATAAACCTTGGTGTTGAGAACGTCCGGTACGAAGCCGGCACCGATGCCCTGGATCTTGTGTGCACCGGCTGTGCCCTTCGAAAGAACGGGGCTCGTGGCGGGCTCTACGGCAACAACCTTGATGTTAGGGTTCTGCTCCTTGAGGTACTCGCCTGTTCCTGTGATGGTTCCGCCTGTACCTACGCCTGCTACGAAAATATCTATCTTACCTTCGGTCTGCTTCCAGATCTCGGGTCCTGTTGTCTCTTTATGAACCTTGGGGTTCGCGGGATTTACGAACTGGCCGAGGATTACCGAGCCCTCGATCTCCTTGTTGAGCTCTTCTGCCTTGGCGATCGCGCCCTTCATACCCTTGGCGCCTTCGGTGAGCACGAGCTCTGCGCCATATGCCTTTAGAAGGTTTCTTCTCTCAACGCTCATCGTGTCGGGAAGTGTAAGGATTGCTTTGTAGCCCTTCGCTGCGGCTACGGATGCAAGTCCGATACCTGTGTTGCCCGATGTGGGCTCGATGATGGTTGCGCCGGGCTTCAAGATGCCCTTCTTCTCAGCGTCCTCGATCATCGCAAGTGCGATTCTGTCCTTAACGGATCCTGCCGGGTTAAGGTACTCAAGCTTCGCGAGTACGGTAGCCTGCGTGATCTCTCTCTTCTTCGCATAACCGTTAAGTTTAAGTATCGGTGTGTTACCGATCAGTTCAAGTGCGCTTTCTCTGATTTCACTCATAGTCGTTTACCTCCTGTTTTTCCCTGCCGCTCCTCACTTAGCTGCAGGCGCTTTGTTTTTCGTTGAACTGATAGTAACACAACGGAGTCGGTTTGAAAAATCTTTCATTTTTATCATTAGTGATAGATTTTGGTTATAGCTACCTAC
>JAEEGH010014252.1_pt1 | contig 17472 bp, 15 predicted proteins | sample 9134181 | NCBI WGS metagenome assembly JAEEGH01 (sample SAMN16246544, study PRJNA631951) | gut metagenome | biome: gut microbiome; feature: rumen; material: DP-attached | host: Bos | place: Iran: Karaj | collected 2018-10
ATATCGTACATCTGGATGTACTGGCTGGCGTTAGCCATCGGGAGGATGTTGGTCGGGACCTGAAGTCCTACATAGCCGTCGTAGGCTACTCGGACCTTTCCGGTCGCGCCTTTCTTTGTAGTTACGAGGATAACGCCGTTTGCTGCGCGTACGCCGTAGATAGCTGCCGCTGAAGCATCCTTAAGGACGGTCAGGGACTCGATATCGCTGCTCGAAAGGAAGTCGATATTGTCCATAAAAGCGCCGTCTACTACGTAAAGAGGGTTGGCATAGTCGCCGATGGATCCGACACCGCGGATTTTTACCGACGGACCTGCGCCTGGGGCACCGCTCTGAGTAATCTGGACGCCGCTTACCATACCCTGAAGGGCAGACATAGGGTTGGCGGCAACCTGTTTGCTGAGTTCCTCACCCTTTACGTTCACGATAGGGGCCGTAAGGTCCTTGGCTTTCTGGGTACCGTATCCGACTACAACCACCTCTTCGAGAAGAAGGTTGTCCGGTTCCATCGTAACGTTGATTACCGTCTTCCCTTCGACCGGGACCTCGACGTCCTTGAAGCCGTAGAAGGAGAAGACCAGTACGGCATCGGAAGCCACCTTGATGGTGTAATTACCATCCAAGTCGGTGACAGTACCGTTTGTCGTACCTTTCTCGAAGACTCCGGCAGACATCTGGGGCCAGCCCTGATCGTCGAGAACTGTACCGGTTACGGTGATAGTCTGGGCAAAAGCCGCCGCAGATATCAGCGCAAGGGCGATTAATGTTATTAAACGCTTCATTTGTAAGTTATTGGTTATTAGTAGTTAATCCTAATTCCTCAAGACCTACGGAGATTTCCGGAGCGCTCATAAAGAGCTTCCAGAGAAGACCGCTGCGGTAGTTTTCTATCATTACTGCGATAGGGCCCTGGTCGATGGCAAGGTAGCTGTGGACTACCTGCTTATCTTCCTCCAGAGAAGGGTTGTAGGCATCGTAGAAGCCCATCGGGCCGAACAATTTGTCTCCAAGGTCGTAGTACATATGCCACATACAGTCCATCGATTCCTTCGGAGTATAGACTATGGAAGAAATCGCCGCTGTAGGCGAAACCGTACCGTTTTCGTCCGGAGTACCGGGATGGTGGGAGCAATAGCCTACGATAGGATCGTCCGAGGAGGTAAAGCCCCAGAGATCCGGGCCGTAGCCTTTATGGCCCTTGGGGTTGTCTATGGCGTAGTTGTAATGAATCAGCGAGTGAGCTCTTCCCCGCTCATAGTAATCCGTAAGGCCGTCTGAGAGCCCGCGGGGATCGAGTCCCAGGAAGGAGTAGTGTGTAAAGAAGAGCGGACCGCCGTACTCCATTCCTATAGTAAGCGGAATTCCGTAGTAGGACTTGCCGTTATAGTAATAAGATGAGTTCTTATAGCAGGACTCGTAGACCTTGCGTTTGATGGGATGTGTAGGAGAAGAGGCCGCAAGGACATAGGCTATGAAGCATTCGTCATAACCTGTGATACGGTGATTCATCTTCCACTCGTAGTTCTTAGACCAGTGCCAGTAGAGAGAATCTGTACCGCGAGTATACCAGTCCCACTCCATCCCGCGCCAGAGTTCGTCTGAGCGGCGCGCCAGCTCCGGAGCGCTTTCCTTGAAATACTGTCTCAAGGTAAGCAGGCCCTGGGCCAGGAAGGCCGATTCTACTATATCCCCACCGTCATCAAACTTGCTGAACGAAAATACCTTTTCAGTAGCGGCATCGTACCAGTGTGCCCACATACCGTGGAAGCGCTCTGCCCTCTCCAGGAAAGTCAGGGATTTGTCTATAAGGTAGATTCCGTGCTCACGGGGGATGTACTGCCTTTCCATCGCAGCAACTATAGCCATCAGCCCGAAGCCGGAACCTCCGGTAGTAACTATATCAGCTGTATTGTTCGAACGCTCGCGCGCAAGACCGGTTTTAGGCTCGGCGAAGTCTGTAAAATAAAGAGTAGTATACTTCTGGACAGTATCCAGAAGGGCCTGTTCGCTCTCGGGCGTACGCGCAGGAGCTCGCTTAGCTCCCCTTCCCTGGAATAAGCAGGAAGAGACTAACAAACAGGCTATCAGAAATAGCGTTATGTGGTCTTTCATATATAGTTGTCAAATATAGTCATAATTTCGTATCTTTGCTAATCTTAATTATGAAGACTAGTACTATTACCTCGGCCTGTTACCTGGCTATGGTGCGGCGCGGTTGCGCGCGACTCCATTCCAGTAAGGACGTCATCAACGACCTGAACGTCTTCCCTATTCCGGACGGCGATACAGGCGACAACATGTTTATGACAATCAACTCCGGTTGTCAGAACTCAACCTTAACTGAATCCCTCGGCGAAACCGCCAAATCAATATCATCAGGAATGCTTCTCGGAGCCCGCGGCAACAGCGGCGTGATCCTTTCGCGCATCTTCGCCGGAATCGGGCGCGGACTCTCCGGACTCGAGCAAACCGACCTTGCGGGCTTCAAAGCCGCCCTGGCCGCGGGCGTGGAAGAGTCTTACAAAGCAGTCTCAGTCCCAGTAGAAGGGACCATCCTTACAGTTTTTCGCGAGGGAGTCGAGAACGCGGCCGACAAAAAGGCTGACTGCCTCGAAGAGTACTTTGCGGCCCTCATCCCCGAGATGGAAGCCTCGCTCGAGCGTACGCCAGACCTTCTGCCCGTCCTTAAGGAAGCGGGAGTGATCGACAGCGGCGGAGCCGGTATACTCTCTATAGTCAGGGGAATGGCCGAGGCTCTCGAAGACCCCGAGGAGGTTGATCTTCCCGGCAATCCCGCTCCCGAAGCGGCCCACGGCAAGGTGGATCTCGATGCCTTCGGCCCCAACGACAAGCTTGAATTCGGCTACTGTACCGAATTCCTCCTCCGCCTTCAATCCTCAAAAGTCGATCTTGACAGCTTTGATGTCTCGGAAATTCGCGACTATCTTACAGCTGCGGGCGAATCGGTCGTGTGTTTCCGCGAGGACTCGATAGTAAAGGTCCATGTCCACACGAAGACCCCTGGCGAGATCCTGAACCACTGCCAGAGGTGGGGCGAGTATCTGACGCTCAAGATTGAGAATATGGCCCTGCAACACAACGAGACGCAGCTAAAGAAAGCGGCGGCAGAGCCCGAATTCAAGATCAGCAAGAAATACGGAGTCGTAACAGTCGCCTCCGGCGAGGGCATAGTCAAGACCTTCCTGGAAGCAGGTGCAGACGAAGTGATTCGCGGCGGCCAGACTATGAACCCCTCGGCCAAGGACTTTATCGAGGCTTTCAAGCGCATCGGCGCCGAGACCGTTTTCGTCTATCCCAACAACTCCAATATAGTGATGACTGCCCTTCAGGCCGCGAGTATGTTCGAAGACTCGAAGGTAATAGTCATCCCTACCAAGACCATCGGCGAGGGCTATGTAGGAATAGCCTCCCTGGATAAGAGCGAGAAAGATGTAGAGGCGCTGGTCGCGGCCCAGAAAGAAACGATTGCGGCAGTATGTTGCGGGATGGTCTCAAAGGCCAACCGTGATGCCGATATGAACGGGGTCGCAGTTAAGGAAGGAGACTATATCGCCATCTGCGGCGGCCAGATAGTCTGCGACTGCCCTGAAGCCGAGCAGGCCCTGCTCGAACTTTGCGCGAGCGCCGAGGCCGGAGACCACGACGTAGCGGTCCTCTTCTACGGAGAGGGCGTTACCGAAGAAAAGGCGGAAGAGCTTTCCGCTGCCCTCCAGGCCAAATACCCTATGACAGAATTTATGTTTATCGACGGCGGACAGCCGGTTTATAATTACATTTTGACACTATGTTAACCTATTTCGTAGACTCTGATTGCGATTTCAATCTTCAGGACTGTAAGGAACTGGGCTGCAAGCTCATCAGTATGCCCTATAGCATCGACGGTAAAACTACATACCCTTATGTAGATTTCAAGGAATTCGACTCCCACGCCTTCTATGATGGCCTTCGCGGAGGAATCCTTCCTACCACCAGCGCAATTCCCGAAGAGGAATACCGCAATTATTTCGAGCCCGAATTCAAGGCGGGAAACGATGTTTTCTATTTCCACTTCAGCGAGGCGATGACTATGACCTTCGGCAATATGAGAAAGGTCGTAGACGAACTTCTCGCAAAATATCCTGAGCGCAAGTTCTATGAGATCGATTCCAAGGGAATCACCATCATCAGCTACCTGATGGGCCGCGATTTCTTCAAGCTCGTAAAGGCCGGAAAGACCCCTGAGGAGCTCGTAGAATGGGGTAAGAAAGAGGTAGACCACTACGCCCAGTATTTCTTTGCAGACGACCTCAAGTTCTTCCGCAGAAGCGGTCGAGTAAGCGGTCTTGCAGCTACTATGGGCGGCCTTATCGGCCTTCGTCCTGTCATAACTATGAATGAAGAGGGCAAGATGGTCAGCGTAGGAACCGAAAAGGGCCGAATCAAGGCTATGAACCGCCTCGTAAGCGAAGTTGTCGAGAAGGGCGACGACGTAAAGGCCCACGGCGTAGTAGTCGGCCACACCGACTCCCCCGAGGTTGCAGCCCAGGTAGCGGATATGCTCCGCGAGAAATTCGGCGCCGACCTCGAAATCCGTATAATCCCGACCAACCCCACCGCCGGAAGCCATTGCGGGCCCAACGGTGTAGGCGTCACATTCCACTCAAAGTGCAGATAAATGATTGAAGTAAAAAAAGTCTGTTCGAGAAAAGAGCAGAAGGAATTCCTCCGCTTCCCTCTCGACCTCTACAAGGACAATCCCTGCTTCGTCCCGCCGCTCTGGATGGACGAAAAGAAGATATTCGACAAGGACTATCTCTACCGCGACCAGTGCGATGACATCTGTTTCAACGCCTATAAAGACGGAAAGATAGCCGGTCGTATCCAGGGTATCCTCCAGAAGGCTTCCAACGAGAAGACCGGCGAGAAGCGCATCCGCTTCACCCGCTTCGATACGATAGATGATTTCGAGGTGGCGAAGGCCCTGTTCGAGGCTGTCGAAAAGTGGGCTCGCGAGATAGGGATGGATACCGTATGCGGCCCTCTGGGCTACTCTGATCTTGAGCGCGAGGGTCTCCTTATCGATGGATTTGACCAGCTGTCTACCTTCGAAGAGCAGTACAACGCCCCCTACTACCCCGAGTTTATCGAGAAACTGGGCTACGAAAAGGAGATAGACTGGAACGAGAGCCAGCTTCGCGCCCCCAAGGAAGGAGCCGAGGATCTCAAGCAGCTTTCCGAGTTCCTCCTCAAGCGTTATAAGCTCCACATAGGCGAGGCCAGAAACGCCAACGATTTCATCCGCAAGTATGCCGACGGCCTGTTCGAGGTTCTCGACCACTCCTACGATGGTCTGTACGGAACAGTTCCTTTCACGGACGGGATGAAAAAGCTCCTCATCGACAACTTCAAGATGGTGGTGAACCCTAAGCGCACTGCGGTTATTCTCGACGAAAACAACAAGGTGATTGCCTTCGCTGTAAGTTTCGCTTCGCTCGCAAAGGCCGTTCAGCCCTCTCAGGGACGCCTCACTCCCCTGGCTCTTATACGCCTGCTGAAAGCTCTCCGAAAGCCGGAGATAATCGACCTCTGTCTTGTAGGAGTAGAGCCGGAGTGGCTCAACCGCGGAGTAAGTACTGTCTTCATCAGCGGAATGATGGATATGCTCAAGGACCCCAATATCAAGTATCTTGAGACGAACCTTAACCTGGAAGACAACTACGTTATCCAGAATATGTGGAAGCGCTTCGATAGGACTATCCACAAACGCAGACGCTCATACATCAAGAAAATATGATAAAGATTATAGTTGACTGCTTCGGCGGCGACCACAGCCCGGAGGCCAACATAGACGGCGCCATCGCCGCCCTGCGCAATTTCGATGACCTATACATCATCCTGACGGGCGACGAGCAGACTCTGAAGGCGGCTCTCGCCGAGAGGGAGTACCCCGCGGGCAGGATAGAAATAGTCCACGCCTCCCAGGTCATCGACTGCAACGACCGTCCTACGGACGCCATTCGCCTCAAGCGCGACAGCTCGATGATGAAGGCCATAATGATGCTGCGCGACGACGACAGCATCGCGGGGCTCGTGAGCGCCGGCTCGACTGGCGCCCTGGTCACCGGGGCCCTCGTTCGCGTAGGCCGTCTCGCCGGCGTCATCAGGCCCGCGTTCTGCCCCGTGCTGCCGACTATGGACGGAGGGGTCGTGGGAATTTGCGATAGCGGCGCGAATGTGGAGGTGAAGCCCGATATGCTCAGGCAGTTCGCCGTTATGGGCTCGATCTATATGGAGACGGTTTATGGGGTTAAGAGCCCTCGCGTTGCCCTCCTCAATGTAGGAGTCGAGGCCGAGAAGGGCGATACTCTGCGCCAGGAGGCCTACAAACTCCTGCAGGAAACCGAGAATCTGAATTTCGTGGGCAATATGGAAAGCCGCGACCTCCTGTCCGGCAAGTACGACCTGGTAGTCTGCGACGGCTTCTCCGGAAATGTCCTCGTAAAAACTACCGAAGGTACTGCCCTCGAGCTTCTTAAGAAACTCAAAAATAGCATCTTCTCCCGCACAATCTACAAGATCGGCGCTCTCTTTATGAAGAAGATGTTTGCGGATATGAAGGCCTTTATGGACTACCAGAACTACGGCGGAAGCGTCCTTATCGGTACCTCCAAGGTAGTAGTGAAAGGCCACGGAAGCTCCAAGGCTAAGGCTATCGAGAAATGTATCGAGCAGGCCTACCGGATGGAAACCGGAGCCATCGGTCCGCGAATCGAAACAGAATTAGCAAAATATTCACACTATGATGTTTGAAAAAGTACAGGCTATACTCGCTAAGCAGCTCCGTATCGCCGATCCGTCTACGATTAAGCCCGAATCCCTCATCTCCAAAGATCTCGGCGCCGACTCACTCGACATCCTTCAGCTCTTGATGAAGATCGAAGACGAATATGGAATCGTCATTCCCGACGAGGCCCTCGCCGGCTTCCAGACCGTCGGCGACGTCGTCGCATTCTTGGAAAAACAGGCTAAATAATCAGCAGGTAGACAGCATTTTGCGGACCTGTCCACCCCCGGACAGGGGCAGGGGGTAGGCGTCCGTCCTAGACGAGTTATCGCGAAGCGATGACGAAGGATAGGATGGAAGGGGCCGGAAGGAGCCGAAGGCGACTGGAGTTCCGCAAAATGCTGTCTACTTGCTGATTTTGTTTTTTATTATCTTTACGGTATGAAAGTAGCTATCGTTGGCGCCAGCGGCGCAGTTGGTCAGGAATTTCTGAAGGTTCTGGAAGAAAGGAACTTTCCGATAGATGAGTTATTGTTATTCGGTTCCGAGAGAAGCGCGGGACGTACTTATACCTTCCGCGGAGAAGATATTACAGTACAGCTTCTCCAGCACGACGACTCCTTCGACGGGGTTGACATAGCCTTTGTTTCTGCGGGAGCTGGAACTTCACGGGAGTATGCTGAGGATATCACCCGCTACGGAGCAGTAATGATAGACAACTCCAGCGCCTTCCGCCTCGACGAAGACGTACCTCTCGTAGTTCCCGAAGTGAACCCTGAAGATGCCCTGGTCCGTCCGCGCGGAATCATAGCCAACCCTAACTGTACTACTATTCAGATGGTGGTCGCCCTGAAGGCGATAGAGAACCTCAGCCACATAAAGAAAGTCCACGTCTCCACCTACCAGGCCGCCAGCGGCGCCGGAGCCCAGGCGATGGCCGAGCTTACCAAACAGACTGCCCAGTATCTGGCCGGGGAGCCAGTTACTGTAGAGAAATTCCAGTATCAGCTGGCCTTCAACCTTATTCCTCAGATCGACGTTTTCCTCGAAGACGGCTATACCAAGGAAGAGGCAAAGATGTTCAATGAGACAAGGAAGATAATGCACAGCGACGTCCGTACCAGCGCCACCTGCGTCCGCGTCCCTTCCCTTCGCTCCCATTCAGAGAGTATCTGGGTAGAGACCGAACGCCCGATAAGCGTAAAGGAAGCGCGCGAGGCCTTCGAAAAGGCTCCGGGAATAGTCGTTTTGGACAATCCGGCAAAAAAGGAATATCCTATGCCCCTTTTCCTCGCCGGAAAAGATCCGGTCTATGTAGGCCGAATCAGAAAGGACCTGGCAGAGGAAAACGGCCTTGCTTTCTGGATCGTAGGAGACCAGATAAGGAAGGGAGCCGCGCTCAACGCAGTGCAGATAGCGGAGTATCTTATAGAGAAGGGTTCCGTCTGATCCTTCTCAACCTAGCATAATAGAACAGAGCCAGGGACAGGACTGCGGTCGTGATCCCTATTGCTGCCGTCCAGTCGGTCGGGAGACGGAAGCCGATTTTCGCCGTCAGGATGAAGGTAATGGTAACCGAGGTCATGAAGGCCGCAGGAATAAGCGTCATAAGGTAGGACACGCCTTTGCGGTGTCTCGACAGGAAGGCGGTAACGGTCCAGAGGACGAAGGCAGCCAGAGTCTGGTTTGCCCAGCCGAAGTATCTCCAGATGATGTTGAAACCGTTTTCGTCTGCGATATTGTACCAGAGAAGAAGGCCGGTAGCGACGAAAATTGGGATCGAAACGTAGAGACGGTTCTTGATCGGGGCCTGGTCCAGCTTCAGCGCGTCCGCGATTATCAGACGGACCGAACGCAGGGCCGTGTCGCCGCTGGTAATCGGGGCCGCGACTACTCCGAGGATGGCGAGGATGCTGCCGAATGCGCCCAGCCAGTACTTGGAGACTGTAGTAACTACCTTCGGGGCGGCCGTTACTCCAACCGCGCCCATCTCGACGTTTCCGCCGCCGTAGAAGAAGTACGAGGCGACCGCGGCCCATATCAGGGCGACGATGCCTTCGGTAATCATAGCGCCGTAGAAGACCGGGCGGCCGAGCTTCTCGTTGGTGAGGCAGCGGGCCATAAGGGGTGACTGGGTTGAATGGAAGCCGCTGACCGCGCCGCAGGCGATGGTAATGAACAGACACGGGAAAAGGGAGCCGTTCGCGGGGGCGAGGTTCCCAAGGCCGTCCCAGACTTCGGGGATGGTCGTGGGCCACTTGACGATCAGGCAGCCGAAAAGGGCCACGGCCATGAACAGCAGCGCAATCGCGAAGACCGGGTAGATCTTGCCGATTATCTTGTCGATCGGGACCATGGTCGCGAGGATGTAATAGAACAGGATGCCGATGACCCAGATCATGGTCGAGTTGCCGCCTGTAAGCTGGCCGAGTATGAGGGCCGGGCTGTAGACGAAGACCGTGCCGACGAGAATCAGCATCACGACCGAGAAGACCAGCATCACCTTTCGGGTCGCGGAGCCGAGCTCCTGGCCCACGAGGGTCGGGACGTTGACTCCCCCGCCCCGCAAGGAGAGCATGCCGCTGAAATAGTCGTGGACTGCGCCGCCGAAGATGCAGCCAAGGACTATCCAGAGGTAGGACGAGGGTCCAAAGAGGGCGCCCATTATAGCGCCGAAGATGGGGCCGGTTCCCGCGATGTTCAGGAACTGGATCATGAAGACTTTCCAGGTCGGAAGGGGAATGTAATCTATTCCGTCCTGTTTAGTGTAAGCAGGTGTTTTTGCGTTGGGGTCGGGTCCGAGGACCTTTTCCACTACTCTGCCGTAAAGGATATAACCTATAACGAGGCAGACAATACTGATTAGGAGGGTATACATCAGATTTTGCTGATTTTCTTGACGGGATCGCAGGTAACGTCTACTCCGAGTTTCTTGAAGACCTTGCGGTCTACTTCGCTGAGAAGAACGGTACTGTGGACCTGACATCCTTTAAATTTAGGTAGTTGCTCGAGGGCCCTGCGGCAGCGCTCGTCTTCGACGCTGAGGATGCTCAGGGCAACCAGGACTTCGTCGGTGTGGAGACGCGGGTTGTGGCCGTGGAGATATTCGACCTTGGTTTTCTGGATAGGCTCGATCATAGACTGCGGGATGAGCTTGATGGAGTGGTCGATGCCGGCGAGGTGTTTCGAGGCGTTCAGGATAAGGGCCGCGCTGGGACCGAGCAGGCTGCTGGTTTCGGCCGTGATAAGGGTGCCGTCCTGCAGTTCGATTGCGGCGCTGGGCTTCTGACATTTGGCCTGCCGCTCGAGCGCGGCTACGGTACAGCGGCGATAGTCCGTATTGAGCCCGGCCTTCTGCATCAGGAGGAGGATCTTGTTGACTTCGTTCTCGCTGGCGTCTTTCTCGACTACATTGCAGAGGGCGGCATAATAACGGCGGATGATCTCGTTGAGACCGGCCTTACGGCAGACATCGTCGTTCTTTATACACCAGCCTATCATATTTACGCCCATATCTGTAGGCGACTTATAGGGCGATTCGCCGTAGATTCCTTCGAACAGAGCCCTGAGGACCGGGAATATCTCTATATCGCGGTTGTAGTTTACCGCTACTGCGCCGTAGGCGTCGAGATGGAACGGGTCGATCATATTGACATCGTTCAGATCCGCAGTTGCGGCTTCGTAGGCCAGGTTGATAGGGTGATTCAGAGGAATATTCCAGACCGGGAAGGTCTCGAACTTTGCGTATCCGGCCTTCACTCCCCTCTTGTTTTCCTGGTAGAGCTGGCTGAGGCAAACCGCCATCTTGCCGCTTCCGGGACCGGGAGCCGTAACTATCACGAGGGGCCTTGAGGTCTTGACATAGTCGTTCTTTCCGAAGCCTTCGTCTGAATCGATCAGGGCTACGTTGTTGGGATAGCCTTCGATAGTGTAATGGTAATAGACTTTGATTCCCTTCTTTTCGAGTCTCTTGCGGTAGGCTGCGGCGCTGGACTGACCGTTGCAGTGAGTTATAACTACGGAACTTACATAAAAGCCCCTGTTTTCGAATTCGGCCTTGAGACGCAGCACGTCCTCGTCGTAGGTAATTCCCAGATCTCCCCTGACCTTGTTCTTTTCGATGTCCAGGGCGCTGATGACGATGATTATCTCCGCCATCTCGGAGAGGTTGGTAAGCATCTGAAGCTTACTGTCCGGCTGGAATCCGGGAAGGACGCGGCTGGCGTGGAGGTCGTCGAAGAGTTTTCCGCCGAACTCCATATAGAGCTTGTCTCCGAACTGAGCTATACGATCCTTGATGTGTTCTGACTGTATCTTGAGATACTTGTCGTGGTCGAAACCTAACTGCATAGTCTGTTATTTGAAGCTGCTGCCGCCGACGAACTCTCTGAGGAGCGAGGTAGAAGGGATCTCGGCGTCTGATATTGCGATAAAATAGTGAATGAATTTAAGAAGTCTGTGGGCCTCGGAGTACTCCGGAGAGTTCTTGGAGACCGCTCTGAGGATACTGTCGGCGTGGTTACGAAGGACCGCGAACTCGACCAGGTACGAGGAGTTGAACATAACGTCCGCGTTTTCCTGATACGGGTAGATCCACTTTTCCTCGGCATCCAGGACGTTGGGCCACTGGCTGATAGTCTGGGTAGGGGTGAAGGAGCCGTTGTTGTAGTCGCGGATTATCCTTCGCAGAAGACGGTTGTCGCTGGTCGGGATACAGTTGTGATTATCCAGGCTGATACTTGTAAGGGTACTTATGAAGATGCGGAACTTGCTGGAGTCCTTAATCTTGTCTGTAAGGCGGGGATTCAGGGCGTGGATTCCTTCGATAAGAAGGACCGATCCTTCGCGCATCTTGAGTTTCTTACCGTTGTACTCCCTGAGGCCCGTCTTGAAATTGTAAGTAGGCACCTCAACTTCCTGTCCGTCAAGGAGTTTGAGAACGTCTTCCTGAAGGGCGTCGTGGTCTACTGTATCGAAATTGTCGAAGTCGTACTGGCCGTTGGGAAGGAGCGGAGTATCTACCCTGTTGACAAAATAGTCGTCTGTACTGAAGGAAATAGGCTGGAGTCCGCAGGCCTTGAGCTGGACGGAAAGTCTCTTACAGAAAGTAGTCTTTCCGGAGCTGCTGGGGCCGGTAATGAGAACTACGTTGACTTTATTCTCTCCGTAGTATCTGGCCTCTATTTCCTCGGCTATCTTGACTATTTTCTTCTCCTGAAGGGCTTCCGCGACCTGAATCAGCTCGCTGGCGCCGCCCTTGCGGATTTTGTGGTTCACGTCACCTACGTTGTTAAGCTTAGTGATGATGTTCCAACGCAGGGCCTCCGCGAAGATCTCGTAAGTCTTAGGCTGAGGGATAAAGGGAGTAAGTTCGGTAGGATTGTGACGGTCCGGAACTCTGATCAGTATACCGTCCTGGCAGGGCATCAGATCCCAGACTTTCAGGTATCCGGCGCTTGGGAGAAGACGGCCGTAGTAATAATCCGGGGAATCCCCGAGAAGGTAGTAGTCCGTATAGACCTCGGGGCTGGTATCCAGAAGCCTTACCTTATCTATGTAACCCAGTTCCCTGAAGAGTTTGATAGCTTCGCTTACCTGCACTTCCCTTCTGTGGAATTCCATATTCTCGTAGACTATCTCCCACATCCTGGCCTTGATCAGATCGATGTCTTCGGGGGTGATTCCCTCTTCGTCGTCTTTTTTCTTGATGTTGCAGTAAAAGCCTCCGGAAAGAGGGTGCTCGATATAGACCCTGCAGCCCTTGAACACTTCGTGGGCCGCTTTACAGAGAAGGAAGAAAAGGGAGCGCTGATATACACGCTGTCCGCTGGCTTCCGTTCCGTCTACATATTCGACGTCTCTATTGTTGTAGACTTTGAAATTGAGGCCCTGCGAGACATTGTTCACCTTTGCCGAAAGGATCTGATAGGGCTGCTCGAACTCGAATTCCGGAAGCATCTCGAGGAGGGTCGTCCCTTCCTGGAATTCTTTGTAGGTTTGGGTGTTTTTACAAAAAATACGGACCATAGCCTGAACTGGTTTACATATCTTTTTTCGAAAGCACAAAAATAAATAATTATCATTAAATTTGTGGTGTATGGTCAAGAAGATAATACTCATTTTTTCAACAATCGCCTTGCTCGCTTCCTGCGGCGGCGGTCCTGCTCAGAAACAGGAAGAACCTATTCCACCCATCGGTTTCCGCGTCAATAAGTACGAACATGACTCTACCAATGTAAAGAGCGGAGAGACCTTCCCCGGCCTTATGACCCGTCTCGGCCTTTCAAGGGCAGATGCCAATACTCTTTATTCCAGGAGAGACACTATGTTCAACGCCCAGAAGATGAGAGCTGGAGCCCGTGTAGACGCCTACTATACTCCCGGAGATTCCCTCCGTACCCTCGAGTATGTCGTCTATAACCACAGCAAGCTTAAGAAGACGGTCTTCAAGTGTACGGACTCCCTCTATATGTGGAATTACTACAGGCCTACTTCCATCGAAAAGAAATATGTAGATGTAACAATTCACTCCTCCCTCTGGGTAGATCTTCTCAAAGCCGGCCTTACCGAGGCCGCTACCGGCCAGATGGTCGATCTTCTTGCCAACGACATCTACGCCTGGACAGTCAACTTCTTCAGCCTTCGCGAAGGAGACCGCTTCCAGGTTATCTACAATCAGAAAGTAAGCGAAGGAGAATTCATCTCCCTTGAAGGTATAGAATGTGCGCGCTATAGCAGCGGTCCGGACGGCCTCTATGCCCTCAGGCTCAATCACGAAGGTCTTGGAAAGAATTATTTCGACGAAACCGGAAAGAACCTCCGCAAAGCCTTCCTCAAGGCCCCTCTTAAATACAACCGCGTCAGCAGTAAGTTCTCGCTCCACAGAAAACACCCCGTAACAGGAAAAGTCAGGCCGCATACCGGAGTAGACTTCGCAGCCCCCGCCGGGACTCCGGTCAGGGCCATCGGCGACGGCCGAGTCATCTCGGCCGGATGGACCACCACCGGAGGCGGTAACGTCATCAAGATCGAACACAACAGGACCTATACTACCGGTTACCTGCATCTCAAGGGCTTCGCCAAGGGAATCAAGGCCGGCGCCAGGGTCACCCAGGGCCAGATTATCGGCTACGTAGGAAATACCGGAGTCAGTACCGGCCCTCACCTCGATTTCAGGGTATGGAAAAACGGTACTCCCATCGATCCGCTTGCGATGAAATCCCCGCCTGCAGATCCTCTCCCCGCTAAGTACAAGCCCGAACTCGATTCGCTCGTCGTAGTCTATAAAGACATTTTCGAGAGCGGAAAACTCCCTTCGGTAGAGTAATCTTCTGATGGAAATAAGTCCCATCGCCTATTATCACTGTCCGCTTCCCCAGAAGTTCGGTCTGCCGCGGCAGGCTGGGCTGGCGGAAGAGCTCGAAGGACGTGTCGTCCTCGAGCCGGCCTTCCGCAGGCCCGAGGCTCTTCGCGGCCTGGACGGATTCGACTACATATGGCTGGTGTGGGAATTCAGCCTGAATGATCGGGGATCTTCGCTGACCGTCCGTCCTCCCCGCCTTGGGGGCAACGAGCGGGTAGGAGTCTTCGCCTCCCGCTCCCCTTTCAGGCCCAATCCGCTGGGGCTTTCGTCTGTTCGCATCAAGAGTATAGATTTCGAAAAGGGCGAGATTACAGTACTCGGAGCTGACCTCGCAGACGGAACTCCCATCTACGACATCAAGCCTTATGTAGCTTACTGCGACTCACACCCCGCAGCGCGAAGCGGGTTCGTAGACGGGAAGGAGTGGAAACGCCTTGAAGTACAGTTCGCTTCTGCCAAGCTGGAACAGCTCTTATCCGACTCTTTAGGCTCGGACTACAACGCCCTGCTGGAAGTACTCTCGGAAGATCCCCGGCCCCAATACCACGACAACCCCGAGAAGGAGTATGGTCTTTCCTTCGGAGGCCTAAATATCCGTTTTAAAGTAAGGGAGTCAGTTCTTACTGTAGAAGAAGTTAGCCAAGAAGCTCAAGGTCTTTTTTGAGCATCACCTTCTTATCCATCATTGATACTTTCTGGAAGAGGATGATGGTGTTGGCCCTGTTGAGGAAAACCTTGTCTTCGTGTTTTCCTTTTCTCCACCACTTATAGAAGCCTACTGGATCGGTTTCAAAAGGAATCCTTGCGACTATACCGGAACCGTATCCGGGATAATCGATGACCAGCTTTAGACCCATGAAACGCTTGTAGTACTCTGGATCTGCGCGGCGCAGCTTACTGACCAGAGGATTCAAGACTTCGATTTCGTCTACGTGGAGAGTTTTCTCTCTGATAATGAGTTTGTGGAGCCGGACGGGGTCGACGAAAACCCATACCCCGACTTTCATCGTTTTCTCCCCTTCTTCTGTCTCAAGAGTAAGCCAGTCCGAGGAGCGATATACTCTCTCGGGATCGAGGGGTGAATAAACGGCTTCATCCGGGGTAGCCTGTTGCGATTCGATACCGAATTGCTGCTCCAGAGAGGAAAGTTCCTCTGCGGTAGGCTCGGTCATAATTGCTGAAATAGGCTCCATTTCGATACTAACCGAGCAAAAGTATGAAAAAAACTTGAATATTAGTAACTTTGAAGCTAATGAATAGTGTTATAATCGATCTTAGCGGGGTATATTGTCACGAAGGCTTTACCTTTTTGCCATCAATTGACCTGAAGGAGCTGGAAGGAACTAACTGTTACTGTAGTCCGGAGGCTGCTGCTCAGCTGCAGCGTCGTCTTTCAGATATTCCCCTTTCTACGGCCTGCTGGATTGATACCGGAGACTATCATTACCTGTCATATTTCAGAGGCTCTCAGATCAGGGAGCCCTTCGAATTGATACTGCTGGACAATCATACAGACGATTTTGACGATTCAGAGTGTCTTTCCTGCGGAAACTGGGTTACAGCCCTTAAGCGCGACACTAACTGCGAGGTCAATTCGGGAGCCGATTCTTCCCTTCCGGTCTTTCTCAGCATCGACCTGGACGTTCTGCGTCCGGAGGATTTCCGCACCAACTGGGATCAGGGGACGATGACTTTCGAGGAATTGCTCGAGACAATACGCCGAATTTTCTTGACAAGGCGCGTTCTGGCAGTTGATATCTGCGGGGGAAAAACCGAGTCTAAAGGCGCAATGACTTGCGAGCTGGATTTGAACCTCACTCGCCGTATGCAGCTCCTTTCCCTTCTGAACACTCTGTAAGAACCCCGCCTTCGCAAAACGTGTGCATTTTTATGCAAATTGCGCATTCTCTTTTTTAATAATTGCATAACTTCGCGTTTGAACCAATAACCACTACAATGCACAAAAGAATTCTTTTTATTCTGGCTATAGCTTCGGCTGCTCTGCTTCTCAATTCTGCAGGATGTAAAAAGAACGATAATCCTACGCCTCCAACTCCCACCGGCAAACAGGCCGTTGATGAAGGCGGCAGCGGCGGACAGGCTTTTTCAGACAATCACTGCACTGACATAGGCCAGACCCCGGTAATTCTCGCATACTATACTGAGTGGAATACAGACAGAAAGCCCGATCTTTCCCTCATCACTCACCTCAACTACGCCCACGGCCGTTTCAAAAATCCCAAGACTGGCGACGGAGGTATAGTCTTCACCGGAACCAACAAGTTTCCCGAGACAAAGATCAAAGATGTAAAGAAAGAATACCCCCACGTCAAGATTATGATGATGGTAGGCGGCTGGGGAGCCCACGCAGACGGTTTCTCGATGATGGCAAAAGACGAGAAGAAGCGCGACGAATTCTGCCACTCCGTAAACGAACATATGAAGAAATACGGTTTCGACGGAATAGACATCGACTGGGAGTATCCTACAGTCAGCGCCGATAACGAGACAGGATCGGATAAGAACGATACCAAGAATTTCAACATCCTCCTGAAGCAGCTCCGCGACACCCTCGGAACCTCGAAGATCATTTCCTTCGCATCCTCTTCCAGCGCAAAATACGTAGACTGGCCTACCGCCATCAAGTACCTTGACTATGTCAACGTAATGACCTACGATATGGGCGCAGCCCCCAAAGGCCACAATTCTCCCCTGTTCAAGAGCAGCACCTTCGATTCGCGCAGCTGCGAGGAAAGCGTCGAGCTCCACAAAAAGGCCGGTATCCCTTACGAGCGTCAGGTTATGGGTATCCCCTTCTACGGCAAGGCAGAGAAGAATCCTGAGTCTGGAACTAAGATTTTCGACTACTCCGTAGGCTATAAAGAGATGGACGACATCCTGAACAAAGGCCTCTACAAGGGTAAGCCCCTCGCAAGACCCGTCCAGCGCCGCTGGGACAGCGCGGCCTGCGTTCCCTACCTCGTAGATGAGTCGGGAAAGAATGTCCTCTCATACGACGATCCCGAGTCTGTTACAGCAAAGGCCAATTTCGCGAAGAGCAAAGGTCTTCTTGGAGTAATGTTCTGGGAGTTCCGCTACGACGACAATAACTTCTCCCTTCAGAAGGCCCTGGATAAGGCGTATTACGGCAAAGAAACTGTGATTAAATAATTTTTTGCAGAATCCGAAAATAATACTACCTTTGCAATCCCAAACGATGGTGCTGTAGCTCAGATGGTAGAGCAAAGGACTGAAAATCCTTGTGTCGGCAGTTCGATTCTTCCCAGCACCACAAAAAACCCGCTGAATTCTCAGCGGGTTTTTC
>JAEEGH010014253.1_pt1 | contig 17470 bp, 10 predicted proteins | sample 9134181 | NCBI WGS metagenome assembly JAEEGH01 (sample SAMN16246544, study PRJNA631951) | gut metagenome | biome: gut microbiome; feature: rumen; material: DP-attached | host: Bos | place: Iran: Karaj | collected 2018-10
GGTCTGCGCTGGTATAATTCAAGTACAGGACAGCCTGCGAATTTCTATAAGGTGATTCCTGGAATAACCTACTCTGGCTATTGCACCACCGTCGCTGCTGACACCCGCGAAGAGGCTGGCCTCAGCTTTACAGAATCAACGAAAACAGTTGAATGGTATGATGCCGCTCAATACGCTGGCCAGGCATTGACCAATCCGAACAGTGTTTCTCCAATTACCTGGACGAGCAGCAACGAGGAAGTTGCTACTGTTGAAGATGGTACTGTTACTATTAAGGCTTTAGGCGAAACCACCATCAAGGCATCTTTTGATGGAGACGAGAACTACAAGAAGGGCGAAGCCAGCTATACGCTGACTGTTCAGGACTCACGTACAGCGCTGGAGCTGTCGTTCGATCCTGAATCGGTAGAAGTTAATGTCAATGCGACGGTCGCTATTCCCACGCTGAATGGAAATCAGGGCAATGGTACCGTGACATACGCTTCTGATGACGCAAACATTGCTACCGTAGATGCCAATACAAGTTTGGTGACAGGCGTAGCCGAAGGTACCACAACCATCACGGCTACCGTTGCCGCCACTAATGAATACAAGGAAGGCACAGCTACATTTACCGTTACCGTCATCGACCCGAACAAGAAGGGTTCAGTGAATAATCCTTATACCGTAGACGAGGCTCGTGCTGCTATTGATGCGGGTACAGGTGTTACAGAAGTTTATGCTAGAGGTATTGTTTCTGAAATCGTTACGGCTTTTAACCCTCAGTACGGAAACATCACATATAATATCTCAGCAGATGGTTTGACCACAAGCGACCAACTGCAGGCATACCGCGGCAAGAGCTATGATGGAGAAGCCTTCACCAGTGCAAATAACATTCAGGTGGGTGATGTAGTGGTTGTCTATGGTGACCTGATATTATATAAGAGCACCACATACGAGTTTGCACAAAACAACCAGCTCGTTTCGCTGAAGCGTGCAAGGATTATCGTTGAACAGACCAACTATGAGGCCGATGCCAAGTACACCGGTACCGGTGATGGACATGTGAGTGTAACTATCGAATTCACACCTGAAAACGTTACAATGCATGGTGGAAACTCACAATACGCCTCGGATTTCGACGCTGTCGTCATGTGTGATGCTAACGGCAATCCTACCACCTACGATTGGTTGAAATTTATGCTTTTTGTCCCCGAAGACGGTGTAGGATTTTTCTATTTTAACGACAATAATGGCGCACCCCGCACAGCCTACCTGAAGTTACATGGTGTTGATGCTGACGGCCTTGATGTGTATTCTGAACTGATAACTCTCACACAGGACGGTGTCGCAATCAACGTGGATGAAACGGAAATCGATGCTTCTAACATCCAAAGCAAGAACATCAGTGTGACTTACAAGAACTTCAACCCAGTAGCTGATGATTTTGGTGTTGTGTATTGTGATGAAAATGGTGATGAAATTTCAGGTGGGTATGAATGGATTGAAAAGATAGCACAATGGATTGATCCACAAATAGAAGGTACGGCCACAATGATATTCATGTTTGATCCTAATACTGGAAGTGCACCACGCTCGGCATACATGAAGATCTATGCCTTGAACGGTAGTGATTATGTTTATTCTAACCTGATAACTATCACGCAGGAAGTATATGTTGAACCAACTTGTGTTTCTTTCTATGTGGACGGAGGAAATATTCCGAAATCCTTCTTGGAAGAAGGTGATCCCATCATATTCCCAGAGGTTGACGACAAGTATGGCATGACCTTCTTAGGTTGGACAACTACTGAAATCAACGGAACAACCGATACTGCTCCAGAATTTGTTGATGTCACTTCAGCCAAGATGGGAACAGAAAGCATCAACTACTATACCGTGTATGCACTTCTTGTCGCTCCTGGAACAACTTCTACCGTTACCGATGAACTGACAAAAGCACTTACTGGGGCTTCTGGTACTAGTTATTCTTCATGGGAAGGCAAAAAAGCTTCTTCTGATGCCGTCTATAAAGGAAACAGTGCCGGTGGTAACGATGCCATCCAGTTGCGTTCAACAAACTCCAGCGGTATTGTTACAACGACCTCTGGTGGTAAACTTAAGAAGGTGACCGTTGAATGGAATGGATACACAGCAGATGACAGAACGCTTGACATTTATGGAAAGAATACGGCAGACTCTGCTGCCTCGGATTTGTATGGCGCTAATACACAAGGAACGAAAATAGGTAGCATCGTCTATGATGGCGAAAGCACAGAGCTGACGATTGAAGGTGACTACACATTCATCGGATTGCGTTCTAACAGTGGCGCTATGTATCTTGACAAGATCACGATTGAATGGGAAACTGGTACGCCTGATACCTATTCAGACTACTGCACCACCATTCCTGCAATGCTGACGGTCAGCATAAACGAGCTTTGTACTGACGGTAAGGGCAAGTATTATGGAACCTTTAGTTCTTCATCTGCATTCAAAGTACCTGCCAATGTAACGGTATCAGAGATTGGCATTACAGAAGGCAAGATGGATGTCCAGGAATTCACTACAGGTCAAATTGTTCCCGCCAATACTGGTGTTATGGTATCTGCAGAAACATTCGGTAACTTTAAGCTTGTCAAGTCAACGGAAGATGGAGTAGACATTCTCAATGGTGCCAACCGTCTGCGTCCTACAGGTGATGACGGCATCTCTATTGCCGATATGGAGGGTAAAGATTCCAACTGCAAGTTCTATCGTCTGACGATGCACAAAGGCACAAAGCTCGGTTTCTGGTGGGGTGCTACGGATGGTGCTGCCTTCGCTATAGGAGCCAACAAAGCTTACTTAGCTGTTCCTGCCAGCGTGGCTGGCTCTCGCAGCGGCTTCGCCTTCGATGACGAGGCAACGGGGATCAGCAACGTGAACGTTAACCTTAACGATAACGAGAATTGCTACGACCTGCAGGGTCGCAAGGTCAGCAAGCCTGGCAAGGGCCTGTATATCGTGAATGGCAAGAAAGTCGTGATTAAGTAAGAGTAATGAGAGCTCGCTCACACCTCCAAGTGTGAGCGGGCTTCAATGGAATTGAAGATAAAATAAAGATTTATACTATGAATAAGAAAATGTATATCGATCCTACCATGAGGGTGGTCTTGATGAAGCCTGCAAAAGTAATCTGTGACTCAGGCGGTGTAAACTCTGGTAACAAACCGGGTGATGAATACTCTGGCGGTGATGTCACATACTCCCGCCAAGACGGCTGGGACATTGAAGAAGATTAAATGCCTCCCCATTAATACAAAGTTAATGCGAGACTACAAAGAAAAACATCAAACAAAGGCATTGTTTTTGTAAACAATGCCTTGTTTTTTGTGAATTGCTCCGGCTCGGAGCTAGACACTCTCCAGCTCGGAGCTAGACACCCTCCAGCCCGAAGCTCAACACCCTCCAGCCCGAAGCTCAACGCCCTCCAGCCCGGAGCTCAACATATATGCACAATTCGGGGCCGAATGCTTACTTTTCTGCATCCTCAAGGTAGAATTTTGAGTATGCCACATAGTGCTCGGCGTTGTCCGTCTGGCCGGGGCGGACGGGCTTGATGTATTTGGCGGGTACCCCACCCCATATCTCACCGGCGGGAATCTTTGTGTTTTGGAGCACCAAGGCACCGGCGGCGACAATGGAGCCCTCGCCTACCTCGCAGCCGTCGAGCAGCGTGCTGCCCATGCCGATGAGAGCGTGGTCGTGGATGGTACAAGCGTGGACGGTGACGTTATGGCCGATGGTGACATAGCTGCCGATGTGCGTCGGGCCCGTCTCGTGGGTGACATGGACGCAGGAGCCGTCCTGCACGTTGGTGCAGTTGCCGATGGTGATGGGTGCCACGTCGCCCCTGACGACGGCATTGAACCACACGCTGCACTCGTCGCCCATGGTCACATCGCCGACGATGGTAGCATTCTCGCTGAAATAGCAGTCACGGCCCCACTTGGGACTCAGACCGCGGTAACTCTTAATTAAAGCCATTTTTAAGGTAAAAGTGATTAGTGAAAAGTGAATAATTTGCTACCGCGCAGATTTCTCTCTTTCCTTCTGCTCGCGGCGGGCAGCTTTCTCTGCTGCTTTCTGTTCACGGCGGGCTGCCTTTTCAGCCGCCTTCTGTTCGCGGCGCTGGGCTTTCTCGGCGGCTTCCTGTTCGCGGCGGGCAGCCTTCTCGGCTTTCTTCTGTTCGCGGCGGGCGGCCTTCTCAGCCTTCTTCTGCTGTCGGCGCTCGTCTCGGGCAGCCTTATCCTCGTCAGAGAGCTTATGGAACCTGATGCCAGGCTTGACTTTCATCTTGTGCATCTCGCTGGTATTGGTGAACGAGAAGCTGCACAGCACATCGACGCGCTTGCCCTTAACGGTCATCTTACCCTCGGCCACAGCGCCGTCGCTCTGCATGTTGGCCACGATGTTGCGCACCTTAAACTTCTTGTATCTGGCCTCCCTGACCTCTGCCTCCACCTCGCCGATGGGCAGCTTGCCACCCTTGAGGCGGCGCATCTTGGCTGTGCGCACCTTGGAGATGTCGAAGCGGAAACGGGCCTGGCAGTCCAGCTTGCCGATGTCGGGCATGTCCATCACCTTGCCTAACATGAAGGAGTCAGTGGTGACAAAGCCTGACACGTACTTGTTCTGACCGTCGAGGGCGAAGTTGAAGTTGACGGGACCAGCCGCTGTCTTGAGCAGTCCCTGGAACTCCTCACGGCGCCACAGTACACGGAAGTCGCCGGTATAGTGGATGGTGCCTAAGCGGTGCAGCTGCTCCATCATGAAGCGCTTGACGGGGAACTGGCGGATGATGCGCTCCTTGATGCCGCCTTGCGCCATCATGTCAGCCACATGGAACTGCACCTTCAGCTGGCGGCTGTCCTTCAGGTTGGTGATGTCGCCAAAGGCGCGTATCTGCAGTTTGCGGTCGGTAGTCGCCACACGCACATTGCGGAAGTGCAGGGCTTCGTTGGTGCCTGAGAAAGTGGTCTGAAGCGTGAGAGGCAGCGTGAAGTTGGACAGCACGGGGGCAAAAGGCCGTGCAATATCCTTGAGCAGCACCTTGCCCGTGATGAGTGACGTCTGGAAGGCCAGCGCCTGCTGCTTGCGCTTGTTGGGCAGCTGGACGGTGGCACGGTCGAAGTGCAGGCGGGTATGGTGCAGTGCAATATGTACGTCACGCAGGTGCATCACCCCGCTGTCGATGGCGGCTTGGAAGCGCAGACTGTCCACGTTGAGCCCCGAGCCGACGTCTCTGGCGCGGCACTTGCTGACGGCGAAGGCCAGACTGTCCTTGTGGGCATTCGTCACCGTTACATGCATGGAGGCCATGACGTCAAGGTGGCCGGCATCAAAGAATCCGCGCTTGGGCTTGCCCTTATTCTTGCGCGGCAGGTGGTTATTGGTGACGAAATGGGCTTCTTCAAGCGTCAGATAGCGCTTGTCAGGCGTGAATACCACCGTGAGCATGGATATCTGCAGCAGGTTGTCGATGTCGCCACGGCGGCGGGTATGGCTGACCCACTGGCGGTGCAACTGCCGTATGGTGGCAGTATGGCTGTCCTCCTTGCGCCGGTCATAGTTGAGTGAACCCAGGCTATAGTGCTGGTCGTTATAGGTCACTTGGATGCGCTCCAAGTGCATACGGTAGAGTCCCAAGACGAATTTCTGGTTCTTGATGGTGTCGCGCTCTTCCTTGGTCTTACGTTTACCGTCGCGCTTGAAGACATCGAGTGCAAACTGATAGTTGGCCACGGAGTCGCCCTCTTCCTTCAGCAGCAAGACCTTGACACCCTTGATGGTAGCCTCGTTGATGTGAACCTTTCTGTGCAAGAGCGGTCCCACATCCATGGTCACCGAGAGCGTGTCGAGGTGCAACATCTGGCGCTGCTGGCGGTCGGCGATGTCGAGTCCGTAGAGCTGGACGTCCTGTCTGAAAAGTCCGACGCTGATGCTGTCAATATGAACACGCGTCTGCAGCTTGTCGGAGAGCAGACGTGTCGCCCTGCGCAGCATGCGGTCCTGAAAGGCGCTGCTATTGAGCACGAAGAAGCCACCGACAACCAAGGCAATCACCAACACTACCACAGCTAACACCGTCTTCAAAATACGCTTGAGCACGGTGGTTATCAACGGGCGGGTAGTGCCGGCATCTTTCTTCATGGCAATTGTATATCGGCAAGTATTTTCTTGGTGGCACCGGTCATCTGCTGGACAAAGGCACCAGCCTTACGGCCAGCGTCAGCGATGGCCTGTGGCTCATCTATCAGGCGCTGCATGATGCGGCGGAAGTCGTCGGCATTGGTAATCTCCAGTCCGCCACCGCAGGCTTTCAGTCCCTGTGCCTCCTGGAAGCGCTGGTTGTTGGGACCGAAGATGACGGGGACGTCCCAGACGGCAGCCTCAAGGGTATTGTGGATGCCTACGCCGAAGCCGCCGCCCACGTATGTGACATCGGCATAGCGGTAGATGCTGGAGAGCAGACCAAAGCAGTCGATGATGAGAACGTTAACGTGAACGGGAACGTCAACGGGAACGGGAACTTTTGTATAGCGGGCATGGGTGAAGCCGATGGCATCGAGCTTGCTCTCTATCTGCTGCAGGTGGTCCTCGCCGATGACGTGGGGCGCAATGATGAGTTTCCAATCCTTGTGTTCCTTAAAGAAGGGAATGAAGATGTCCTCGTCGGGCTGCCAGCTGCTGCCGGCAACGAAGACCTTATTAACGGGAACGTTAACGTGAACGTCAACATTTTTCTCTCTTTGAGAGTGTGGTACGGCAAGGGCGTTGACGTTGACGTCGACGTTGACGTTGTCTCCATGACCTATAAAGTTCTCGACGACGGGGAGTTGCTTGGCGGCTTCCTTGATTTGCAGCACGCGGTCGAAGCGGGTGTCGCCGACAACGGTGACGTCGGTGATGCCTAATGTGGCCAGCAGGTCGCGGCTGATGTCGTTCTGGACGTAGAAGCGGGTGAAGCACTTCAGCACATGGCTGTACTGATGGCCATACCAGCGGAAGAACACCTGATTGGGGCGGAAGATGCTGCTGACGCTGTAGACGGGGACGCCACGGTGCTTCAGAATGTGCAGGTAGTTGTACCAGAACTCGTATTTAATGAAGAAAGCCATCACGGGGCGCACGGTACGCAGGAAGCGGCGGGCGTTGGTGATGGTGTCCAACGGCAGGTAGCAGATGATGTCGGCCCCTTCGTAGTTCTTGCGCACCTCATAGCCTGACGGCGAGAAGAACGTCAGCAGGATCTTATACTCCGGATGCTCGCGGCGCAACTGCTCCATGAGCGGGCGGCCCTGTTCGAACTCGCCCAAGGAGGCGGCATGGAACCACACGTATTTTGCCGTGGGGTCTACCTTTTCCCTGAGGATGCGGGTGGCATCGCGCTCGCCGCGCCACATCTTGCGCACCTTCTCGCTGAAAAGGCTTGCAATGACGACACCCAGATAATAGAGATAAATGATTAAATTATACATTTCGGGATTTCGGGATTTCGGGATAACGGTATTTCGTTACTGCGGTATTTCGTTATTTCGACAGGACTTCTATGGCGCGCTTCATGCGACTGATGGTCTCCGCTTTGCCCAAGAAGGCTGAGATGTCGAACATGCCAGGGCCCTTGCCCTCGCCGACGAGCGTCAGGCGCCAGGCGTTCATGATGTTGCCGAGCTTGTAGCCCTTCTCCTCAATCCAGGCATGGACAATGCGCTCCTGGTTCTCCAAGGAGAAGTCGTCGATGCCCTCCAGCACGCCGATGAGTTCGGTGAGCTGCTGTGCGGAGTCTTCCTTCCAGCGCTTCTTGGCCGTCTTCTCGTCGTAGGCGGTAGGAGCGATGAAGAAGAACGAGCACAGGGGCCACAGTTCGTGGACGAAGCTGACGCGGTCTTTCATCATACGCGTAACAGCAAGGACTCGCTCAGGGGTTTCATCCGGACAATGCTCCTTGACGAGGGGCAGGAAGAGGGCGGCAATCTCCTCGTTCGACTTCTTGAGGATGTATTCGTGGTTGAACCAGATAGCCTTCTCGTAGGCGAACTTGGCACCAGCCTTGGAGCACTTGGTGATGTCGAAGAGCGGCACGAGCTCGTCTAACGTAAAGAGTTCCTGCTCGGTGCCGGGGTTCCAGCCTAACAGCGCGAGGAAGTTGATGACAGCCTCGGGGAAGTAGCCGTCCTCGCGGTAGCCGCGAGAGGTCTCGCCGCTCTTGGGGTCGGTCCAGCGCAAGGGGAACACGGGGAATCCGAGGCGGTCGCCGTCGCGCTTCGACAGCTTACCCTTGCCGTCGGGCTTCAGCAGCAGCGGCAGGTGAGCGAACTGCGGCATGGTGTCCTCCCAGCCGAAGGCGCGGTAGAGCATGACGTGCAGCGGTGCCGAAGGCAGCCACTCCTCGCCACGGATGACGTGCGAGATCTCCATCAGGTGGTCGTCGACGATGTTGGCCAGATGGTAGGTCGGCAGTTCGTCGGCACTCTTATAGAGCACTTTGTCGTCGCAGATGTCGCTCTTCACGCGGACCTCGCCGCGGATGAGGTCGTTGACCAGGATTTCCTGGTTAGGCTCTACACGGAAGCGCACGACATACTGATGTCCCTCGGCAATGAGGCGGTCCACCTCCTCCTTCGGCAGCGTCAGCGAATTGCGCATCTGCTGGCGGGTATGACAGTCGTACTGGAAGTTCTGTACCTCCTGACGCTTTTGCTCCAGCTCCTGCGGGGTGTCGAAGGCGATGTATGCCTTGCCGTTGTCCAACAGCTGCTGGACATACTTCTTATAGATGTCGCGGCGCTCGCTCTGACGGTAGGGACCTTTGTCGCCACCGAACGAGACACCCTCGTCGAACTGGATACCCAGCCACTTGAAACTCTCGATGATATACTCCTCAGCACCGGGGACAAAGCGCGTGGAGTCGGTGTCCTCAATGCGGAACACCAGGTCGCCGCCGTGCTGGCGGGCAAACAGATAATTATACAAAGCGGTACGTACACCACCAATATGCAAAGCCCCCGTGGGACTCGGTGCAAAGCGCACCCTGACTCTTCTTTCTGTCATTTTCACCTTATTATTTATGTAATTTGGCTGCAAAGATACGAAAAAATTACGCATTATGAATTATGAATTATGAATTATTTCGTATCTTTGCACTCAAATATCACCATTATGAGCAGTTTGAACCTCAAAGATAACAATAGATGGCGTGAATTTCTCATCTACGCCGCACTGGTCGTCACCACTGTAGCCATTACCGTGTGGGCGATGCCCCACGACAGCAGCAGCATCTATCATATTGAACGCGGCAAGCCCTGGAAGTACGGCGAACTGACGGCTCCCTTCGACTTTGCCGTCATGAAGTCAGAAGAGATCATCAAGCACGAGCGCGACAGTGCGCTGAAGCACTACGAACCCTACTACCGCTACCAGGAGGATACGGAGCGCAAGATGGTGAAGAAGTTTACTGCCGACTATGCCGACGGCATAACGGGTGTCCCCGACGACTATATCAGCATCATCTCGAACCGCCTGCACAGCCTCTACCAGCAGGGCATCATGGAGTCCAAGGAGTATGAGGAACTGCGTGCCGATACGACGACGATGATCAGCATCGTCAGCAAAAAGCAGGCCTCCAGCGTATCCATATTAGAAGTGTATTCAGCCAAGAAAGCCTACGAACAGCTCTTCATGGACGAAAAAATTGCCGCCATGCGCAACCAGCTGCAGAAGTGTAACCTGAACGACTACATCGTGCCTAACCTTGTTTACGACAAGGAGCGCAGCGAAACCAGCAAGAACGAACTGATAGGCAGTATACCGCTGGCCAGCGGACTGGTGCAGAAGGGACAGAAAATCATTGACCGCGGCGACATCGTCACTGAGAGAACGGCCCGCATCATTGAGTCGTACATCAAGGAAAACGACCGCCGCAGTGTCGACAAGCAGCAGAACCGCATTGCGCTGCTGGGACAAATCCTCTACGTCTCCATCCTCATGGTTTGTTTCACGCTGTACCTGGCACTCTACCGCAGAGACTACTTTGACAAGACCCGCAACATCACGATGCTCTATGTGCTCATCGTGCTCTTCGTGCTGCTGACGGCGGTGTTCGTCCGCAACACCTTTATCCACGTCTACATCCTGCCATACGCGATGGTGCCTATCTTCATCCGCGTGTTCATGGACTCTCGCACGGCCTTTATGACGCACATCACCATGATCTTCATCTGTGCGCTGATGCTGCAGCACCCCTTCGATTTCGTTGTCGTGGAGACGGTAGCCGGCCTCGTGGCCATCAGCTCGCTGCGCGAACTGACGCAGCGCTCACAGCTCATCAAGACGGCCATCCTTATCTCCGTCGCCGCCATGGCCACGAACCTCGCCTTTGACTGGACGAGGGCTACGGCGCTGACACAGATAGACTACAGCACCTACAACTACCTGGTAGCCAACGGCATCGCCCTGCTCTTCGCCTACCCGCTACTGTACCTGATGGAGAAAATCTTTGGATTTACCAGCGACATCACACTCGTAGAACTGTCGAACACCAACAACGAACTACTGCGGCGCATGAGCGAGGTGGCTCCCGGCACCTTCAACCACTCCATCCAAGTGGCCAACCTGGCCGGTGAAATTGCCAACAAGATTGGCGGCAAGGCACAGCTGGTGCGCACAGGTGCCTTATACCACGACATCGGCAAGCTCTCTAATCCTATTTATTTCACTGAGAACCAGTCGGGCATCGACCCGCACGAGATGCTGACTGACATCGAGAGTGCCCAAATCATTGTCAGCCACGTCACGGAAGGACTGAAAATGGCCGACAAATACAACCTGCCAAAGGTTATACGCGACTTCATTGCCACACACCACGGACTGGGCAAGGCCAAGTTCTTCTACATCCGATACAAGAACGAGCATCCCGACGAACCGGTTGACGACCTGCTGTTCACCTATCCGGGACCTAATCCCTTTACCCGTGAACACGCCTGTCTGATGATGGCCGACAGCGTCGAGGCCGCTTCACGGTCGCTGCCGGACTATACGGAGCAGAGCATCCGTGGACTGGTCAATAAGATTATTGACGGACAGGTGGCAGACGGCTTCTTCCGCGAATGCCCCATCACCTTCCGCGACATCCAGTATGCCAAAACGGTGCTGATAGAGAAGCTGAAAACTATTTATCACACACGCGTCAGCTACCCAGACGAAAAAAAGCAGAATAAATAAGACTTTTTTGCTTATCAAAAGTTGCACATTTAAGCGTATTTGTGCAGCTTTTACTTGCTTTTTAGTTAATAAGTATTAATTATCGTTGCACTTTAGGCATTGTTTTGTGCAATAAGCTTACCTTTGCAGGCGATTTTGTGAAAATATTGAAAATATTATCCATTTAACCATTATAAAAGTGAAAAAGTATTTAGTATCAGCATTTGTTTTCACGATGACAACTGCCAGCGCGCTGGCAGGCGGATTCCTGACCAACACAAACCAAAGTGTATTATTTGACAAGAACCCCGCACGTGATGCTGCCATCGGTCTTGATGGCGTTTATTCAAACCCCGCTGGTGTAGCTTTCATGTCTGAAGGCTTCCATATTGGCTTCAACTGGCAATATGTACACCAGACACGTACTATTACCACCACCAATCCCGACTTCGCACTTGGAAAGAAGAACAACGGCAACACCGTGAAGGAGTTCGAGGGTGTGGCTGATGCCCCCATCGTTCCCTCGCTGCAGTTTGCCTACAACAAGGGCAACTGGAGTTTCCAGGCTAACCTTTCCATAGAAGGCGGCGGCGGCATGCTGGAGTTTGCTGACGGCCTCGGCTCTTTCGAGAGTCAGGTAGGCGCCTTGGCCAGACAGCTGGAGCAGCTGGGCGGACTGGGTTACGACATGGACAGCTATATGCGCGGAAGCGAGTATTTCTATGGTGTCCAGTTAGGTACAGCCTACAAGATAACCAAAGACCTGTCGGTCTACGGTGGTCTGCGCCTGCTCTACGGCTCTGCCACCTATAAGGCTAAGCTCAACAACCTCATGGCAAAGACCGATATGGGCTATGTCGATTTCAACGACTACCTGTCCCAGACATCAGCAACAGTAGCCAACGGTCTGGAGCAGGTGGATGCTGGTCTGCAGCAGGTAAATGCAGGCATCGCACAGTATCAGGCTGCCGGCATGCCCGTTCCTGCCGAGCTGTTGGCTCAGCAGCAACAGCTGTTAATACAACAGGGCAAGCTGGAATATGCCAGGGGGAGTCTGGCACAACTGCAGAAATACGCAGACGGTGTCAACCTGCTCTGTAACCAGGAGGGTTGGGGTATCGCTCCCATCATCGGTGTGGACTACAGATACAAGAACTTCAACTTCGCTGCCAAGTATGAGTTCAAGACACAGATGCGCATGAAGAACGAGTCGACCCTGAACGAGGCCAGCGAGATTCCCTCCATCAACAAATACCGCGACGGAGAGAAAGTCAACGAGGACACACCGGCCCTGCTGGCTATCGGCGCTCAGTGGAAGCCCATCGACTGCGTCAGCCTCAATCTGGGCTGGCACCACTACTTCGACAAGGCCGCCAGCTGGTACAACAACACGCAGGATCTGCTTGACCACGATACCAACGAGTTCCTGGCAGGTGTAGAATGGGACATCAACGACAAGTTCAACGTCTCTTGCGGTGGACAGCTGACACGCTACGGACTCACCGACGCATACATGAGCGATATACAGTTCAACGTCAACAGCTACAGCATCGGCCTGGGATTCAGCTACAAGGCCAACGACTTCCTGACACTCTCGGCCGCCTACTTCCAGACGGACTATGGAGACTATAAGCGCAACAACTATCCCACGGAAGGTGTCAGCGATGTCTTCACGCGTACCAACCGCGTTCTGGCTGTAGGTTGCCAGCTGGACTTCTAACATGAATGAATATTAAGGAACTATACAAGCTGTACCAACAGCATCCCGTCATCACAACAGACTCCAGGAACTGTCCTAAGGGCAGCATCTTCCTGGCACTGAAGGGTGAAACGTTTAACGGCAACCTGTTTGCCGTGCAGGCATTGGAGAAGGGCTGTGCCTACGCCATCGTGGACGAAGCGTGTGAAGAGCTCAAGGCGAAGCGTGCAGCATTGACTACTGTCCGCCACTATGATCCATTCATCGTAGTGGCGGACACGTTGCAGACGTTCAAGGACCTGGCACGGGAGCACCGGCGGCAGTTCGAAATGCCCGTCATCGGCATCACTGGCACCAACGGCAAGACAACAACGAAAGAGCTGGTCAAGGCCGTACTCTCCGAATGCTATAACGTGATGGCCACGGAGGGTAACTTCAACAACGACGTGGGTGTGCCAAAGACGCTGTTCCGCCTGAACGACAACCACGACATTGCCGTGGTCGAGATGGGTGCCTCGCATCCCGGCGACATCAAGACGCTGGTGGAGACGGCAGAGCCGACATGTGGTCTGATTACCAATGTAGGGCGCGCCCACCTGCAGGGCTTCGGCTCGTTCGAGGGGGTCTGCAAGACCAAGGGTGAGCTGTATGACTATCTGTGTGCGCACGACTGTCCCATCTTCGTCAACCGCGACAACGAGCACCTGATGAAGATGATTAGCTCAAAACTCAACACTCAAAACGCGCCCGACATCTATTATTATGGTCAGAGCGACTCGCCCGACATCCTGATACGCGGCGAGGTCGTCAGTTGTGCACCGTTCCTGAAGTTCCGCTGGCGCGAACAAGACAACGACGCCGGTTACACGTCAGCATGGATGGAGGTGCAAACGCAACTCATCGGTGCCTACAACTTGGACAACATGCTGGCAGCCATCACCGTCGGCTATGTCAACAATATACCGTTTGAGAAAATCAACCACGCCCTGGCTAACTATGCGCCGACGAACAACCGTTCACAGCTGACGAAGACTGAGCACAACAGTCTGATTGTCGATGCCTATAATGCCAACCCCACATCGATGAAGGCAGCCATCGACAACTTCCGCCTGATGGAAGTTTCGCCCAAGATGGCCATTATCGGCAAGATGGGTGAACTGGGCGACGTCTCGGTAGAAGAGCACCAGAAAGTGGTCGACATGCTGCGCGAGGCCAACTTCGACGAGGTATGGCTGGTAGGCGACGAGTTCCAGGATGTCGACTGTCCCTTCCGCATCTTCCACGACGCCGAGGAAGTGAAGGCAGCCATCCAGCAACAGCAGCCACAAAACCGCTACATACTCATCAAGGGTTCCAACAGCAACAAACTCTACGAGCTCCCCACACTCTTATGAGTCGGGCCACAGTTCTTGTAAGACGGTGAGGCTTTTGAGTTCAGGGAACTGGGGGATGTGCAGGCGGTAATAGGTGAGCAGGACGTTGACGATGCGGTTGCGGTCATGGCGTGAGAGGCGATAGAGGTGCATGGTAGGAAAGTCCATGCGCATCAGAATCTGGATATGACGGGCATCGGCAGGTTGCAAAAAATCGTGGTGCAAAGGCGCATTATCAAGGAAGGTACCTGCGCGCAGGTCGAAGACACACCCCTCCCGGTATTCGTCGAGATTGGGAAAGAAACCTAAGAAGCGCGACATGTGCATGAGGAATGTCAGGTGGAAATTGGCATAGCCTTGCCCAGACATGTCGAGCCACTGCATGGCATTGCAGACATACAAGAACAAAGGTTCGTTCCGCTGTTCGGAGCGCAGGGCGTGATAGAGAAACTCTGCGACGAAAAGCGACAGCGCCAGCTTTTCAGGTGAGAAAGGCACAGAGGTGTAGGGAGACAGCAGACGGGCATCCTTCAGTTTCTGCAACTGCATCCGCTGACGCTGCTCATATTCTATCTCCAACATGGTCATGGGCTGGAAATACTGCTTCTTCAGACGCGACTTCGACGTCTTGGGCAGAGCGGCTATCAGGGATAGTCGACCTGCGTCACGCGAGAATACATCGATAATCATCCGAGTCTCTCCGTACTTAAAGGCATGCAGCACCAAGGCTTCCGTCTTACAAAGCATCATTCATCACGCATCATTGGCAATGCGTAGGTGCAAATTTACAAAAAAACTATAAATCCTGCAATTTCTTTTAAGAAAATTTGGCAGAATGAAGAAAAAGCAGTACCTTTGCACCCGCTTTTGCGCCAAACCATCCATCATGCTTGGTCAAAAACGCATTGGCACGGTCCCTTCGTCTATCGGTTAGGACGAGAGATTTTCATTCTCTAAAGAGGAGTTCGACTCTCCTAGGGACTACCTACAATTAAAAATTAAACAATTTAAAAATTAAATAATTAAATCTGTCATCGGCACAGCCAAGTGCTACCGGCAACGGGAAAGGTGGCAGAGGGGTGCAAACCCCGCCCAGGGCAGTCGACAAGGACGCAAGACCCACAAGCTTTAAGTTAAACAATTAAACCAACAAAATTCAAATGGCAAACCACAAATCATCTCTGAAGAGAATTCGTCAGACCAAAACACGTGCTGAGCACAATCACTACTATGCAAAGACTATGCGCAACGCCGTTCGCAAGCTGCGCGCTATGACCAACAAGGAAGAGGCTGTTAAGCTTTATCCCGCTGTTCAGAAAATGCTCGACAAACTGGCAAAGACGAACATCATTCACAAGAACAAGGCTGCAAACCTGAAGTCAAGTCTGGCTAAGCACATCAACAAGCTGAGTTAATTGTAATTCGCTTGCAACCATACACGAGGCTATAACCTTAAGGTTATAGCCTTTTTTGGTATTTTTAGCATATTATCCGCAGTTTTCTCGCATTTATTTAGTATCTTTGCACACTAATAATATGTTAATAGAAAATGGCAGAAAATCAAAACAACCAAAGCAATTACTCAGCAAGTAATATTCAGGTTCTTGAAGGACTTGAGGCAGTTCGCAAACGCCCGGCAATGTACATTGGTGACATTAGCGAGAAGGGACTGCACCATTTGGTTAACGAAACAGTAGACAACTCTATCGACGAGGCCATGGCCGGTTTCTGCACACATATTGAGGTGACCATCAATGAGGACAACTCTATCACAGTGCAGGACAACGGTCGCGGTATCCCCGTCGACGAACATAAGAAACTTCATAAATCAGCCCTTGAAGTGGTCATGACCGTCCTTCATGCCGGCGGAAAGTTCGACAAAGGCTCTTACAAAGTCAGTGGCGGACTGCACGGTGTGGGTGTGAGTTGCGTCAATGCACTCTCTTCGCACATGCTCTCACAAGTCTATCGTGACGGCAAGATTTATCAGCAGGAGTATGCTCAGGGCAAGCCCCTCTACCCCGTTAAGATTGTGGGTGAGACCGCACTACAAGGCACTCGCCAGCAATTCTGGCCCGACCCGACGGTGTTCACCACTACAACTTATCAGTGGGACATCATCGCAAGGCGCATGCGCGAGCTGGCATTCCTCAATGCCGGTATCACCATCACGCTCACCGACTTGCGTCCCGATGAAGAAGGAAGAACCCGTCAGGAGGTTTTCCATGCCAAGGAGGGATTGAAGGAGTTTGTTCGTTACGTGGACCGTCACCGCACGCATCTCTTTGACGATGTGATTTACCTGAAGACCGAGAAGCAGGGAATCCCCATCGAGGTAGCCGTGATGTACAATACCGACTATTCGGAGAACATTCATTCTTACGTGAATAATATCAATACCATCGAGGGTGGTACCCACTTGACCGGTTTCCGCATGGCGCTGACACGCACATTGAAGAACTATGCCGATCAGGATCCCGCTATCTCGAAGCAGATTGAGAAGGCAAAAATCGAGATTGCAGGCGAGGATTTCCGCGAGGGACTGACTGCCGTTATCTCTATCAAAGTGGCAGAGCCGCAGTTCGAGGGACAGACCAAGACCAAACTGGGTAACTCTGAGGTAGCAGGTGCCGTGCAGCAGGCTGTAGGCGAGGCTCTGGCCAACTATCTGGAGGAGCATCCGAAGGAAGCAAAGCTTATTTGTGATAAGGTGGTGCTGGCCGCTACTGCCCGTATTGCTGCCCGTAAGGCCCGTGAGAGCGTACAACGCAAGAACCCGATGAGCGGTGGTGGACTGCCCGGAAAGCTTGCCGACTGCTCGAACAAAGACCCGAAAGAGTGTGAGATCTTCCTTGTTGAGGGTGACTCTGCCGGTGGTTCAGCCAAGCAGGGCCGCGACCGCCACTTCCAGGCCATCCTGCCGTTACGCGGAAAGATTCTGAACGTCGAGAAAGTTCAGTGGCACCGCGTGTTCGAGGCAGAGTCGGTAATGAACATCATCCAGTCTATCGGTGTCCGCTTCGGTGTTGACGGAGAAGGCGACAAAGAGGCAAATATCGACAAACTGCGCTACGACAAGATTATCATCATGACCGATGCCGACGTCGATGGTTCTCACATCGACACGCTGATTATGACACTCTTCTATCGTTTCATGCCGAAGGTTATTCAG
>JAEEGH010014254.1_pt1 | contig 17470 bp, 18 predicted proteins | sample 9134181 | NCBI WGS metagenome assembly JAEEGH01 (sample SAMN16246544, study PRJNA631951) | gut metagenome | biome: gut microbiome; feature: rumen; material: DP-attached | host: Bos | place: Iran: Karaj | collected 2018-10
CCACCTCCTCTAGTCCAAGAACGCGCCACTCCTCTTCCAATACGTCGAGAAATAGACGAACCCGTACGCGTAGATCCTATTGCCGAAGACCTTGTCGCGGACCCTCCTGGCGGCGGCGTAGAGCTCCTCCAGCTCATTCTTGTCGTTTATGGACATCAGCCTGAAGACGTCCTTGGTCCCCAGCGGCTCCCCTCTCTCGGCTTTGGATATCAGCTCACTTACCATGGTCGCACCTCAGTCCATCTTGTATCCGTTGATGTAAGTCGTGCTCTTTCCCGTCTTCCTGACGTTGCTCTTGGAGTTCTTCAGCATCAGAAGGCGCTCGAGCCCGAATCCCACTCCGGCCCAGGGCTCGTGGATGTCGTGGGCGGGGTCCAGCCTGTGGGGCCCTATGGCTCCCGAGGCCACCTCGGTCCCCCCGATCTCGACGTCCAGCGTCTCCACGTAGACGTCGGACTCCTCGCGGGTGGTGGTGTACTCCACCCCGACCGCGTCCATCACGTCGCCTATGTACATCTTCAGATGCTCCATCGCGTCCCCGTCGGGACCGAGCTCCACGAGGTTGAGCATCGTGAACTCCTCGAGATGGGTGGAGCTCTTGGACTCCTTCCTGAAGCAGGACCCGATCTCGAATATGCGGACGGGCCCGTCGGTGTGGTCCCTGAGCTTCCTCATTACGGCGTAGAGGTTCATCGCGTGCATCGGTCTCAGGGCCCTCTTGTCGTCTATGAAGAACACCTGCTTGTAGAGGGGGTGGTCCTCCGTGATGGTCATCTTGGCCAGAGCGGCCTTGGAGACGAAAATGGGCGTGCGGACCTCGATGAATCCCCTGGCCTTCAGCTTCTCCCTGATGGCGTTCTCCAGGTCTGCGAGGTCGTTCGAAGGATGCGCTATGACCTCCCTGACCCCCTTGTCGTTCGCGGACTTCAGCCTCGACATGTTCGCGGAGAACTCCTTGTCCCTGGAGGCGGCATCCTCAAACTCTGCTTTTGACCAGTCTTCGTCTCCGTACTCCATCAAATGCTGAATCTGAGGATCTGTGAATTTGACACCCATGATATCGACCGACTGCGAATGGCGAAAGGCCGGGGTGTCGAACCCCGCTTACAGGTTTTAGAGACCCGTTTGCTCCCGGAGCGCCCTCCTTGCGGTCGAAATAGTTTAAAATCGTATTTAAACTTAGCGCAAAAATCACGCTTTGTTTAAATATCATTCGTGTCAAAGCATAGACTGGGCCTGATGATAGCGCATGCTCGCGGAAACTGACTCCGCGACAGAACCATCGACAAGACCCGCCTACGCCTACATGGCGACGCCATCTGCAAGTACATATTTAATTACATCGGAAACGACCCGATTCGAAGTCTCCTGCTCCTCTTCACGTCCAACGCCTCCTTATAGAGAAGCTTGAAAAGACGGAGATCCTCGACCAGCTTCGGATCGTCGGGAAGGTCGTCTAGCCTGTAGCGGACGCTGAACATGCATCCGTTCTCAAGGAAGCGGCCCACGCTGCTCGTGGCCCCCAGGTCTATCCTCCCGACGTCGGTCCCGCGCCCGTCCATCGACCCGAGGACGGCGTCCGCCACGCCCCGTATGTGTATGTCCGTCTCGGCCCGGGTATGGGCGTCGTAATAGGTCACGCTTCCCTGATCGAGGGTAAGAAAAAGCGAGGACATGTCCGCGGAGAACACGTACGCCACGAAGAACCCGTGATGGAGGGTGTCCGTCTCCGAGAGGTCGTAGACGGCGACCCAGGGGATCTCCGCCCAGCCGCCCTTCCCCACGCTTCCCGATATCTTGTAAAGGCCTTTCTCGAAGACTCCAGTGGACTCCAGCGCCGAGGCCACGTCCTTCCTCATCAGCGATGCTACATCATGGCCCGCCAGTGGCTCCTTCCTTGCGGAGGGGTATCTGGACGCGAACTCGGAGAGAAGCCGGCGGAGGGAGTTCCTGCCTCCATCCCCGATAGACGTCATGGAGGAGGAATCGTCGGAGCGGTATTTCAAGAAAATGAAGGATGCCCCTCGGGAACCCGGGGGGTGAAGGAGGATAAGAGGGGCGCCCGAAAGCCGGGCGCCGGTTTAGATTCAGTTCTTGCAGGACACCTTGATGCCGGAGCAGTTGGCGCGGCTCATGTCGAGACCGATGCTCTCGAGGGTGGCGACGGCCTTGTCGTAGACCTCGAGGTACTCCTTGGTGGGCCTGACGGAGGTCACGTCGTAGCACTCCTGGAAGGTCTTTCCGGCGGGGGCGTCGGTGTAGTGGGCCTCGTACATGGGGACCAGCTTGCTGAGGATCTCGTTGACCTCGGAGACCTTCATTCCGGCGGCGGCTGCGGCTGCGTTACCCATGATCCTGGCCTCCATTCCGGTGGTCTTGTCCTGGACGACTCCCTTGGCCGCGGCGGATCCGGAGAGGAGCTCCCTTCCGGAGGCGGTGTCGTTGATGGCCTGGGCGGCCGTCTCGAGCAGGCACATCTCGGTGCAGGGCCCGGCGATCGGGTAGTACTGGTTGGCCAGCAGCAGGTCGGTGTTGGCATCGACTGCGGCGGCGGCCCAGCCGGCGACCTGCAGGGTCTCCTTGGCCATCGTGGTTCCCCACCTGATGTGGATGGGTCCGTCGAGGTGGAAGTTACCGGAGAACAGGGCGAAGGACGCGAGGGTGGTAGCGACGTCGCATATGGCGGTCTCCTCGACTCCTCCGGTGTATCCTCCGAAGATGGGCATCTGCTCGATCATGATGGTGTCTCCAGCGACGGTCCAGCCGGCCAGCATGTTGAGTCCGGTCATGTCCATCTTCAGCTCGTTGAGCTGGGAGCACTCGTGGGCGTCGGTGATCCTGTGTCCGGCGGAGGGGCAGTCGGCGACGAGCCTGGCGGCCTCCGACAGAGGGGTCTCAGGTCCCTAGACGCCGAGTCCAGGCCTTCCGGCCCTGGTCCTGGCCTCTTTGGTCGCCCTGAGCTCCTGCATGGTGGCACGGACCTCCCAGGGGGTCTTACACTTGGCGGGCTTCCCCTCGACGGTGGTCATGACTCCGTTGACGAGGTCGTCCACGATTCCCTCCTGGGCGTAGGACTGCATGATCTTGACGAAGTAGTCCTCAGACAGAGGAGAACCGGTAGGTCCTCCCTGGATGATGGGCTTTACGGGTGAGTTGCCGCGCCTGGGGTAGAACCTGGCGATGTCCCTTCCCTCTCCGAGGATGAGCTTCTTGGGGGTCCTCTTGACTCCCTCCCAGACCTCCTCCTCGGTGACCTTCAGGACGCGGCCGAGGTCCTGGCAGTAGAACCCGGTCTCGACGAGCATCTCCAGTCCGGCCTGGAACAGGGCGTCCTTCTGGGCCTTGTCCTCGGGGATGAAGGTGTCGATCTTGATGTTGTACTTCTCTTTCAGAGCAGTGGCGTTTCCGGGGATGATCTTGTAATCCCAGTCCGCCTCAGGGACTTTCTTTCCCTTGATGAATCTCTCGTAGACGTCAGGTATGGTAAGGAACCTAGTGGCTGCCATTATTTGCACCTCTTAAATTCAGTTTCCGGTGAGCTTGTCGACAAGCCCGATGATCTCGTTTGCAGTCTCGGAGTATCCGTCGGCTCCGATCTCGTCGCACCACGCCTGGCTGCAGGGTGCTCCGCCGAAGATGGCCTTGTAGGGGGCCTCCATCTCCTTGATGGTCTCGACGAGCTCTCTCTGAGCCTCGAGGGTCGTGGTCATGAGCGCGGATCCTCCGCAGACCTGGGCGTTGTTCTCCTCTGCAGCGTCCATGAAGTCCATCGCAGACACATCGGGTCCGAGGTCGATGACGTTGTATCCGGCGCCCCTGAGCATGGCGCAGCACACGTTCTTTCCGATCTCGTGGATGTCTCCCTCGACGGTTCCCATGACGACGGTTCCCTTAAGGGATCCGGATCCGGACTCCATGAGGGGCTTGAGGACGCCGAGAGCGGCCTCCATGGCCTTGGATGCGGCCACGACCTGGGGAAGGTAGATCTCGGCCTTGTCGAACCTGACTCCGATGGTCTCCATTCCCTTTCCGAGCCCGTCGCCGATGATCTCGCTGACAGGCATTCCAGCATCGATCGCCTGCTGGGTGGCGGACTGGGCCAGCTTAAAGTCCCAGGTCTCTATAGACTTCCTCAAATCTGCAAGTATTGCCTCGTTTGCCATTTTCAATTCCTCCCTTCGTGCCCGAAGGCGCTAAGCACACATGGTGTGCCTGATGGTTTCCCATCTTAGCGAATAATACATCGCACAGTCAGTATATAAAACTATCTCAATTAGTGGTTTTGTCAAACATACGGTATTTAAAGATATTGTTTTGCGATTTTTGACCATTTTTACTTATATTTAAACATTTACCATATGACTGCCCTATATGTTATTATTTTAAATATTATGAATTAAATTACATAATCTGACATTAATTATCATATAAATTGATTAAAATCGATTAATTATGTCATTAAATAAAGAATTTAATACAATATTTAATTGACACCTCAATATTTCTGCCGAAATTCAGTGATTTTCACGCCCGACGGCAACAGATGGAGACGATGCCCGCGGCCCACAATCATGGATCGCCATAAACATAGAAGGGCGTCAAAAAACATCGGGAAACCATAAGATCCGGGGGAGAGGGCGCCCGTCGAGACGGCCGAAGCCGTTCGGGCCCCTCCCTCCCGAGCGCGTCCACGAGGACCGCTCCAGAGTGATATTAAAAATATTTCTACGGAAGGAATCCGTCAGGAGAACGTCTGCCCGACATCGTCGTCGAGCTTCCTCTCTGCTATCAGCGAGCGGAAATCCGTATCCGGGAAGGCGTGCAGGACGTCGAGGAGCCCGATGAAGTCCCTCGAAAGCATCCTGGGGCTCACGGGGCGCGGGCCTGAGGCGACGCTGCGCAGGTAGTCCTCCACCATGTCCTGCGTGATCGGGGACTCGTACTCCTCGGCTATCTGATGTATCTCTAATATCTTCAGAAGAAGGGCCTCCTGCTCCTCGGCGGTCAGCCTCTTCAGCCTGATGACCGGACCGGAATAGGTGTCGCGGCTCTTCTCGAAACGGACGTCCTCTATCCTGGTCTTCAACGCGCCGTAGCAGTATAGTCCCTTGGCCTCGTCCTCCAGGAACTCGACGGTCCCGCACACGTATACGGCGATAGGCCTCCCATGGCTCTGGACGACGTCGTTGTACATGGCCAGGAGGGTCTCGTAGTTGGAGTTCCTCGCTGCCGGCGCGGTCTTCAGGAGGACGTCCGCCTGGTCTATGAGGACGACCAGGCCCTGGTATCCGGCGCTGACGGCGAACTGCGCCCACAGCTTGAGGAAGTCGTACCAGTTGTCGTCCTTCACGCACGAGGCCACGCCGACGGTCTCCTTGGAGTCCGTTATGGAGTTGCACTCGCCGTTCAGCCAGCGCATGGCCTCTGAGACGTCGTGGCCGCCGTTCATGCGGACGTAGTACTTCACCACGACCTTCAGGAAGTCAGAATAGAAAGGAAGGTGGGACATGGCCGACGTACCGTCGCGGATCTGCGTCTCCATCTCCCTGACGGTCACGTCGGAGGGCTTGCATCCCAGCTCCTCGGCGACGTCGGACTTGAGCTTCACCAGCCAGGACTGCACCAGGGCCTCGGCGGCGCCGCCGTCCATCATCCCCTTGAAGGATGTGCTCGCTATCAGCTGGCGGTAGGTCCTGATCCCCTCGCCGTTGCTTCCCCTGAGCCTGTTGGACGGGGTGAGATCGGCGTTCATGACCACGAATCCCAGATCCGCGGCGCGGGCGCGGACCAGCCTGGTCATGAAGGTCTTCCCGGATCCGTACTCCCCGATTATGAACCTGAAGGCGCCGTCGCCGTCGGAGACCCCTTGGAAATCGCTCTCGAAGGCGCTGACCTCGTCCCTCCTCCCTACGGCTATCTGCTCGGCCCCCCTGCTGGGCACCACTCCGGACGCCAGGGCCTTCACTATCATCGCGGCTGTCTTCTTCCCAATCTTAGCTGCCATCCTTCAGCATCTCCCTTAAATCGGCCTCGTAATCCTTGTCGATCTCTCCGTCGAGCACTATCGGGTCCCCGATGATGTCCTCGGCGGCGGCGTTTATCGCGCTCTCGACCGCAAGCCTCAGCATGCCCTGTTTCCTCAGGAAATCCTCCGATTCTATGCGCCCCTCGAGGCAGGACTCGAGATATCCCTTCTCGACGGCGCTCAAAGAACTGGCGAATCCATCCCATCCAGTAGCGCTTCCGGTATCCGATACATCGTTTATAGTATATTCCGGAACCTGGGGCTCCCGGTCCGTCGAACACCATACTTCGGCGACGAAGTCGAGGTCCTCCAGCGCCTTCTCGACCATGTCCCTGTCGAAAACGAGGACTCCGGGCACGTCCGGACCCTTGGACGGATTGCCCTTGACGTACAGCGGCTTCAGGATGACCTCCATGCCGTCGTCCGGCCCCACGGCCCATCCTCCGGTGAACCCCTTCCTGGCGGGTACCGGGGGCGCCCTCTCCTTCCAATCCGGCCCGTAGTCTATGCAGACGGACTTCCCGATCCCGGTCACGAAACGCATCCTGAGCGGGACGTACTCGGCGTGCACCTTGATGCGCCTGGCGCAGGGGACCACGGCCGGCCAGCCGCCTCTGTATCCCCTCTTCTCGGGAACCGGAGGGAGCGCCGGGCGTTCTCCCTTGCGGCATTCCTCCATTGCCACCTGCTTCCCGTCTGCCATGAAGCGGACGACGAAGGCGGGGCCCCTGTACTCGGCCTTGACCTCCAGGTCATGCGTGCCTACGTCGAACGGCCGCCAGGATGCCTCGCAGCCCTCGAACGGGAACGGCTCCGGAGCAGGGGCGTCCCAATCCAGGGAGACGGAGCTCCCGTCATACTGGACATATGTTACGCGCACCGGCCTGTAGACGGCCTCCACAGTCACATCGGAGTCGCCGAGTTCAGTCTCGGCCCAGCATCCGACGAACCCCTTCATCTTGGGCACGTCCGGAACGGGAGACTTCAGAACCCCGTCCTTGAAATAAGCCATCCAGACGGTGCGTCCTTTCACGACGAACCTGGCCAGATGCTCCGTGCCGCGCATGATGTCAGGTATGCGTGCCTGTTATATCATATGTCGTAAGAAAGCCTCCGATTCCAGCTTCCGATAGACGACGGGCGTCCTCCGAATCCATCGGAAATAACCGAGTTGACGAATCAATTAAATATTGATTGATATATCAACTCATCATGAGCGAAGAGATAGAGACACGTCTGATCCTGCATGCGGTCAGGTCCTACGTAGGCAGGCAGGTCCGCCCGGTGCTGGACGAGGAAGGCCTGAAGCCTTCCTACGGACCCATGCTTAGAGTAGTCAAGCTGCATCCGGGATGCTCCCTGAAGGACATCTCCGACAAGACCTACCTGGACAAGGCCATGGTCACCCGCACGGCCTCCGCCCTCATAGAGGAGGGGTTCGTGGAGAACAGGAGCGAGGAGTCCAGGTTCTACAGCCTGTACATCACCGAGAAGGGGACGGACGCCCTGGACGCCGTCAAGGACGCCACCGACAGGGCTTGGTCGACCCTCACCGACACGCTGACCGATGAGGAGATGGAATGCTGGAACCGCGTCATGAGGAAATTCTGGACGGTCATCAGATCAGAAGGAGGGACGAGACGATGATATTGCGCTACCTCGGCCGCAAGGACTGGGCCGCGCTGGCGGTCTGCGTCCTCCTCATCGCGATCCAGGTCTACCTGGACCTGGAGATACCCGGATACATGGCCAGCATCACCACCGCATTGAACACGGGCGGGACGTCCGCGGACGTTCTCGCGGAGGGGCTGCCCATGCTCGGATGCGCCTTCGGAAGCCTCGCGTGCTCCATGAGCGTCGGCTTCATGACCGCGTACCTGGCGTCCTCCTTCTCGAAGACGCTCCGCAAGAAGCAGTTCGAGGCCGTCCAAGGGTACTCCCTGGCCGAGATGGGGCGCTTCTCCATAGCCAGCCTCATCACCCGCTCCACCAACGACGTCTCCCAGGTCCAGTCGGTCGTCGCCATCGGACTCCAGGTCGTCGTGAAGGCCCCCATAATGGCCAGCGGGGCCGTCGTCAAGATAATAGGGTCCGACCTGAAGTGGACCTCCGCCGTCGCGGTGTCCGTGGTCCTGATCATGTGCGTGATAGTGCTGGTCATGCGCTTCGTGGTCCCGCGCTTCAAGCGCATCCAGATCCTGAACGACGGCGTCAACAGGGTCACCAAGGAAGGGATCGAGGGGATACGCGTCGTCCACGCGTACAACGCAGAGGACTACCAGCAGAGGAGGTTCAAGAACGTCAACGGAGAGCTGGTGGACACGCATCTGACCGTGTCCAGGGCCATGGCCTTCATGCATCCGACCATGAGCACGATAATGAACCTGATGTCCCTGTCGATCTACTGGATAGGGGCCAGCATCGTCAACGCCGCCACCGGGATGATGAGGGTGGACGAGTTCTCGTCGATGGTCGTGTTCTCGGCATACGCCATGCAGGTGGTCTCCGCCTTCATGATGACCACGGCCGTCTTCACCGTGATACCCAGGGCGCAGGTCTCCGCCAGACGCATCGAGGAGGTCATCGAGACCGACCCCTCGATAAAGGACGGGACCGTGGAGAGGTCCCCGGACGGATTCGAAGGGGAGATAGAGTTCAGGGACGTCGGGTTCAGGTATCCCGACACGAACGAGTACGTGTTCAGGAACGTGAGCTTCAAGATCTCCAAGGGCGAGACGGTCGCCTTCATAGGCCCCACCGGATGCGGGAAGACCACCCTGGTGAACCTGATACCGAGGTTCTACGACGCCACCGAGGGTCAGATACTGGTGGACGGCGTGGACGTCAGGGAATACACCCTGGAGGCCCTCCGCCGCAAGATAGGGTACGTCCCCCAGAAGTCCATCCTCATGGCGGGCACCGTGGAATCCAACGTCAACTACGGCGACACGTCCTCCGACCGCACCATGGACGACGTGAGGAAGGCCCTGGACATCGCCCAGGCGACGGATTTCGTAGAAGCCATGGACGGAGGGGTCCAAGGACATGTGGCCGAGAAGGGCGGAAACCTCTCGGGAGGACAGAAGCAGCGCGTCTCCATAGCCAGGGCGGTCTGCAGGAGGCCGGAGATCTACATCTTCGACGACTCCTTCTCCGCGCTCGACTACAGGACCGACCGCACCCTCCGCACCGCTCTGAAGAAGGAGACCGCGGGGGTCACGTCGATCATCGTGGCCCAGAGGATAGGCACCATAATGGACGCCGACAAGATAATCGTCATAGACGAGGGAAGGGCGGTAGGCATCGGAAGGCACGAGGATCTGCTGAGAGGCTGCAGCGCCTACAAGGACATAGCGGCCTCGCAGCTCGCCCCCGAGGAGGTGGGATCGTGAGCAGGAACCCGTGGGCCCCTACCGAGAAGCCGAAGGACTTCGGCAACGTCTGGAAGAGGATATTCGACTACATGGGCAGGTACAGGTACGCCCTGTGCGCCTGCGTGGGCCTGTCCATTGGCGGATCCATGCTCTCGCTCATCGGCCCCAGGAAGATAAGCGAGATGACCGACCTGATCGAATCGGCGGTGAAGTCCGGCGGGCCGGTCGACCTGGAGGGCGTCGCGGCCATAGGGTTCTTCCTGGTCGCCCTGTACGCGATCAGCGCGGTCATGTCCTACGCCCAGGGGCAGATAATGGCCACCATCGCCCAGAGGACCTCCGGGAGGATACGCGAGGACGTCTCGGCCAAGATCACCAGGGTCCCCCTGGGATTCTTCGACAAGGCCAGCACCGGGGACCTGATGAGCCGCGTCACCAACGACGCCGACCGCATGGGCCAGGGGATGAACCAGAGCCTGAGCCAGCTGATAACGGCATGCGTGATGTTCTCCGGGACGCTCACCATGATGCTGATCACCAACATCGTGCTGGCGGCCACGGCCGTCGGCTGCACCGCGTTGGGCTTCCTGATCATGTGGGTCATAGTGAAGAAGTCCCAGGTCTACTTCTCCAGGCAGCAGGCCAACCTCGGCCGCATGAACGGCCACATCAGCGAGACGTACTCCTCGCAGAACATCGTCATGGCCTACGGCGGGGGGAAGGAGGCCATGGAGAGGTTCGACGAGATCAACGAGTCCCTGGCCAGCACCGCGGTGAAGTCGCAGTTCCTCTCCGGGACCATGATGCCCCTCATGGGGTTCATCGGCAACCTCGGATACGTCGCGGTGTGCCTGGTGGGGGCGATACTCGTCATCGACGGCGGCGCGACCATAGGGACCGTCGTGGCCTTCCTGATATACATCCGCCTGTTCACGCAGCCGATGTCCCAGATCTCCCAGGCGTTCAACGGGATGCAGTCCGTCGCGGCCGGGGCGGAGAGGGTGTTCTCGTTCCTGGACGAGCCCGAGCTCGCCGACGAGTCCTCCAAGACCGCCCGCATCGGAAGGGCGAGGGGGCACGTGGAGTTCAGGGACGTCCACTTCGGATACGAGCCCGGCAGGGAGATCATCAAGGGGTTCTCCGCCGAGGTGTGCCCCGGCCAGAAGGTGGCCATCGTGGGCCCCACCGGGGCCGGGAAGACCACCATAGTGAACCTGCTGATGCGGTTCTACGAGATCGGGAAGGGTGACATCCTGATAGACGGGGTTTCCGTGAAGGACATGACAAGGGCGAACGTCCACGAGCAGTTCTGCATGGTCCTGCAGGACGCCTGGCTGTTCGAGGGCACCATCCGCGAGAACATCGTATACGGAAGGGAGAACGTATCCGACGAGAGGATAGAGGAGGCATGCAAAGCCGTAGGGATCGACAGGCACATAGCCGCGCTCCCGAACGGATACGACACCGTGCTCGGCGAGGCCGCGGAGATGTCCGCCGGACAGAGGCAGCAGCTCGTGATCGCCCGCGCCATGGTGAGCGACGCCCCCATGCTGATACTGGACGAGGCGACCAGCTCCGTGGACACGAGGACCGAGGCCTCCATCCAGAAGAGCATGGACGACCTGTCCCGCGGCAGGACCTCGTTCGTCATCGCCCATCGCCTATCCACGATCAGGAACGCTGATTTGATACTGGTGATGAAGGACGGGAACGTGATCGAGAAGGGGACGCACGACCAGCTGATGGGGAGGAACGGGTTCTACCGCGACCTCTACGACAGCCAGTTCGAGAAGGCCCGAGGGTCATCCCCAGAGCCTGTGCCAGACCCACGAGGCCATGCGGGGGAAATGGGTGGCCAGCGCGATGGTGGCGCGGGTGCGGAGGCCGCATACCGACCTCTTCCTCCCCCTCCCCAGGTCGGCCATGGCCTTCGAGACCACGTCCTCGGGCGCGACGGCGTAGCCGAACACCGCGTCAGGGGCGTCATGGCTGCTCTTGACCCCGTCTATGAACGGGGTCTTCACCCATCCCGGAGAGACCTCCAGCACGGAGATCCCCCTGCTTGCGACCTCGTACCTCAGGGAATCCAGATAGCTCCTCACGAAAGCCTTGGACGCCGAGTAGACGCCCAGGCGGTACGCGGGGACGTAGGCGGCCTCGGAGCAGAGGGTGATGACCGCCGATCCGGGACGCATGAGGGGGATGCAGGCGGACGTGGCCTCCACCACCGACGAGACGTTGACCTCGATCATGGAGCGGGTCAGGCCGACGTCCATGGAGAAGCTGTCCCCGAAGCGTCCTAGCCCGGCGCAGTTGACCAGGTATTCGATCTCGGGGGATTCCTCGGACAAGGCGGACGCCAGGGAGTCCCTGCCTTCGGCCGTGGACAGGTCTAAAGGAAAAAATCTGCAGGGGGTGGACAGGCTCAAGGACACGGCCCTCATGGCGTCTTCGCGCCTGGAGACCATCCAGATCCCGTCCAGGCCCCTGGAGTCCAGCATGCGGCAGAATTCGGCGCCGATGCCTGACGAGGCGCCTGTAACCACGGCTATGCCGGACATCAGATCATGGCTGCGGCGGCCGCGGTGACGGCCACGACGATCATGATGCCGACCATGAGGACGGCGAACAGCTTCTTTTTTGCTTCGGATTTCATTATGATCCATGCGTGAATGCTGGTTTTACTATTATATCTTAACTAAGAAGGTTGACGGATATGAGGCAGCAACATTCGCATAGCCCGATGCCGACAGGGTCCGCCGCGAGCCGGGACGGGCGAGAAGTCGAGCGCCAAAGGAGCATGGAGAATCGGACAGGTCATGACGTTCGACCTCGACATGGGAAGACCTGGGAAGGCGCCAAGGAAGTGCTGGATGACGGGAATTCCGGCATGGAGGGCAGGATGGACCTGTTGAAGCGGTTCCTGCTCGACGAGGACGGGATCATGAAGACGGTCGCTCCGATTCCCGTGGGGGCGTCCAAGGAAGAGGTCGAAGAGGCGGTCGTGGCGGGGAAGATAGCGCTCTACGACGACGGCCGCGGAATTATTTCGAAAGCCCCTTGGAAGGAGGAGGACGGGAAGGCCATGATCGAGACGGCGACGGAACGCTCGATTTCCTGCTGTGGCGGGTCGTCAAGGAGGGATGGGAACCATCAAAGGTAGCATTCCGGGATCCTGTCGACGTTGCGCTTTCTGGGATCCCTGGTCCTGGACGCCATCCTCTCCTGAAGCGAGTTGAACTCCTCCGGGGACAGCACGGTCTCCGCGTCATGCCGGATGAGCAGGTCCTCCCACCTCATGAACCCGGCATACACGGGGTTGTGGAGGATGTTGCGGATGTTGAACTTGTTCCAAGGGTTCCCTTTCCTCGTCAGCCTCCCCTCCCCGTTGAGCGAGAAGGCGATCCAATCCATCGGGCTCCCGTCTAGGTACTCTGCGAAGATGCGGTTCACGACGCGCATCTCGTCAGGTTCAGCCGCTAGCCTGCCGTCTTCGAGCCTGTATCCGAACGGCGCGGTGAAACCCATCGTCCTCTTGCGGGAATCCGAATTCCCAAGGGACTCGGCCTTCTCCCTCATCCCCATGTGGGTCCTCTCGCCGATCTGCTCGCTCTCCAGCTGGGACAGGCGCTGGATCATGTCCACCACGAACCTCCCCAGCGCGTTGGTGGTGTCCAAAGACTCGGTCGAAGACACGAACATCTTCCCGTTGCGGTTGAGGCGGTCCATCATGGCCATGAAGTTGCGGCTGTTCCTGTGGATACGGTCCATCTTGATCACCAGGATGACGTCCCACGAATCCATCTCGGCCATCATCCTGCGGTATGCCGGACGCTTGTCGTTCCTTCCTGAGTAGCCGTCGTCCTCGTAGACAGCGTGGACGTCCCAGCCCTCGGCCACGCAGTAGTCCTCCAGGACGGACTTCTGGGCATCCAGGGAGTAACCCTCCGCCGCCTGCTCCTCCGTGGATACCCTGACGTACACCGCCGCGCGCATCGGTCGACCACCAGCGGCCCGTTCAGGGCCTCGTATTTCTCCATGGAGACTATCGGCTCCTGGTCGCCCTTGCGGACGATCCCGTTCCAGTCGATGTAGCCCACGTACACGGGGTTCCTGAGCATGTTCGAGATCGTCTGAGGCCTCCAGGCCCCGCCCCTCTTGGTCGGGACGCCCGACTTGTTGAGGTATTCGGCGATCCCGGACATCGTGGAGCCGCGGAGCCTCATGTTGTACACGTCCCTCACCACCGACGCCTCCGACTCCACGACCCTCATGACGCCGTCGGAGTACTCGTAGCCGTACGGATGCCCGGAGCCGAGGTGCCCTCCGCCCGACTTCGCCTTGAAGGTCATCCCCAGCTTGACCCTCTCGCCGATCTGCTCGCTCTCCAGCTGCGCTATGCGCTGCATGATGTCCATGACGAACCTGCCCATGGCGGTGGTGGTGTCGAACTTGTCCTGCATGGAGTTGAAGTCCTTCCCCTCGGCGCGGAGGCGGTCCATCATCAGGGCGAAGTTGACGCTGTTCCTGTGGATACGGTCCATCTTCAGGACCAGGAGGATGTCCCAGGTCCCCATCTCGGACATCATCCGCATGTATTCCGGACGGTCGGCGGAACGGCCGGAGTACCCCTCGTCGCGGTAGATGTCGGCAACCTCCCACCCGCGGACCCTGCAGTATGCCGTCATCCTCTTGATCTGCGCGTCGAGGGAGAAACCCTCCCTGGCCTGGTCGTCCGTGGATACCCTGGCATATAAGGCGGCGCGCATGAAAACCCACTCCCGTGAGCCGGATGTGCGTATCTCAACATATTTTCTTTGACCGGATCAATATCTACAGTTACCTGTAATATTTTTATATCAGTTACCTGTTATACTTTTTCGGAGGTAAAAAAGAATGTGTGACAACACTAGCTCTAAGGCACTGACCATGAAAACCGTGCATCTTTCCCACATGATGCGCATGCTCCACGAGGAGAGGATGAGGGAGATGGACCCGAGCGCCTCGCCGGGACGCGTGCTCGCATTCCTCAGGCTCGCCGGTGAGGTCTCCGTCGGAGACATGGCGATGATACTCGGAACGAGGCCCCATTCCCTGGAGAAGGCCCTCTCCGAGCTCGTCGAGGGCGGATTCGTGTCCCGCGAGCAGGGAGAGAAGAAGTTCCTCGACAAGGTGAAGCTCACCGACAAGGGGCTCGAGCCCGGATGCAGGCCCCAGGGCAGGGCATCGAAGGTCTTCGGGACCCTGACCGACGAGGAGCGCGGACAGCTCGCCGCCATACTGGACAAGCTGAACGCGGGATTCGAGAAGGAGCTCGGGCTCCCGGAGGATCCCCAGGAGCGCAGGGCCGTGATGCGCCAGAAGTGCGGCGGATAGCACCCCGGATGCGGCCCCGTGTCTCACAGGCACGGATGCGGACCCTGGTTCAGACCTGGAATGATGTGAAGACCGGGAGCGGGTGAAACGCGAGGCCGAGGCGGCTGCGCCCCGGCCGGACGGATCCCTAGGCCCGTTTACCAACAACCGCCAAGGGAGGCCTGGCCGCCTTCTTTCACACCATGACAGCATTTATATCGGCTGCCGGCCCATCCCGCGACGAGATTATGAGCGATGGCATGGACTCGATGGAGCTTCCTATGAAAGTGGCCCAGGCGTCGCGCCTCATGCGGCTCCAACGCGCAGAAAACTCGAGAGGGGGATTGGACCCGCTCGCAGGCCAAGGCCGCGTCCTGGCCTTCCTGAAGATAGCCGGGGAGGCGTCCTCTGCGGACATGGCGACGATACTCGGAATCAGACAGCAGTCCCTCAACCAGTCCCTGATCAGGCTCGAGGAGGAGGGGTACATCGTCCGCGAGCAGGCCGAGGACGACCGGAGGCGCATCATTGTCAGGCTTACGGATAAAGGTCGCGAAGCAGAGGCTCCTAAAAACGGCGCCGCCAAGGCCTTCGAGGTCCTGACCGACGAGGAGCAGAAGCAGCTTTCCCTGATACTTGACAAGGTGATCGAGAGCCTGTCCAAGGATCTCGGGCTTCCGGACGATCCTGACGAGCGCATGGAGGCCGTCCGCAAGAGGATGGGCGAGGAGCGCTTCCGCAGGGCGATGATGTTCCACGGCCATGGCGGAATATGACCCGGGAACGACGGATGCGGGTGCCTTGGCCCGATATCCTTCCGATCGATCGGCTCCATTTGAAGACGCTCTTAGACCCAACTATAAGAACGCATTCCGATACCCTCCGCATGAGCAAAGGAACGTTCGCCAATGGATGCAAGGCGATCATGGCCTTAGCCCTGATCGTCGCCGCCTCGTCGTTGGCTTGCTCCGTCGTCACGGAAGCTGACGGGGAGACCGGCGGAGGATGGTACTACGGCCAACTCAACCCGGTCGAGAAGGCCATCTACGACAGCGCCAGATACGGCGGCGATTCGGATTCGCCGTACTATGTGCCCGAACCGTACTCCGGCATGGAATACGACGAGTTCCGTTCTATCGTGGCATCCGGAATAAGAAACCCATACCTGGCCCTCAAATGCGAATGGACTATAGGCAACAACGGGAACGAGGAGCTCGGAGTGAGAATAGGGTCGGACAGCCACGGGAACTACGTCACTGCCACCATGAAGCACACGTCGCTCTACACGGACGACGAGGAAGCCTACGGGAATGTCATGAGCATGCTCCAATCCATTCCTGTGGACACGGGCACCAGATTCTCCGCGGTCGCCTCCATACATGACGCGGTTTGCGGCATGCTGGAATACGACAAGGAGGAGAACAAAACGGAGAAAAGCTACAGCATGTACAACGCCGTATGCGGCGACCATGTCGTCGTATGCGAAGGATATGCGAAGACGTTCCTCGCCCTCTGCCAGATCCACGACATACCTTGCGTAGGGGTCCTAGGATACGCCTTCACCAACGGCGAATGGCCACGTCACATGTATAACATGGTGCAGATGGACGACGGGGCATGGTACGCCGTCGACACGACGTGGGACGACCAGGAAGAGATCATGCACACGTACCTGCTCGCCGGCAGCAATACCGTGGGGTCCAACGGAATTGCGTTCGGCACCTCCCACATCCCCGCCGGGCTCACGCCTCCTCCGCTGTCCGCCGACGCCTACGACCCCGCGTTCGTCACATTCACTTTCGATGCGGGCACCGGCACGCTCACCTTCTCCGGAAACGGGGCGATACCCGACGGCTCCGACTCGTCCCCCTGGTACGCCTTCAAGGATGCCGTCAGAAGCATCGTCGTTGAGGACGGGATAGACTCCATAGGGGCCAAGGCATTCTACGGATTCATGAACGCCCAGTCGATATCCATCGGGTCCGGTGTGGCATCGATCGGAAGCAAGGCCTTCGCATACTGCGAATCCCTCGAATCGTTGGAGGTCCCGGGTAACGTGAAGACCGTGGGGGGATACGCGTTCTACCACGGAGGGATCAAGAACCTTGAAACAGACAAGGGAGTCAAGTCGATAGGGGAAGGGGCATTCCAGGGCTGCCCTCTGGAGCACGTGGCGTTCGCATCCGGCATCACCAAGATCGGCTCGAAGGCCTTCTCCGGATGCGCCTTCTACGACGCCGACGGAGAGACCCGTTTGAGTCCGACTCCAGGCTTGCTGTCCGGATATACGTTCGATGGGTCACCCTCCAAGCTAGTCCTTATCACCAAGTTCGTCAAGGGCTTTACCTTCACAAAGGGCTCCCTGAAATATTCCGTCACTTCCTCGCTGGCCTCCGACAGGCAGCTGGCCGTCGTGGGATATTCCGGAAATCCGTCCGACCTCGTCATACCCGCGAGAATCAACACGACGGCGGGATACTTCCCCGTGACCTCCGTAGGAAACAAGGCCTTCTACGGCTGCGAGACCTTGAGAAGCGTGGACCTCGGAGACGTCTCGACGGTTGGCGCCAAGGCGTTCGCCAGATGCACGTCGCTCGAATCCCTTAAGATCGGGGAATCCGTGAAGACCGTGTCCCAATACGCATTCTACGGCTGCACCGCGCTGGAGACCCTGGACGTATTCGGCAACGGGACCGAGATCGACAACAGCGCGTTC
>JAEEGH010014257.1_pt1 | contig 17468 bp, 12 predicted proteins | sample 9134181 | NCBI WGS metagenome assembly JAEEGH01 (sample SAMN16246544, study PRJNA631951) | gut metagenome | biome: gut microbiome; feature: rumen; material: DP-attached | host: Bos | place: Iran: Karaj | collected 2018-10
AATACGGTGGCGGTGGCATCTACAACTTCTATTGCTCGAGCGCGAGTAGCAACAGCTTCTCGTCGGATGTCATCATCCATGAGTTCGGGCATGGCTTCGCCGGCCTTGCCGACGAATATTATAATGACGAGACGGGCTACGACCACATGTACAATCTCGCCGTCGAGCCTTGGGAACCCAATATCACCTCTCTCGTCGACTTCAGCGGCAAGTGGGGCGACATGCTCGACAAGAAGACCCCTGTGCCCACCCCGCGTGTGCCGAAGTATGAACAGACTATCGGCGTGTTTGAGGGCGGTGGCTACGAGCCCAAGGGCATGTACAGCCCCCACATGGACTGCCTGATGAAGACTTTCCGTGGACACGAGTTCTGCCCCGTCTGCCAACGCGCCATCGAACGGATGATTCTTTATTATTCAAAATGAACTACCTCGACATCATCATAGCCATCATCCTCATTGTCTTCGGCATCCGAGGCCTTCGCAAGGGTCTCATCCGCGAAGTGGTGGCATTGCTTGCCTTCGGCGTCGGCATCTTTGGCGCCATGCATTTCTCCGACTTCACCGCCGACCATCTGAAGGACTTCATGAACATCAAGCCCGAATACCTCAATGTCGTGGCTTTCGTGCTGACCTTCGTCATCCTGGTGGTGCTGGTCAATCTCCTTGGTCGCTTGATTTCAAAGTTGGCGGAGTCGTTGGAACTGGGGTTTTTCGATAAGCTGGGTGGCTTTCTCTTCGGTGCACTCAAGGGTGTCTTGTTGTGCAGTGTCTTCGTTTTGTTGCTCAACAATCTACAGTGGACGGGCATCATCAAGGAGGAGGTGCGCCAAGGCTCGTTCCTGTATACCTACGTGGAAAAGACGGTACCTTTCATTTACAGGGGCTTTGACTTGGTGAAGGGCTATGCGCAAGAGATGATCCCAGCCGAAGAGGAAAGCGAGGCTCCGCCAGAGCCTTCTTCTGTGGTATTATAAGAACAAAAAGAAGGAGAGGTGATTGCATCTCTCCTTCTTTGTTTCCGTATGTATTTATGCAATTTGTTTCCTAAATCACTCCGCGTTCCAGTAGTGTCATGATGGTGTCGATCTCGTCGTCTTCCGGGTTGTTGTGCGGGTCGAACTCTGTCTTGAGGTTGTAGCCCCACAACCGTGCGAAGCCTTGGTAGAAGAAGGCTCTGAATTTGCCGCGCAGCTCTTGCACTACTTTGTAGGTGGTGCTGCCCGTCTCGCGGTCGATGAGACGCACGAGGATGAGGCCTTGCGAGATGGTGAGGTGCTTCAGTTCCTCGGTATATTGTTCGGTGATTTCGTCTTCGGCTTGTTTCATCAGGCGTTTGCGCTCGGCCTTGTCGGGCGTGTTGGCGAGGATGGAGTCGTATTCCTGCATCTTGGCGCCGGCCAGTTTGGCGTAAGGATACACCTTCTTCACGTTGTTGGCGAGACGGCGGCCCTGCCAAGAGTCGGTGATCTGAAGGTAGCGTTGCATCAGGTCGATGTCGACTTCGGGCAGGAAAACCATCAGCGTGGTGTCGCCGTTCTCTTCGATGCGGGCATAGACCACGCTGCCTTTGATTGGTTCAGCAGGGGTCGAGAATTCGACCACCGCCGACTGGGGCTCTTCCTTTTTAACTATGATCTTCTTGCCGTGGTGGCCTTTGGCTATCATTTGGGAGAAACCGCTGAGGCTCATCACGACCATCAGCGCTATCAATGCTATTCTTTTCATGGTTTCTGCTTTTTTCTTTGTTCAACGCGAAATGATATGCAAGTATTGTGCCAAAAAAAAGCATCGAACCAGGTCCGATGCTTTTTTTGTCGTTTGGCTTTGTGCGTCAATCTCCTACATGAAGCTTCTGCAACCCCGATTTCTCAAGTTTCGCCTCAGCGTAGGCGCGGTCGACGACAAACTCCGTCACGTTGATGTCGGAAGGCAGCTCAAACATGGCGTCGTTGAGGATGGCCTCCATGATGGAACGCAGTCCGCGTGCGCCTACCTTGAACTCGATGGCTTTGTCGACCACGAAGTCGAGCACGTCGTCGTTGATCACCAGCTTGATCTTGTCCATGGCGAAGAGCTTCTCGAACTGTTTCACCAAGGCGTTTTTGGGCTCGGTGAGGATGCGTTTCAGTGCTTCTTTGTCCAAGGGGTTCAGGTGGGTGATGACGGGCAGACGTCCGACGATTTCGGGGATGAGTCCGAATTTCTTGAGGTCAGCAGGCGAGAGGTACTGCAGCATGTTGTCCTTGTCGATGGCCTCGTTGCCACCAGTGCCGTAGCCGATCACGTTGGTGCGTTTGCGAGCCGCGATGAGACGCTCGATGCCGTCGAAGGCGCCGCCGGCGATGAAGAGGATGTCTTTCGTGTTGACGGCGATCATCTTCTGCTCGGGGTGTTTGCGTCCGCCTTGTGGCGGCACGTTGACGACCGAGCCTTCGAGGAGTTTCAGCATGGCTTGTTGCACGCCTTCGCCCGACACGTCGCGGGTGATGCTGGGGTTGTCGCTCTTGCGTGCGATCTTGTCGATCTCGTCGATGAAGACGATGCCTCGCTCGGTGGCGGCCACGTCGTAGTCGGCAGCCTGCAGCAGCTTGACGAGGATGTTTTCCACGTCTTCGCCCACATAACCGGCCTCGGTGAGCACGGTGGCGTCGGCGATGGCGAAGGGCACATTGAGCATCTTGGCGATGGTGCGGGCCAGCAGGGTCTTGCCTGTGCCGGTCTCACCCACGAGGATGATGTTCGACTTCTCGATCTCCACCTCGTCGGCTTCCACTTTCTGGCTGATGCGTTTGTAGTGGTTGTAGACGGCCACGGCCAAGGTGCGTTTGGCTTCGTCCTGTCCGATGACGTACTGGTCGAGAAAGCGTTTGATCTCGGCGGGCTTCTTCAGGGTGAAACCTTTCGAGTCGAAGCCTTGGCCTCGCTTCTGTTCACCGAACTGTTCCTTGACGATGGCATGGGCCTGTTCGGCGCAGCTGTCGCAAATCTCGGCATCGATGCCTTGGATGAGCAGCCTGACGTCACTGGCTTTCCTGCCGCAAAACGCGCAAACACCTGACTTTTTGGCCATGGTTATGCTTTTTTGATGAGCACCTCGTCGATCATGCCGTATTCCTTGGCTTCGGCGGCGGTCATCCAATAGTCGCGGTCGCTGTCGGCCCACACCTTGTCGTAGGTCTGGCCCGAGTGCAGGGCGATGATTTCGTACAGTTCCTTCTTCAGTTTCTGGATCTCGCGCGCCGTGATTTCGATCTCGGTGGCTTGGCCTTCCACACCGCCCATGGGTTGGTGGATCATGATGCGCGAGTGGGGCAGGGCAGAGCGTTTGCCTTTGGTGCCGGCGCACATCAGCACGGCGGCCATCGAAGCGGCCATGCCGGTGCAGATGGTGGCCACGTCGGGGCTGATGAACTGCATGGTGTCGTAGATGCCCAAACCGGCGTACACGCTGCCACCAGGCGAGTTAAGGTAGATCTGGATGTCGCGCTTCGAGTCGGTCGACTCAAGGAAGAGCAACTGGGCTTGGATGATGTTGGCTACATAATCGTCGATGGCGGTGCCGAGGAAGATGATGCGGTCCATCATCAGGCGGCTGAACACGTCCATTTGGGCCACGTTGAGCTGACGCTCTTCAATGACGGTAGGGCTGATGTAGCCGCTGTTGTTGACTTTGGAGATGTATTGTTCCAAGCCGAGGGTGTTCAGCCCCACATGCTTGGTGGCGTATTTGAAGAATTCGTTGTTCATTTCGTTAGAATCGTTTTTGAGTTATAGAGTTCTTTTAGTTGCCTATGGTATAGCTAATGGCCTATGGCTGTCCCATTGTATAGGGCAAGCCATAGGCCATAGTCATAAGCCATTGTTTATTTTGCTTTCCGTTCCTCTTCCATCTTCTTCATGAAATCGGCGGTGGTGGTTTCGGTGTAGTTGATGTTCATCTTGCCCTTCAGGAAGGCGGTCATCTTGATGTCGGCCAGTTGGTTCTTGAGGCTGTTGACTTGTTTCTCGTCCTTGAGGTAGTTGGCGGCAATCTTGTCGAGGTTGGCCTTCATGTCGTCTTCGAGGGTGGCGTAGTCGATGCCGGGGAAGATCTGCTTCAGCACGAAGTTCTTCACCTCTTCGTCATTGATGATGAGCTCGGGGTTGGCTTTCACGATGCTGTCTTCGATGAGCTGCCAGCGCAGGCCCTTCACGTAGTCCTTCTCATAGTTTTGCTCCACCTCTTCAGGCTTTATTTCGCCACGGCTGTTTTCGACGAGCCAACGCTTCATGAAGGTGTCGGGCAGGTCGAAATGGGCAGCAGCCACCAGCTCGTCAATCATTTTGTTGAAGAGGATGGGGTCGAGTTCAGCCTCATGCTGTTTCTCCATCTCGGCTTTGACGGCATGCTTGAAGGCATCCAGCTCTTTGATCTCCTTGTCGGGGAAGATCTTCTTGAAGAAATCCTCGTCCAGCTCGGGCTTTTCGTTGCGGATGGCGTCGTCGATGATGATATTGAAGTCGCTGCCGGCAGGAGCGTCTTGTCCTAACACTTTGGCGGCTTCCTCTTCCGAGCCGAACACCTTGGCAAAGTTGACGATGAACTCGGAGCCTACTTCCTTGTCGATGAATTTCTTCCTTTGGGTCTTGTTCTTGATTTGGCTCATGTTGAAGTAGAGGCCGTCTTTCTCGTAGCCGCCTTCCACTTCCTTGCCGTCCTTGGCTTCACGGATCTTGATTTCGAGGCGGTCGTCCTCGCCGACGGTCTCGGGATGGCTGGTGTTGGGATTGCGTTCCAGGAGGTCTTCGACGACTTTGTCCACTTCCTCATCAGTGGGAACGATATGGTAGAAGTCGACCATCGTGTTGGTGAAGTCGACGTTGATTTCGGGGCGCAAGGCAGCCTCAAAGTAAAAGTCGATGTTGTCTTCCTTTTCAAGGTCGGTGGGCTGCTGCATTTCAAGGTCGTTGAGTGGGTAGCCGAGGAGGTCGAGCTTGTTGTCGACGATATGTTTGTTGAGGCTGTCCGAAACGATGTTGTTCAAGGCTTCCATTTTTGCGCTGGCACCGTACATCTTCTTAATCATGCCCATGGGCACCATGCCGGGACGGAAACCAGGCACATTGGCTCTTTGGCGCATCTGCTTCAGAGTCTTTTCGACCATTCCTTCGTAGTCGGCCTTCTCAACATTGATTTTGATGGAGATGAGGTTATCTCCTTTCGTGCTTTGTGTGATGTTCATTTCTAAATTATTGATTGTCTTTAATTTGTGCGGATGAAGGGACTCGAACCCTTACTTCGTGAGAAACTAGATCCTAAGTCTAGCGCGTCTACCAATTCCGCCACACCCGCATGTAGGTCGGCTTTTGAGGGCGCAAAGATACAACATTTTTTTTAATGCTGAATTATGAATGCAGAATTATGAATGTCATTCTGCATTCAGCATTCCACATTCCTCATTCCACATTAATTCTTCACGTCAAGTGCTTCGCGCAAGGCGTTTCCAATCAACATGAATGCCAAAACCAAAAGCATGATGGCAATACCCGGCAGGATGGCCAAATAAGCCGCGTCCAAGATGATAAAGGCATAATTCTCCTTGATCATGCTGCCCCAAGAGGGCATGGGCGGCTGCACACCGATGCCAAGGAAGCTCAAACCTGCTTCAAGCAAGATGGCCGAGGCGAAATTGGCTGCCGACACCACGATGATGGGGTTGAGTATGTTGGGCAAGATATGCTTGAAGATGATACGCAAGTTTTTGAATCCCAAAGCTTTTCCAGCTTCTACAAAAGTCGTCTCACGGATGCTGAGGATTTGTCCGCGCACGATGCGTGCCACCTCCACCCACATGGTTAGGCCGACGGCAATGAATACCTGCGCGATGCCCTTGCCCAAGGCAAAAGTGATGGCGATGACCAAGAGCAGGGTAGGGATGGACCACACCACATTGATGAACCACACCACCGCGTCGTCAACCTTGCCTCGAAAGAAGCCACCCAAGCTGCCCATCACGATGCCAATCATCAGGCTGAGCAGCACGGCAATGAAACCCACCGTCAAGCTGATGCGGCTGCCCAAGACCAAACGGCTGAGGAAATCACGTCCGAACTGGTCGGTGCCCAACAGGAACTTGCAGTGTTTCACGCAGTGACTTCTTATATAGGTGTCGGCTTTCTCAGCCGAAATAAAAGCCAAGGTCGTTGAGCCTGTCGAAACGCCGCTTTTTATAAGCTCTTTGTTGTCAATAATTTCTGTCCTTACATTCAGGCTTTCTTCGCTTTGATACAGGTAGACTATCGTCTGATTTGCATCAACATGCAGGCTGTCGAAAGGCAGATAAATGCAGTCGTCGGGACGCCCATTGAACAAAAAACCGAAAAAATGCGTTTTTTGTGGCGGTGTTTCTTTGGGAATCATCAGCATGTCGACCTCGAATCCAGGTTTCTTGGTGCTGATTTCGAGGATTTGACGGTTGGCATTCGGCGTCTTGTCGGGGATGATGAGGTAGGCAAACAGGGCCATTAATGCCCAAAGTAGCACGAAGCCGCAGGAGACCATCCCGAGCTTATTGCTGCGGAACCGTTTCCAAGCCAGTGCTTTAGGTGATTGTTGCTGTCTTGGTCTGCCTTTCATGATGCACCTTTCGATTCAACCGTCAAAAATACGTAAATCCCCCCTTGATTTTGAGCCAAAAAAGAAAAAATTGAAAATTTTACTTGAAAAACATGGTCGTATTGGAAAAATGTTGTATTTTTGCACCCGCAAATCAGATGGTGGATTTAGCTCAGCTGGTTAGAGTACCGGATTGTGGTTCCGTGGGTCGTGGGTTCGAATCCCACATTCCACCCTGAGAAGAAGAGGTTCGTGAGAGCCTCTTTTTTTGTTTTCCTCTTCTGTTTCGAGGAAAATGATTATTTTTGCGGCAAATTTAGCGATGCAATGAATAGAAGTTATAGAATCAACTTACGACGTGAGCCTGAAGGTGGTTATACCGTTTTCGTCCCTTCTTTGCCAGGTTGCATTACATACGGTGAAACCGTGGATGAAGCAATTGATATGGCAAAGGAGGCCATAGAACTGTTCATTGAAGAACTTGAAGATAGAGGCGAGCCTATTCCCGATGATAGCAATATGCTGGAGTATTCATTGAATCTGTCTATGGCATGAATTTAAGCCCGTCTTATTTGATACAGCTTCTTGAAAGCGCAGGCTTTCAATTCTGGCTATTTTTGAAACAAGCAGGAATTGAATTATAAAAAGGAATAATGAATGTCTAGGATAATGGCAATCGACTTGGGTAGAAAGCGTAGCGGCATCGCCGTCACCGACCCTTTGCAGATCATTGCAAACGGGCTGACGACGGTGGAGTCGCACAAGCTCGTCGACTTCGTGCTCGACTATGTGAAGCGCGAGGAAGTGGAGCAGATTGTCATCGGCGAGCCCAAAGACATGAAAAACAATCCTTCCGACTGCTCGAAATACATTGAGCCCATCGTCAACCGCTTGAAGAAACTGCTACCTGACATGAAAATCGTTCGTTACGACGAGCGTTTCACTTCGGTGATGGCGCACCAAACCATGATTGACGCTGGCCTCAGCAAGTCGAAGCGTCAGGATAAGAAGTTAGTCGACACCATTGCCGCCACCATTATCCTACAATCGTTTATGGAATCCCTTAAAAACCAATCTCTGGATCGCTTCGTGCCTCGCGATGACGCAAAGCGACAACTGAACAACTGAACAACTGATAACTGACAACTGAAATGATATTACCCATAGTAGCATACGGTCACCCCACCCTAAAAGCCATAGCCAAGCCTATCACCGCTGACTATCCTGAATTGGAAACCCTGCTGAATGATATGTGGGAAACCTTGACCCATTCCGAAGGCGTCGGCTTGGCTGCCCCTCAGGTCAACAGGTCCATCCGCCTGTTCATCGTCGATGGCAACCCTTTCTATCCTGACTATCCAGATGCAAAAGGCTTCAAGCAAGTGTTCATTAATGCTGAACTCTTGGAGACCTTTGGCGAAGAGGTACCTTTCAAGGAAGGTTGCCTCAGCTTGCCTAACATATATGAAGAGGTGATGCGTCCCGACAAGATTCGCATCAAATACCTCGACGAGAACTTCCAGGAGCATGAAGAAGTGTTTGAAGGCATCCGTTCCCGCATCATCCAGCATGAGTACGACCACCTGCAAGGCCATGTTCATGTCGACCGCATCGCCCCATTGCGCAAGACCTTGTTGCAAAGTAAGTTGCGTGCCATCTCAGAAGGCAAGTGTGATGTGGATTACCGCATGATTTTCCCACATAAAAAGAAACACAGATAATCGTTATAAAACTTGAATCCCATGAAGAAAACTTTGAAATTGATGGCTTTTGCCCTGCTGGCATTCGGTATGTTGGCTTGTGGCGGAAACGAAAAGAAACTCACCTTAGAGGATCTGAGAGAAGCGCAGTCTACTTTGTTCAATTCCAACGGATGGTTGAACGAAGAGGAAGCTCCCAAGATAGCAAAGAAATATTGTCAGTATGTGGAACAGAATCCCGACGACACCGCTTCGGCGAAATGGCTCTTCCATGCTATGGAAATCAATGTTATGATGAAAAATGCTGACAAAAGCATCGAGCTTGGCAACCAGTTGTTGAAGCAGTTTCCTCAGACGAAATGGGCTCCTGAAACCTTGTTGATGTTGGGCTATTATATCTATGACGACCAACTTAAAGACACGGCCCAGGCGCATGTCATGTTTCAGAGGCTGATTGACGACTATCCGGACAGTGATCTTGTGGATGACGCCCAGAAATCCATCGAATACCTTGGCATGACGCCAGAAGAGATTATGATGCTTTTCCAGATGTCACAGATGGAGGAGGAAGAGATCTAGTTAATGCCCTTGTAGTGAAACAAAAAAGCCTGCAGTTTCAAACCGCAGGCTTTTTTCGTGACACGGATTCTCGAACTTAGCAGCCGAAAGCCTTTTTCAGCTTGTCCACCATGTCGAGTTTCTCCCAGCCGAAGAATTCCACGTTCTTGTAGATGTGTTCGCCTTCGCGGAAAGTGTCGTTGTCCTCGTAATAGACTTCCACCTTACGGATTTCGGGCTGGCGACCGAAATGACCGTATGAAGCTGTCTCTTCGAAGATGGGGTTGGTGAGGCCGAAGCGCTTTACGATGAAGTAAGGCCTAAGGTCGACCAGCTCCTTCACCTTGAGGGCAATCTCGGCGTTGCTCATCTTGACGTGAGAGGTGCCGTCTGTGTTGATGTAGAATCCGACAGGTTCAGCCTTGCCGATGGCGTAGGCAATCTGCACCAAGGCCTGGTCACAGACTCCAGCAGCCACGAGGTTCTTGGCGATGTGGCGTGCAGCGTATGCGGCCGAGCGGTCCACTTTTGAGCTGTCCTTGCCCGAGAAGGCACCGCCGCCGTGGGCACCGCGACCACCATAGGTGTCGACAATGATTTTGCGGCCTGTGAGGCCTGTGTCGCCGTGAGGGCCACCGATGACGAACTTGCCCGTCGGGTTCACATAGAGTTTCATGTCGTCACCAAAGAGTTTTTTCAGGTGGACAGGCAGGTGTTTCTTCACCCTTGGGATGAGGATGTTACGCACATCGGCTTCGATTCTCTTTTGCATGGTCTCGTCGTCGGCAAATTCGTCGTGTTGCGTGCTGACGACGATGGTATCGATGCGCAAAGGCTTCCAACCTTCGCCGTATTCCACCGTCACCTGCGACTTGGCGTCGGGGCGGAGGTAGGTCATCTTCTTGCCTTCGCGGCGGATGTTGGCCAGCTCTTGCAGCAAGAGGTGGGAGAGGTCGATGGTGAGCGGCATGTAGTTTTCTGTCTCTTTGCAGGCGAAGCCGAACATCATGCCTTGGTCGCCGGCACCTTGGTTCTCGTCAGCCTCGCGCTTGACGCCTTGGAAGATGTCGTTCGACTGGCCGTGCAGGGCGGAGAGTACGCCACACGATTGGGCGTCGAATTGGTATTCCGATTTGTTGTAGCCGATGCGGTCGATGACACGGCGCGCCACGTCTTGGATCTCGACGTAGGCGTTGGTGCGGATTTCGCCGGCAACGACGACCAAACCGGTAGTGACTAAGGTTTCGCAAGCCACCTTCGAGGTGGGATCATAGCGGAGAATCTCGTCTAATACGGCATCCGAAATCTGGTCGCATACCTTGTCGGGATGGCCTTCTGAGACGGATTCTGAAGTGAAATAATAACCCATAACAAATTGTTTATTAGTTAGTTAATAAGAAATTTGTGTGGGAAGTTGTTGACTGAAAGGGTCCTTCGACAGGCTCAGGAACCCAAGGAAAAAGCATTGGTTTAGCATTTTTTCTTGTGGTTGCAATCAAATCAAATCTTTCCACGTTTGCGGCTGCAAAGGTACAAAATAAATCTGAACGAGATACCTCGTTCAGATTTATTTTGTCAGGATTATGGTTCAAATTTATCTTACCACGATCTTTTGCGTTTTCACTTCGCTGCCGTTGATGAGACGGAGTTCCTGCCTTCCGCAGAATACGGATATCAAAAAGTAAACAGGTCATCCATAATAACCACTTTCTGAAACCTTCCGCTATAGATGCCGTTTTTCAGACCGTAGGTGGTCACCAGCGTCATCTGTGGATTTTTGCGACGGTTGGTCTTCTCGGTGATGGCTACTATTTTATTACGGAGTTTCTCATCATAGTCTTTGTCGATGGAAAACGTTCCTTGCACAAATTTCATCTCACACACATTCACCACCCTGTCGGCTCGGTCAATGAGCATGTCAATCTGAGCACCTGGTGTATCTCCATCTGAAATCAACTTCCAAGGATAGATCTCTGTATGAACACCTTGGATGCCTAATGCCCGTTTGATTTGTTCCTGATGGGAAAAACACACATTCTCGAACGCTTGGCCGCGCCAAGGACTGAGTTTTGGCAAGTTTTGGTTGTCCTGCCAATAGGTCTTGTTATTGGTGGGATGCTTTAAAGCAAAAGTCAAATAAAACAAGCAGAATGGGTCGGTGAGTTTATAGTACTTGTTTCTTTTGGATTCCCCAAAATTGAAGAAAGCGGTGATCATATCACATTCTTCCAAAGAGAGTAGTACCTCTGAGAGGTTCCCTCCGTCGGTAATGCCAAGTTCTTTGCATATCTGGGAACGCAACACACCGTAACGGTATTTGCTGACACACTCAACAATTTTTTTGAATTTGTCATTGTCGGCAAACATGGATTGAAACAACCGTTCATATTCTTTGTCAAGTTTGTTGCCTCGGCTGAAGAAAATGGCATCCACATTCTGGGCCAGCGATTTTCCCTTCTCGAACAAAGAAAGATAATAGGGGACTCCACCTACAATCATGTATGACTGCACTATATCATACCTATCCATTAAAACGCCTCGCCGTTGGAAATACGTCTCTGTTTCGGAAAGCGTAAAAGGATGGATGTGAATGTCGCGGGAAGTCCTGTCATACAATCCTCCGTTGTTGTTGACCAACTTGTCCAACATCCATGTGGTTGCACTTCCAGCGGCAATCAACAGTAGTTTGTGCCGTCCAGAAGCATAACGGTTCCAAAAGTGCTCCAAAGCACTCATAAAACCTGCCCGAGGCGTGTCTAACCAAGGCAGTTCGTCAATAAACAGAATCAGCCTTTCCTCGGATGGGTGTTGTTGAACAAGTCGCCATAATCTGTCAAAAGCGTCGAACCAGTCTTTGATTGGGGAATCATCAAGATACCCGTACAACTTCAGTGTCTTTCCAAACTCGTCTAATTGGATTCTGTAAAGCAATTCCGGCTGCCGGTCTTTCAGTTCCTGTGGAGATATGGCTGTATGAAAAAAAGTGAACTCATCGTTAAAATACTCCCTGATGAGAAAGGTTTTTCCGACACGCCGCCTGCCATACACAGCGACAAACTGAGGGAGTTCCTCCTCCAAAAGGGAGTCCAATTGACGTATTTCCGCTTCTCTTGCAACAATTGACGTTTTCATATATAATTATTTGGCGGCAAAGATACAAAAAATGTATTTCGCCGCCAAATAATTTTTTTTAAAATTGATGTCATTCCACGACGATCTTCTGCGTCTTCACGTCGTTGCCGTTGATGAGGCGAATCACGTAAACGCCAGGTGCGGCATTGATGGCCTTGCTGACGCTGCCGTTGACGGTCTCGCTGCTGAGGATGCGTCCGTTGATGTCGATGACTTGAAGGGTGGCTTTGCCCTCGTTGGCGATAATCCAGTTGCCGTTGCTGAAGAAGGCAAAGGTCCCACTGTCGCCATCTGCGTCCTCGAAGATGGAAGCAAACACCAGCTTGAAGCGGCTCTCATAGTCGGTCGTCTTGGCAGTGAAGGTATAGGTAGCTGAGCTTGTCGAAGCGCCGGCCAGTAAGTCAATATCATTGCCGGTCAAATTATCAACAAGGTGCAGATAGGCCATTTCAACGCCCTCGGGGTTGATGCTGAGGGTGTAGGTACCGTTCTCGTTGGCCTTGAAGTTCAGTGGCATTTCGCCTTGGCCTTCGCTGAAGGCGATGGCGTAGTCCTTACCATCCTGCGGCAGGTAGATGTTGGCGTTCTGCGTTCCGAAGTAGAACTTACCTAATTTGCTCCCCTCGTTGAAGCTCACAATGGCGTTGTCCAACAAGGCGTTGCTGCGTGTGTTGGCTTGAGCCAATGCAATTTGCAAGCCGCCCTTGTTAGAACCATCACTAAACTCGCCAGATGTGTTGAAGGTGACGGTCTCGTTCTCACTGACTTCCACGATGACACCATAGCAGGGTGCAATTTTCTGGTCTTCGTTGGAATCTTTCGCCACGATGACGGAACCATCGCTGTTCAGCGTATAGTAAGACTTATTGACGTAGGCATCAACGGTGAACGGGTTACCCACAAGGTTGAAACCAGCGGGAAGATCTGTGAGGGTCATTGGCTCAGCACCCGTGTTGAACGTGCCGCTGAAGGCCAAAGTTTTGGTCTCCTTGGTGGCGTAGAGGTAACCCATGCCATTGACGAGGTTGAAGCCATCGTGGTGAGTGGGGTTGTTGTAGTTCTCCCATTCCAAATCAGCTAACGGGTTAAAGCGATAGAGGTCGAAATCATACACAACAGGATCTGTTTCCGGAATAACATTGCCAATAAGGTTGGTGACGGTATTTGGGGCAATGCTTCCTTCGACCGGCGAAGCGATAAACGCCCATCTGTCAGTGCCTTCGCCATAGCCTTCTATTTCGCGGTAAACGTATTCAAGAGTGACATCGGCGGTAATGGTGACATTTTGGGCTGGCATGTGCAGTGTATAGCTGTTGCTAAAATAGCCTGCAAGAAGCTCTGTACCATTGGCGTAATATGTGCTGGCCGTATAGCCAGGTTCCACTCCGAGTTCGAGGCTCAAAATGCTTCCGCTGGCGGCATGGAACACATCGTTGAGCTTGAGGCCACTGCCTCCATCGTCGTAAACGGAAATGCCGCTGACATTATATTCTGGACCAGCAACGCCTAAAAGTTGCATAGTGACATGCTCGGCAGGGACGATGCTATAAACCCGCTGGCTATTGTCTTCAACAGTCATTTGCGATGCTGCAGCCACATCATTGTAGTAGCAGTGGGTGAGGTTTCCACGAACTTTACCACCTACAAACATATAATGCTTATTATTTGTGATAATGCTAATGGCTGATGGTGCAAACACGCAGTCGGTCAGTGTGGCCGTGGCATTGTCTTGCGTCCAACCTACCATTCCGCCGCCCTCATAACCGCCATTGGTTGAGTAGGTGATGCTACCGGTAAACAGACAGCCAGTGAGGGTAAGGGATTGGCCTTGGTTCACACGCGCCACGAAACCACCCGCATCAATGTCTTTGTTGTAGCTGGAACTGATGGCCACTTCGCTCCAGCAGTTTTCAATGGTGCTGCTTCCATTGACAAAGCTCACAATACCCGCAGGACGCATTTTAGTGGTTGAAATGCTGCCCGTGACGTGCAGGTTTTTGATGGTGGCATTATCGATACTGCTGAAAGGTGCTCGCCATTCATCAGAGCCAGTGTTGTATGTTACGTTGAGTGTGTGGCCATTGCCGTCGAAGGTGCCGCTGAAATATTTGAAATTGTTGCCAGTGGTAACGGTACTTTCACCTACCATGGTGGTAACACTGATGTCCTCCATCAGCTTGAAGAACTTGTCGTTGTAGGTTTCACCACCATTGACGCGGTTGGCCAACTGATTCCACTGTGCAACATTGCTAATCAAGTACGGATCATCATAAGAACCTTCATGTTCCTCCAAGTCGATGAGTTGATTTGTTGCAACGGTGACATTGGCATTGACATTGACACCCATGAGATTGGCATCCATAACGAAACTATCGCCTTCGATGGGCGTGCCATTCACGGAATAGATATGACGATAGCCAGGGTTTGCTGGCGTGGGGTAGGAGAGAGTGACAAGTGTGCCGAGTTTGTAGTAGTCCACCGCATTATGGGTGAGGGTGACTGTGGCCTCGGCAGTGATGCCCGAGGCAACACTAAGGGTAAACACTGGCACAGCGCCGTCTTCTTCAGTAATGTCGTGGGGGTCAACATTGTAACCGCCGCAGCCAACACCAGAAGGAGTGACGTTTTCGCTTGCCACTTTGCAACCATAGTAATAGTTGCGCTCGACGGTGCTGTAGCTGACTTCACCTGTGATGGCACCATTATGATAATATCCCCCCACCTCGGGAACGGTTGCACCGATGGCAAAGTTATCAGTCAGCGTGCAATAGGAATAGCAGCAGCCAACGATGCCACCATATTCACTGAGATTGCTAACCTCTGGGGCGACGGTGAGTGTGACGGAACTGGTGCAGTGGCTTACGGTAGCTGTGTGGTTGGTGAGATCGCCAACGATACCACCATGACTATAGGTGCCATCGACAACCGTATTGATAAAGACAGAGGAGGTCACGTGACAGTTGTCCACCGTGCCGCCATACAAACGTCCCACAATGCCGCCCACACAATCGTTTCCTGTAATCACGGCATCGTCGAGTGTAAGGTTCTTCACATCACCTATTTCATGTTGGTACCAATAATCCATGTAGCCAAAGAGACCTTGGAAATCATCCACAGCTTGTGATGTTCCACCTTTATAAATACGGATACCGCTGATGGTTTTGTTGTTGCCGTCGAAGTGGCCATAGAAATGGTTTGTATTGCCGCCGATGGGAGTGTAGTTGCTCTCGGTAGCGTCGAGGCCTTCATAGCTGTAGGTCAGGTCATTCATCAACTTGAAGTATTTGTCGACGTATCCGTTTTTGTTTGGATCGTTGTTCGTGCGGGAGGCGAGAAGGTCGAGCTGGTCGGTGAAGTAAATCAGGTAAGGGTCATCTTCAGTACCAGCGTTTGCGGTTTCCCAGTCGGCGTGAATCTCACCGACTGTGACCGTCACATCGTTTGCCGGCATGACAAATGAATTTTCTGTGAGTGCTTCGCCATTGATAATATAAGCTTTTTGGTAGCCGGGGGTAGGAGTGCCGTTCAAGCCTCCTTCGAGGGTGATGTTTTGACCAGATTTCCAATAATCTGTTCCTTGGTAGGTAACCATAGGCTCGTTTGAACTTGATAAAATGACATCCTGGGCGTTGATGGATATGGAGTAAACACCCAAAGCTCCGTCGTTATCGGTGACATCGGCGCCATCGCAACCCACGTTGGTGGATGCATTGTTCACTACGCAGTTACGGTAGTAGTTGTTGGAAAGAGCGTGTTGGTACCGACCTGCTCCCACAATGGCACCCACTTGACTTCCACCGCCGATATAGGCTGACATGACAAAGCAGTTTGATACCTCACCATCATTCAGACCTACAATGCCGCCGATGTTGTAACAATGACTATTGGTATTAGTTATGATACGAACCTCACTGATACAGTTTGTGATAGTGGCTGATTGGTAAAGATCGTTGTGACCTGCGATGCCACCAGCAGTATTGGAGTCGTCCTGTGTCAGGACGATGGTCACGTTGTTCCATACATGACATCCGCTAACCATGCTGGCCCAACTATGGCCAACCACGCCACCCAGATATCTGTGTCCGATGATTTCGGAGTTTTGGATAATGACATCTTTCACTTCAGCTTCCTTAGTACTCCCAAAAAGACCCAAGTAGCAAGCGTCTATGCCTGTACCCGTCTTTCTGATGCGGATGCCACTGACGATTTTGTTGTTACCGTCGAAGTGACCCATGAACATGTTATTCTCATAACCAAAACCGATAGGGGTATAGTTGCTTTCGTCTGAGCCTAAGCCATTATAGCTGTATGTGAGATTGTCCATCAACTTGAAATAGTTACCGCTGTAGGTACTGGTGCCGTTGTTCACTCGGGTGGCCAACAGGTCAAGCTGGTCGGTGAAGTAAATCTTGTATGGATCTGCTTCAGTGCCAGCGTTAGAGATTGCCCAGTCGGCATGGATTTCGCCGATGGTGATTTCAATATCCTCGGCGGGCATATCAAAAGTATGGCTGATCGTGGTGCTGTTTTCTTGGAGGGCCACACCATTGATATAATAGGCCTTCTGCCAGCCATCGGTCGGGGTGCCGTCCAAGCCTCCGTTCAATGTAATCGTTATACCATGCTTCCAGTAGTTGGTTCCGCCATATACTAAAGTGGGTTCGGTAGTGATGGTAACATCATTGGGCTTTGTGATGGTGTGAATGCTCATCGCGCCGTCGCTAGTTGTAATATCAGCACCATTGACACCGATATTGACGGTGTTAGCGGTGCCGTTCACTGTGCAGGCGTGGTAGTAGTTGTTGCTGAGGGTGCCGCCGTCGTTCAAACCGGCGATGGCACCGTAGCTGCTGGCAGCGGTAATGTCGGCATTGAAAACTATGTTGCCCAACAAAGAGCCGGCGTTGTAGCCAGCAATGCCACCGACATTTTCACTTCCATAGGCGTAATAAATGCTTCTGCTAATGGTCACTTCGCTTACGCAATTCGAGACTGTTCCATCGTTGTATCCTACAATACCGCCGTGTTTCTGGAGCGTATGGCCGTAGGCATAAATAGCAACGTTTCCCGTGACATGGCAGTTAATGATAGTTGCACCTTCTTGGGCATAACCAACGATTGCACCTACTTGTTTTCCGCCAGCAATGCGGGCATTGCTAATGGTGAGGTTCTCGATATAGGCATTCTGGCCAAGATAGTTAAAAAGACCTTTCTGTTCAACGAAGTTGTTACTGGTATGGAGACGGAGACCGCTGATTGAGTGGCTGTTGCCGTTGAAATGACCGTCAAATATCGAGATAGCGGTGAAGTTGCTCTCTGCGGTTGAGACATCGTCCCAGTCGGTGCTGGCGGTGAAGTTGAGGTCGGCATCGAGTCTGAAATATTTGCCGCTGTAGTCGAGTTGGCCGCCATTTGTGCGCAGGGAGAGGAGGTTGAGGTCATCGACCGAAGCGATGATATCGGGGTCGCTGGCGCTATCAC
>JAEEGH010014262.1_pt1 | contig 17466 bp, 13 predicted proteins | sample 9134181 | NCBI WGS metagenome assembly JAEEGH01 (sample SAMN16246544, study PRJNA631951) | gut metagenome | biome: gut microbiome; feature: rumen; material: DP-attached | host: Bos | place: Iran: Karaj | collected 2018-10
GGTGAGAGTTATCTCAGCAGTCTTAAAAGACTTAAATAGCGAAGGCAGCAGGCATAGTAATGCAATAACAAAAATTAGTAGCAGAGCCGCAATGACTCGATTATAAAAGAGCTGCTTCTTCTGTAGTTTTACAAGCACGCTCATAAGATCTTCATTTGCGTTATCGGCACTTACAAGGTTTTTGTTATTGTCGTCCATTTCCGGGCCTCCTTTACAGTTATCTAATAAAATATATTAACATCAATAAAATAAATAGGCAATTGAATAAAAACAATCAATGTGTTACCTTAAATAGAGAATAATTCGGGGAAGGAATTAATAATGAAATCTAATCTTATAAGGACAGTCACGGCGTGCACTCTTATATGTATTCCATTGCTTACAGCCTGTGGTTCAAGCAAGGATCTGGATACATATCAGGAGAATATGACCGCTTTTATAACGGAAACCACTGCAATCAGAGACAATATAGATGCCATCGATACCGAATCAGGTGATGCAGGAAGCGCTCTTTTGGTCGAACTTGATAAGCTTGATGAAGAATTCAAAAAAATGGCCGAATTCGATGTGCCTGCCGAATTCTCGGCAAATGAAAGTCTGGCGGATGAAGCCAGCACTTATATGACTGAGTCAGTAAAACTCTATCATGAATATTTTGACGATCCCGAAGCCGGCGAAGAAATATGTGACGCCGCATACGAGAATTATAAGCGTGCATTTACACGTATCTCTTACATATCTTCCATCCTTCAGGGCAATATCCCCGAAGGCGAAAACGTAACCGTAAGCGAAGATAATGTAACAGACTTCGATCCCGTAACGGGGGATGACGAATTTGCTGAATAAAAATAGCCGTCGGTATATAACCGACGGCATTTTTTATCCTATTACATCCGACATGTCGTAAAGGCCGGGGCCTTTATCCGCAAGAAATTTTGCTGCTTCTATTGAGCCTTTTGCAAATACTGCTCTGGAATAAGCCGTGTGAGAGAAAGTAATCACTTCGTCCGTTCCGGCAAAGATAACATCATGATCACCCACAATGCTTCCGCCTCTTATGGCACTGATACCCAGTTCTTTTCTGTCTCTCTTCTGTCTTCTTGTGCTTCTGTCGTAGATATATTCAAGTCCGTTATCAAATTCCTCATTAATGGAATCCGCAAGGGCAAGGGCTGTTCCCGAAGGAGCATCCAGCTTCTGATTATGGTGTTTTTCAACTATTTCAATATCGAATCCGGCACCGTAAAGGGTCTTCGACACCTCCTTAAGCACCTTTAACATGATGTTGATACCCAAGGACATGTTTGCAGATTTTAGAATGGCAATCTTTTTGGAATCTTCCTTAACTCTCTTAAGCTGTTCCTCTGAAAGTCCTGTTGTACAGAGTACACAGGGCAGATTGTTTTTAAGACAGTAATCCAAAAGCTCATCCACTGCTCCCGCATTTGAAAAATCGATAATCGCATCGGCTTTGATATCACAATCCTTTATTGATTCAAAAACAGGATAATCATTCTTTTTCCCGCCGAATTTGTCCACACCGGCAACAATTTCGATATTATCATCAAGGTCGACCTGGGATGTTATCATCTGTCCCATTTTGCCGTTGCATCCGTGCATAATAACTTTTACCATAATAACCTCCAACATGAATATATTTATTTCAGTTCATTCTTTACTTTATCAAAGACTCTGTCGCCCACGCTGTTACAGTATGCCACAAGTTCTTCCGCTCTACCGTTAAGTTCTTCAGCAAGATCCTTGTTCTTAAGAAGGCCTGTGTTGATATAGACATTAAGGGACGCCGTATTAGCGGCCGCTTTGGCAAAATATGCCGCAACTCCCACATCGCTTATGGCAAGTCTGCTTCCGATCTCCGACAATCTACTCAAAATATCGAGAAGCTCCTTAATAAGTCCTATCATCTTAAGAGGAGCCTTAGCTGCAATCTCCAACTTCTCCTCAAGAACTTTGTTCCTGTAGGCTATCTCTTCTTCCGTATCTTTGGGAAGACCGTAAGCCCTTGATAATGGTTCAAAGCATACCGCATCTTCGTCCGCTGCGTCAAGCAAAAATTTTATATATTCATTGCATTTTTTTGTTAAAACTTCTATCTCTTCCTGATATTCGGCGTATTTCTTTTTACCGCTTGTAAGATTGCACACCATGGAACCCAGTGCAGCCGCAAGGGATGCAACAAGTCCCGATGCACCGCCTCCTCCGGGCACCGCTTCGGATGAAGCCAAAATTTCAAGATAGTCTTTAACGAGAACCTGTCCCGTTCCCATATTCATAAATTCATCTTTATTCATAATAACCGCCTGATAAAAATATCGAACAGCCCCGAAGGACTGTTCGTATTATTGGATCACATATTTGTATTACCGAATAAGTCATCGATATCGATACTTATCATTATTGCTTTGCCCCTGCTCTCCGTTACATCCAACCACGAATAGAGGTTTCTGCACCATTTTCCAATGGCGAAATTAAATGCAGTCTCACTGCCGTTACTGCGTGGATCATCCGGATCCATTGAACACAGCGGACAGTCCTTCGGGGGCTCGTCTTTGTTACTGAATACCTCGTAGTATTTCTGACCGATACGATTAATATTATCCACCAACTGAGCTTTTCTGTTGGCGAACTCAATGTTTCCCGATTCAGCATCTATGATATAGATACAGGCATCAACGTTCTCAAAAAGTTCAAGTTTGGTAAGATTCTCGTTAAAATTACGCTTATCATATGAATGATAGAAATAAGCCTGAATAGACTTCATCTGCTGATCGAGAGTATCCAGTTCTTCATGTTCAAAACTTACATAATCATCTGTGAGATTCTCAAAAACAATGGCTCCGGCAAAATCCTCGCCCTTGAAAATAGGATAATAGAGTATCTGGAATATACCCATTACATCCATATAGTTGATGATCTCTTCGTCAACAGATTCATTATCGGCATTGATAAGACTGAGGCTCGTATATTTTTCCGCAAGTCTGCAGATCATATCCTCCTTAAGAAGTTTTAATGCCTTGCTCTCTTTGCCGAATTCATAGCCTGAGTTGGCATAGCGAAGTTTCTTAAGCTCTTCTTCTTTGTCAATAAGCTTGGTGTATGCATAGCATCGTGAGAAACCAAGATAAATACAGCTTATCTCCATGATTGATGTCATGGCTGACAGTGCATCCCTGTCCTCTCTGAACATCTCTATACAAATATCCTGATATGACTTGTCGCCTTTGAATTCAAAGAAATCATCCTTATCGGATTCACTGAAACTCTTGTTGTTATAGATAAAGTCATGATAAACAGACTTTGTTCTGGCTGAATCATAGAGTCTGAAGCCGTTCTTACCGTTGGCCTTGGCCCTGTACATAGCCTGATATGCTTTGTTCTTGAGTTCAACATATGTAGCTCCGTGGAAAGGATAGATGGCGATTCCTACCGAAGCCGTAAGATTAAATGAATCGTTAACGCATATCGAAGAAATGGCATTAAGCAACTTCGTCGCAAGAAGTTCCACGTTGTTCAATTCATGTATATTCTTATTGAACACAACAAATTCATCGCCGCGAAGTTTTACGATTATATCATTGCCGCGGAAGAGCTTACTCATAACATCCTGAACCTGGTTAAGGATCTTATCTCCCGTACTTCTGCCGAACATCTCGTTAACTATAATGAAGTTGTCAATATTGCACACAAGAATACCGTGAAGTACATTATCAGACTCCAGGTCAATTGCACGCTTTATTACATTTTCTTCTTCGTTGTCAAGAAAATCAAAGTACTTCATAGGCAATTCCCTCGAAAACATTAACACAACCAGTTAGACAATATTATAGCACAGTTACAGTACTTTCGTCACCATGACCATATTCCTAGTTATAGAAACTTTTCACCCGCGAAAAGTTACCTTTTAAGGCCCTGCTGTCAATCTTTGCTTCTTTAACGTAATTGGTCCTTCTGGCAACAAAATCATTGAGTTTTTTAATATACTCGTCGGATGAAATATTGCCGTCCGCTACGCCGCTTAAGCCCTTTTCCCAGCTTGCCGTGAGCTTCGGATCAAGCAAGGGCTTTATTGACGCATTAACCACCTCATATATAAGTTCGCCCAGCAGAGTGGGGGTTATAATCTGAGTCTTCTTGTTCAAAGCCAGATAATTGTTGGACACAAGTTTCTTAAGAATCTCGGCTCGGGTTGCGGAAGTACCGATTCCGCTTCCTTTTATCTGAGCCCTGAGTTCCTCGTCTTCAATTAACTGTCCCGCATTTTCCATTGCAAGAATAATAGAACCGGAATTATATCTCTTGGGTGGAGAAGTCTCACCTTCTTTTATCTCGTAGCCGCCTACTTTTAATTTTGCTCCTTTTTTAAGGGCATTCAGTCTCTCTTCCAGTTCTCTGTCGGCGGTCTGTTCCACTTCTCCCTCAGCCGCTTTCGAGCTGTTCTCGTTATCGTTTTCCTTCTTCTTCTCTTTTGCGAAGGAATAATTCATCACCTTAAGATAGCCTTCATCCAGAAGGGTCTTATAATTTGCAAAAAAGGATTCGTCTCCCACTTTAAGTTCCAATGCAATCTTCTGATATACCGCAGCGGGATAAAAAATTGCTATAAAACGTCTGACAATCACTTCATATACCTTCTTGGCATTTACAGACAGTGATGAAAAAGCCGAAAGGCCCTGTCCCGTGGGAATTATCGCATAATGGTCCGTAATCTGCTTGTCATTGACATATCTGGACTTTTTAAGACCGGCGTAGCTCTTATTCTGCTTTATTTCTTCGACCTGTTCCTTCATGAACCCGCCGTTTGCAAGCCCGTTCAGATTCTTTAATATCTCTCCCGCCACCGCGCTGCTTAACACTCTGGCATCGGTTCTGGGATAGGTTGTAAGCTTCTTTTCATAGAGTTCCTGAGCAATCTTCAGTGTCTCATCAGGACTGATCTTAAAGAACTTTGAACAGTCATTCTGAAGTTCTGCAAGATTGTATAAAAGAGGCGGATTCTTTGACTGCTTCTTCTTTTCGATTCCTTTCACTTCGGCTTCTGAAATGTCTTTTAAGGAATCAACAAAAGCTTCGGCAGCCTCTTTCTTCAAGAATCCGTTCTCTTTATAGAGTTCCGGATTACCTTTATAGGCACTGCCATCGCTTACTTTCCACTCCGCTCTCAGCGAAGAAGTCTCAAGAGCAAAATCTCCCTGAATCTTATAAAAGGGGGTCTTAACAAAGTCTCTTATCTCTCTTTCCCTGTTAACAACCATACCGAGAACACAGGTCATAACACGCCCCACCGCAATCACTGACTTGTCGCTTCCGAGAAATCGTCTCAGTGAATCTCCGTATTTAAGGGTAAGGGCCCTGGAAAAATTAATTCCCATAAGATAATCTTCTTTTGCTCTCAGATATGCCGCAGCCGAAAGATTGTCGTATTCACTTTCATCCTTAGCTTCTCTGATACCGCGTCTGATTTCATCTTCGGTCTGAGAATCTATCCAGACTCTTTTCCATACGATACCCTGTCTGAATCCCGCTTCCTGCTTAACAAGACGCTGGATGTATTCTCCTTCTCTTCCCGAGTCACCGGCATTGTATATTACATCAATATCTTCTCTGTGAAACAGCTTTTTTATTATCTCAAACTGTTTCTTTACATTATCGATAATCTGATATTTATAGGCATCAGGAATAAAGGGTATGGTATCCATACTCCATTTTTTGTATGCCGGATCGTAGGCGTCGGGATAACACATGGTAACAAGGTGTCCTACGCACCAGGTAATTACATAATTATCCGATTCGATATATCCGTCATGATTATTCATACTCTCACCGAGGGCCTTTGCAAATTCCCTTGCAACACTTGGTTTCTCGGCAATAATCAGACTCTTTCCCATATCTGTTTATAATTCGTCAATTGTGACCAGAGTGATATTTTTCTTGCTGCTTACAGCAAAATTCAACTGTTCGTCAAATCCGCCGGCAGAGAAAAGATAGACATAATCCACCTTTAATTTGGCCTGTTTTGCACAGTAAATAAGCCATTCGTAATCATCGAATCTCATCATAGGCTTCTCCCAGTTACAAAGTGCAATGAGAGTATGACCCTGACTGTCACGACATACGAAGTCTATTGTGCCCGCTTTACCGATCCAGCTTCCCAGTCTGTCGTATTTAATAGGCAGATTGCTGAACTGGTTCTGAGTATCCAGATATTCTCTGCATATTGCAGGGAAATAAGCGGCTGTGTAGGCCTTCAGGTTTGGTTTGATGTGCTCATTGTAGAATTCATCGGCAGACTTATACTGAAGTTCTTCCTTGAACATATAAAGGAATTTATATGAAAAATCCACATAATTACAGCAGATATCATACACACCCTTCTGTGTATTGCTTCTGCCCTCCGTATCAACAGAGAATTCCTTTCTCACGAATCCAAGCTCCATAAGGTTTTTAATATAAACACTTATCTTGGCTCTTGAAAATTCCGTGTGCGCATAAAGATCGTTCAGCTTGTTCTTACCTGATGCAAGAGCACAGAGAATTGTATTATAGACGCTGGTCTCCCTAAGCTCCATGGCCACAAAATCCTCTCCGTAAGTCAAAAGAGGGGCACCCGGATTAAGGATATTTCTGATAATATTGTCTTTCAGATTGAGATTCTTATCAAAATATCTCCAAAGCTTGGGAATACCGCCTAAAATTGCATAACCGTTAACACATTCATCATATCTGAATTTTGTAAAATAGGTTCTGAAGTCAGCAAAACAAAGCTCCTTTACCTTGAAGAATCCGGAGATTCCGCGAGCCTTGGGGCCGATCTTTCCTACCATGCTGTTTTCAACCCATTCGATGGATGAACTGACAAGAATAACAAAATAATTCTTGTCACTTTTTGCGAGAAAATCAAAAAGTGCATTGGTGAAATTATTGCTGTATTTCAGCAGATAATGAAATTCATCAAATACAAGGATATTTTTCTCGTCACTGTCAACAAAATAAGAGTCTACAGCATCAAAGAGTTCTTCATATGAAGGATAATCCGACAGTTCAAAAGGCAGATTACCGTAATGACTCCAATGATAGAGCTGCTCCCTTTCAAATAACTGTTTACAGTCAAAAAACAGTTTGGAAGTTACATCCGTAAGGAATTCACTTACCAGAGTTGTTTTTCCCACACCGTTAAGTCCGTACATAACCATAACCTGGTTACCTGCACGTCTCTTATATTCATTCAGGACTGTAATCTCTGAATCTCTCCCAATTAACATTTTCTAAACCTCCAAGTCCGCATGTATCGGACTCCCCCTATTTAATCAGTATTCCTTGTAGAGTTTATCGATATCCTCCATCTCCATAGGCTTTCCGAAATAGAAGCCCTGGATATTCTCACAACCGATATTCTTAAGAAGTGAATACTGTACTTCCTCTTCAACACCTTCGGCAATCGTATCGAAACCAAGTTTCTTACTCAGGTCGATGATTGCTTCGGCAATTGTCCTTGTAGGACCGTCGGTAACAACGGTATCAACAAATGATTTGTCAATCTTCAGTGTATCAATGGGAAGACTTCTTAAATATGACAAAGATGAGAATCCCGTTCCGAAATCATCCATTGAGAATCTGATTCCGATCTCACGAAGAACATTCATCTTCGCAACAATATCTTCCATATCATCGATAAATACCGATTCCGTTATCTCAAGTTCTATCTGAGTCGGCGGTACATTATACTTCTTGATGGTATTCATCAGGAAATTGACGAAATTCTTACTCTTGAACTGAATTGCCGATATATTGATACTGAGTATAACGTCCTTCTGTCCGTACTTATCAATAAGACGGGAATAGTCCGCCAGACTCTGCTCAATGACAAATTCTCCAAGTTGTAAAATAGTACCGTTCTTTTCCGCAACCGGAATAAAGGACCCGGGACTGATTATCCTTCCGTCCTCATCTCGCCATCTTACAAGGGCCTCTATACCTCTCAAATGAACTCCGTCCGCATCATACTGCGGCTGATAACACATAAAGAAGTTACCGGCTTTAAGAGCCTTTTCCATCTTATGCTCAAGCTCGATATTATAGATGAACTCCTGAATGATAGGAGCATCAAAATACTGAACATTGTTCTTGCCTCTGTGTTTTGCCTTAAACATAACTATCTCGGCAAGATTGATAAGTTCCATCGCTTCCTTGGAACTTTCGGGAAATTCTGCGATACCGATGCTGAGAGTAATGGTTGTCTCTGCACCGTTTGACAGATTAAAAGGAGTCTCCAGTTTCTTTTTCAGAGTCTTGATCACATTGTCCACGGATCTGACTCCTACGGGATCATATATTGCAATACAGAATATATCGCCGTTAAAATGGCTGACCCTGACGTTGTCACTAACGTAATCTCTGAGGACCATACCCAATTTCTGCATCACTTCATCGCCCACAATAAGACCCATACTGTCATTGATACGTCTGAAGTCGTCTATGTCCAGAAAGAGGACGCTTACAATACAGTCATTGGACTTGGCCTTATCAATCATTTCTTCAAGACACTTAACAAAATAATTTCTGTTAAGAAGTCCCGTAAGACTGTCGTAATATGCCATATAAGACAGTTCGTCATTAAGCACACGATACTTGGTAACATCTCTGAAACTATACATACGGGTAAGAGGATTCTTGTTACCGTCATAGATGACAGTAGTCTCAAGTTCAATCCAGAGATCTTTACCCTCAAGGCGGAACTCTATAGTCTCTTTCTCTTTGCCTCTTCTTTCAAGCATGAGGCACTCATAAAGTTCAGCCGTATATGAGCTGTCTACAAGGTCCATTATCTGAGAAATGGAAATATATTCATTTGCACTGAATCCAAAGAAATGCTCCCAATCGCCAAGACACTCTGTCCTGCGATCCGCAAAACTGTAATAGGCAAAGGCTTCACCGGACTTATCAATGAGAAGTCGGTAGATGCCTTCGTCTTTTAACAGTCTGTTATTCATTGCATTGAGCAATCCAAGGTCGAAATTGTTATCTCCCTGCATTTAGGCTCCCAAAGAATTATTTTTTAGTAATGTATTTTTTAGCTGTAAGAAGCTCGGCACAAAGAACCGCACCACCTGCAGCACCTCTTACGGTATTGTGTGAAAGGCCCACGAACTTAAAGTCATATATAGAATCTTCACGGATACGACCGATGCTTACACCCATACCCTTTTCATAGTTAACATCAAGTGTAACCTGAGGTCTGTTATCTTCTTCCATATACTGAATAAACTGCTTGGGAGCGCTGGGAAGATTAAGTTCCTGAGGTACTCCCTTGAAGTTTACAAGTTTTTCAATAAGCTGTTCTTTTGTAGGCTTCTTGCGGAATTTTACAAATACAGCAGCTGTATGTCCGTTAAGAACGGGAATTCTTATACACTGGCATGTGATCTTGGGAGACTCTGCGGGCTTGATAACGCCGTCTTCAATCTTACCTAAGATTCTGAGAGGCTCTCTCTCACTCTTTTCTTCTTCGCCACCGATATAAGGAATTACGTTACCAACCATCTCGGGCCAGTCTTTGAATGTCTTACCTGCGCCGGAAATAGCCTGATATGTAGTTACAACAGCTTCATAAGGCTCGAATTCTTCCCAAGCCTTAAGACACGGAGCGTAAGACTGAATTGAGCAGTTAGGCTTAACAGCGATGAATCCTCTCTTTGTACCAAGTCTCTTCTTCTGGAACTCAATAACATCCATATGCTCGGGATTAATCTCCGGAACAACCATGGGTACATCGGGAGTCCATCTGTGAGCACTGTTGTTAGATACAACGGGTGTCTCAGTCTTAGCGTACTCTTCCTCAATCTTCTTTATTTCTTCTTTTGTCATGTCAACAGCAGAGAAAACAAAGTCAACACCTGACGATACCTTCTCTACTTCGTTAACGTTCATTACTACGATCTTCTTAACAGCCTCAGGCATGGGTGTGTCCATCTTCCATCTGTCGCCTACGGCTTCTTCATAAGTCTTGCCCGCACTTCTGGGGCTTGCTGCGATTGTTGTTACCTCAAACCAGGGGTGATTCTCAAGCAAAGATATAAATCTCTGACCAACCATTCCTGTTCCACCCAGAATACCAACTTTCAGTTTCTCTTCCATAATTCTCTCCTCTTTCTTTTTAATTCTTTTTATCTAAATATGCTTTGTGCAATTTTAGTATCTCTCTCATTGTATCGGGACCCGGCGCGCCTTTTGTCAGCCTCTTTTCCACGCAGGTCTTAAGACTGATGGCATCGTAGATATCCGATTCAAACATTTCATCAATGCCTTTCAGTTCTTCTATGCTGCAGTCTTCTATGCATTTATCATTATCGATGCAATATAAGACAAGTCTGCCTATGACTCCGTGAGCATCCCTGAAGGGCATACCCTTCTTTACAAGATAGTCAGCGGCATCGGTGGCATTTGTAAATCCGTTCATGGCGGATTTTGCCATGATATCCTTTCTGAACTTCATTGTATCGATCATACCTGTAAAAAGATGAATGCAATCCTTAACGGTATCAATGGCATCAAAGGTAACTTCCTTGTCTTCCTGCATATCTTTATTATATGCAAGAGGTATTCCCTTCATAGTTGTAAGCATGGACATCAAATCACCGTAAACACGACCTGTCTTTCCTCTTACAAGTTCCGCAATATCAGGGTTCTTCTTCTGGGGCATTATACTGCTTCCCGTTGAATATGCGTCGTCCAGTTCGATAAAGCGGTATTCATTGGAATTCCACATGATTATTTCTTCCGAGAATCTCGAAAGGTGCATCATTACGGTAGATAAAGCACTTAAAAGTTCAATGCAGTAATCTCTGTCGGAAACGGAATCCATACTGTTAAGAGTCGCACCTTCAAAGCCCAGCATGCTTGCAACATATTCTCTGTCCAGAGGATATGTGGTTCCCGCCATGGCGCCTGAACCCAGGGGACAATAATTCATTCTCTTGTATATATCTGTGAGGCGAGATCTGTCTCGCTTGAACATTTCAAAATATGCTCCGAAATGATGCGCAATTGTCGTTGGCTGTGCCTTCTGAAGATGTGTGAATCCGGGCATGTATGTCTCAACATTTTCATCCATGATTCTGTAAATGACTTTTAAGAGATCATAGACCAAATCATCTATGGCAACGACCTCATCCCTTACATAGAGTTTCATGTCAAGAGCGACCTGGTCGTTACGACTTCTTCCGGTGTGCATCTTTTTGCCGGCATCCCCTATCTTCTCAATAAGCTTGGCCTCAACAAAACTGTGCACATCTTCATATTCGGATGAGAACTCAAGAATGCCCTTGTCTACTTCATCGGCAATAGTCGTCAATCCCTTAACAATTGCATCTTTTTCTTCGCAAGTGATTATATGCTGTTTTTCGAGCATAACAACATGAGCAACACTTCCGTCTATATCCTGATGAAAAAGCCTGTTGTCAAAAGAAAGCGATTCATTGAAAGCAAACACTTCATCATCTGTTTTTTTAGTAAATCTACCGCCCCAGAGCATCTTTATCCTCCATATGCACCTGACATTTTTTTATCAAATAAATTAAATCTAAAATTGATAATACCATAAACCGGTCTACTAAACAAGACGAAAAAGTGCTAAAAAAGCCGATTTCAAACTGAATTGAAATCGGCTTTTTCCATAATTTAATTACTGTATTTTTTTACGGATTCCTGTATCAAGGCATTGTCATCAAAATAGTTGATCTTCATTGAGGCCTTTACATCATCAAGTGTGGCTGCGGCAACCTTTCTTGCCTCTTCACTGCCTTTTTTGAGTACTTCATATACATAAGGAATATCCTTCTGAAGTTCCGCTCTTCTCTTTCTGATCGGTTCAAGTTCCGACTGAAGAACATTGTTAAGGAACTTCTTAACCTTAACGTCTCCAAGACCACCTCTTTCATAATGAGCCTTAAGCTCATCAAGATCTGCGTAATCAGGCAAGAACTCTTCAAAATGTTCGGGCTTCGCAAAGGCATCCAGATAAGTGAATACGGTATTGCCTTCAAGAGAGCCGGGATCTTCAATCTTAATATGGTTGGGATCCGTAAACATACTCATTACTTTCTTCTTAACATCTTCTTCCGACTCTGAAAGATATATGCAGTTACCCAAAGATTTACTCATCTTCGCTTTTCCGTCAATACCCGGAAGTCTTAAGCAGGCTTTGTTGTCGGGAAGCAGAATGTGAGGAGTAACCAGCGTTTCTCCGTATATGTAATTGAATCTCTGAACAATCTCCTGAGTCTGCTCAACCATAGGCATCTGATCTTCTCCGGCGGGAACGGTTGTTGCCTTAAACGCCGTAATGTCAGCAGCCTGGCTTATGGGATATGTGTAGAATCCCACAGGAATACTGTTTCCGAAGCCTCTCATCTGAAGCTCGGACTTTATGGTAGGATTTCTCTCAAGTCTTGATATTGTTACCAGATTGGCATAATAAAATGTAAGTTCCGTAAGCTCCGGAATCATACTCTGAATCAGTATGGTTGATTTTGCCGGATCAATACCCGCAGACATATAATCAAGAGCAACCTCAACAATGTTTTCCCTTATCTTATCAGGATTGTCCGCATTATCGGTAAGGGCCTGAGCATCGGCAATCATGATATATATCTTGTCAAATTCACCGCTGTTCTGAAGTTCAACTCTTCTTCTTAGGGATCCGACATAATGTCCTACATGAAGTTTTCCTGTCGGTCTGTCACCGGTTAAAATGATCTTTGCCATTTCCTTTTCTCCTTAAAAAAATAAAGCTGAAAATGGGACTCGAACCCACGACCCCTTCATTACGAGTGAAGTGCTCTACCAACTGAGCTATTTCAGCATTAACGTCGAACAAGTCCGACGTTTGATATTATATTATTTTGAAGACTTTTTAGCAAGCGCCTTTGCTTTTTCTTTTGCCTCTTTTTCAAGTTTCTCCTTGAATCTGGCGACTTTTGCTTCGGCTATCTCCAAAAGTTCTTCTTCGGTATAAGGAGTATAAGCATAATAACTTATACTCATAGCGGGAATTTTAACGGTAAGGGAATTGGCTCTGCCGTCATAGAATTCCTCTTCCGTAATCTTTTCCTTGGCTGCGGGAGTAACCTTTCCGCCGTACTTCTTATCTTCGGAACAGAATATTTCTTTGTATTTTCCTTCATAAGGCATGCCGAACTTGTAGCTTGCATATGCGTTCTGAGAAAAATTGCATACAACAAGGATAGAATGATTAAGATATTCATCCTTTCTCATGAAGGCAACCACACCGTCGCCATGATCAATGGCGCTTATCCATTCAAATCCGTAAGGATTTCTGTCAAGTCTGTGGAATGCGGTAAGATCCTTATAAAGCTTACCCAAGGCCAGAGATTCCTTAACATCCTCCTGTCCGGCATATATTAGCTTTTTACCGGGTCTTGCTGTCATATAAGCAAGAGTTGCTCTTTTAACCGCCGGCTTACCCTTGTCATCCACAGGAATATAATCAAAATATCCGGCTCCCTTATCAACACGAAGTGCATTGTAATCATTAGCCGCAATCACATCGTCTTTGGACATGGTAAGAATGTAATTCTCGGCATATTCATAGGACATTCCGTTGGTAAGAAGGCTGATATTCTTAAAGGCTCTGTCACCTTTAATAAAGTTCAGATAATCTTCACTGAAACCGTTGTTCCATATAAGATCGAAGCCCAATCCGTCATTCTTGATGTCTTCCGTAACCTTGGGAAAAGCACAAACTTCCTTGGTTGTGGTAATGGCATAAGGGAATTCCTTATGTATAAGACTGTTGAAGTCTTTTATGAACTGGATTGCGTCCAGGTTCTCATGTCCGCCGTATATATTGGATGCCCATTCTCCCTCGTATTTACCGTAGTCAAGATAGAGAATTGACGATAAAGCGTCGATATGAAGGCCGTCAAAATGGAATTCCTTCATAAGATAGACCGCAGCCGACATAAGGTAGTTTCTTACCTGAGGTCTTCCGTAATTGTAGTTGAAAGCATTCAAGGCAGGATTGCACCTTTTTCTCTCGTCCATATGGCCATAGAGATATGTGCCGTCAAATACCCCCAGTCCATCTTCTCTCATGGAAAAAGCGCAGGGATTCCAGTTATAGATAACTCCAATCTCTTCTTTATGAAGAGCGGCAACAACAGAGCGCATATCATCGACATTTACTCCATCCATAAGGCCGTATGCATCATCCACTTCAGTTATAAACTGAACATAATTAGCCGAGAGATTCTTAACGGAAGAAATAAGTTTATCAAGGGCATTTTTGTTTAATTCAAATTTCTCATTAAATAAGCCCGCAAGCTCAGTCTCGTATATTCCGGCCGGCAGTTTGCTTCTGTCGTTAATGCTGTTTTTCTCAAGATATACACCGTCTTCCCATTTGAAAGACTTGTGTGCCTCTACAATTGAATTGCCCTTATCATTTCGGGGGGCGTAGGGATCGTTCTTGCTGTATACCGTACCGCCCTTGATACTTAATTCGTACTTATATTCTTCGCCGTTGGCAAGTCCGGGAATAAAGAGGGAAAAGATGCCCGTCTCTTCATCTTTCATCATGGGATGAGTCTTGCCGTTCCAGCTGTTGAAATCACCTATTACCGAAACTCTCACCGCATTGGGAGCCCAGACTCTGAAAAGCACACCCTTGGTTTTTTGAAGAGTCTTGACAGACGAACCTAAGAGTTCTCCCGCATTCAGCATAGTACCCTTATTCCATGAAGCTATATCTTCTTTCTTTATTGCAACGGAATAATCGTAAGGATCGTATACTTTGCGTTTTTTACCGTGAAGATCCGTTACAAGATAATAATAAGAACCTTTGATCTTGCCGAGAACAGCGATGGCATAAAAACCTTCTTCATCGGCAAGTTCCATTGTGTATTCTTTGTCATCCTCTTCGGTTACAAGAACCACCTGCTTGGCATCGGGAATAAAGGTCTGAAATAAGGTATATGAAGAGATATTATGTCTGCCCAGAATCTCCTGGGGGCATCCCTCTTCGCCGTATACAATAGCCTCTATCTCAGGCCAGTTCATCAACTTATAAAGCTTGTCCTTCATTATTTATTCCCCCCTATATCATGTAAAAATAAACCGCTTCTTAATTTCGGTTCAAACCATGTCGATTTAGGAGGCATAAGTCTGCCCGCATCGGCAACGTCAAATAATTCTCTGATATCCGTGGGATACATGGCAAAAGCAACAACGCAGTCTGCAGAGCATCTTCTCTCCAGTTCTTTAAGACCTCTTATGCCGCCCACAAAATCAATCCTTGAATCCGTCTTGGGATCTTTGATGTCAAGAATACCGTCAAGAACATATTTCTGAAGCAGTGACACATCCAGCCCTTCAACAGGATCGCTACTTGTCCACTCTTCTTTTATCTTAAGCTTATACCATGAATCTCCTAGATACATTCCGCATTCACCTTTTTCGGCGGGATGAAAAGCCTGTGAGGATTCTTTTATCTCATAATATGTTTCAAGGGAATCAAGGAATTCTTCTTCGCTTAATCCGTTTAAGTCTTTAACCACGCGGTTGTAATCCATTATCTTTAACTGGTTCTCGGGAAAAAGTACGCTTAAGAAATAATCTGATTCCTTAACTTTGCCCTCTTCATGTCTGCTTTCACCGACTCTGCAGGCAGAAGCACATCTGTGATGTCCGTCGGCTATATAAAGAGCATCCTTTTTTGCAAAGAAAGCTTCAATAAAAGCAACATCATCCGAATCATCTATGATCCAGACTTTGTGTCCGATACCATCCTCGGATACAAAGTCAAAATGAGCTTCTTTTTTAATGTGCTCATCAATAAATGCATCCATATCGGATTCGCTTCTGAAAGCAAGGAATATTGGACCTGTCTGCATATTACATGTATCGATATGTCTGATCCTGTCCTTTTCCTTGGCTGCCAGAGTATTCTCATGTTTCTTGATCACATTGTTTTTGTAATCAAGAACGGAAGCGCAGGCAACAATACCGGTCTGAGGTCTTCCGTCCATAATCTCCTGATAGAGATAGAAGGAAGCCTTATCTGATTTAACAAACTTTCCTTCCTTAATCCATTCTTTTATAAGGCTGTCCGCCTTGGCATATACACGGTCATCATAAGTATCGACACTGTCATCAAAATTGGTCTCTGCCCTGTCGATACGCAAAAAAGAATCAGGGTTGGCTTTTACAACTTCCAAAGCCTCAGCCCTGTTATATACGTCATACGGCAAAGCCGCTATCTTATCTTCATATCCTTTTGCAGGCATAATAGCCTCAAATGGTCTTATATCGGCCATAATTCCTCCTAAAAACACAAATATTTAAAATCAACTATTTAATTATAATATATTTGAAGGTCTAATTCTATGAGTAATTTGTTCAAGACTTTACATGTAAAGAATCCGATTTATGCGTTTGATAAAGAAAAAGCAAAGTGATATCATAGAAAAAGTAAGAAGCAGGAGGTTAGGAAAATGAATGCTGAAGACAGAGAAATGCTTACACGAATAATGAATTATGCAGACGAAGTAATGCCGGATATCGACCCCGAAAAAGTCAGGGTGTCTGAGCAGATTGATAAACTGAGACCCGTTTTGCAGCAGATAGCAATGGAAAAAAGCCTTCCCGTTGAGGAAGTCTTCATCAAATATATGGATCTTGCCACAGAGAATGCGGTTGAATATGAAAACAAGATGAAAGCCGATTTCGGTGACATCTTATCCGATAGACCCGGCATCTAATAAAAAAAGCACTTTTTGTTATAAGCAAAAAGTGCTTTTTTTATTATTTAGACGCTTTTTTGTCGTCTTCTTTTTTCTTGTAAGGAATCAGAGCACCACAGTTGGGACACTTGGTAACCGTTCCTTCAACATATATTCCGCCACAATATTCACATGCCAGTTCTCTGGCATTGTTTGATATCATTACGGCATTCTTGATCCTCTGTCCGATAACAGCTTCATCTATTATCTTATAGAGCATATAGAGATATATCAATATCACAATGATCGCAATGACCAAACAAGAGTAGTCTATCTGTTTATCGAAGACCTTGCCTGTGAATTCGTCAAAAGCAAGAGCCATTTCATTTCCGATCTCTCCGGGCTCTGTTCTTAAAAGATGTTTATGGATTATCTCTGTGAACTTTTCTTCCGACTGGCTGTTTACGGCAGGTCCAATATCATCTCCTGCCATACCTTCCCATGCCCCTTTGACAAATTCTCCGTTATTGTAATTCTTGGGGTATGATATGACAAAAAGCCAATGCTTTTCATCATCAAACAATCTTAGGTACTCACTGAGCGCATAAGTTTCAAGATCTGTATAATCTGCCCAATCACTTGTATCCACAATCTGGATCGCCGGCGTTATCCCTGTCTTATCCTGAAAAGCTTTCATGGAATTTAAGAGACG
>JAEEGH010014263.1_pt1 | contig 17465 bp, 15 predicted proteins | sample 9134181 | NCBI WGS metagenome assembly JAEEGH01 (sample SAMN16246544, study PRJNA631951) | gut metagenome | biome: gut microbiome; feature: rumen; material: DP-attached | host: Bos | place: Iran: Karaj | collected 2018-10
CATGACGGCATGGCGAACAAGGCCGCCAAAAGACTGAATATGAGGGTCATTTTTTTCATGATATTTCGAAACACGGGTGCAAAAGTAAACATTTTTTGGTGTTTGCGACCTTGTCCAAACAAGAACACATCATTTTTCCTTATTTTTGCGGCATGGAAAAAATGATACTTTTAGGCAAGACCCCCGCCGAAATTCAAGAGGTGGTCGAGAAACTGGAACTGCCCAAGTTCACGGGCAAACAGATTGTGGACTGGATTTACCAGAAGCGTTGCGCCTCCATCGAGGACATGACCAACCTCAGCAAGAGCGCAAGAGCCTTGTTATCAGAGCAATATGAGACAGGTCTGAAGGCTCCCGTCAAGGAACAAGTGTCGAAAGACGGCACGAAAAAATACCTCTTCCCTGCGGGTGAGCATTTCATTGAGGTGGCCTACATCCCCGACAAGGAACGCGCCACATTGTGCGTCTCTACACAGGTGGGCTGCCAGATGGACTGCCTCTTCTGCGCTACGGGCAAACAAGGTTTTCAGAAGAACCTTTCCGTGGCCGAAATCATGAACCAAATCCTCAGCCTGCCCGAGTTCGACACGCTGACCAACATCGTCTTTATGGGCATGGGCGAGCCTTTGGCCAACTACGACAACCTGATGCGCTGCCTGAGCATCCTCACAGAGGAATGGGCATTGGGCTGGAGTCCGACCCGCATCACCGTCTCGACTTGCGGACTGATTCCTAACCTCAAACGTTTCCTCGAAGAGTCGAAATGCAACCTCGCCATCAGTATGCACAGCCCCTTCCATGACGAGCGCCTCAAATTGATGCCCGTCGAGAAGAGCTATCCCATCAAAGAAGTGATTCACGCCGTGAAACAACACGACTGGCACGGCCAGCGCCGCTTGTCGTTCGAGTACATCATTTTCAAGGACCTGAACCACAGCAAAGACCATATCAAGGAGATTGCAAGACTGCTTGGCAGCACCCGTTGTCGCTTTAATTTAATAAGGTATCATGCCGTGCCCGGCATCCCGCTGAAGAGCCCCGATGCCGCCACCATGACTTGGTTCCGCGATGCGCTGAACGAGAAAGGCATCATTGCCACCATCCGGGCCTCACGCGGGCAAGACATTGATGCCGCTTGCGGGCTGCTGTCGACGAAAGGAACCCACTTATAAACAAACAGAACTTGTTATGACGGACAAAATAAAACTCTTTGAACAAAAGCAGATTAGAACCCATTGGAATGCTGAAAACGAAGAATGGTATTTCTCAGTGGTAGACATTGTAGAGGCCTTGACAGAAAGCACAAACGCCAGAAAATACTGGAGTGTTTTGAAAACAAGGCTGAAAAAAGAAGGAAGTGAGTTGGCTACAAATTGTAGTCAACTGAAAATGCCTGCTACTGATGGCAAATATTACAAGACCGATTGTATGACCACCAAGCAGGTACTACGGTTGGTGCAATCCATCCCCTCACCCAAGGCAGAGCCTTTCAAACTATGGCTGGCAGAAGTGGGCAACCAACGGCTCGAAGAAATTGCCGACCCCGAAAAAGCCATCCTTCGTGGCACCGATTATTACCGTGCAAAAGGCTACACCGAAGGCTGGATTAACCAACGCCTGCAAAGCATCGAGATGCGCAAGGAACTGACGGACGAATGGAAAACGCGCGGCATAGAGCAGGAAAAGGATTACGCCATACTCACGAACGAAATGACTAAGGCTTGGAGCGGCCTCACCGTAAAAGAATACAAACAACTCAAAGGCTTGAAGAAGGAAAACCTGCGCGATAACATGACCAATATCGAACTGGTTCTGAACATGTTGGCCGAGGTGTCGACCACGGCCATCTCAAAAGCACGGGAACCAAAAACATTTGCCGAAAACAAAAGCGTGGCCAACGAAGGCGGAAAAATTGCCCACACCGCCCGCAAAAACCTTGAAAAGCAAATTGGCCAGTCGGTTATCTCGCCTTTGAACGCTTCCGACAAACCTTCCTTGGAAATTCAGGGCGACTATGAATTAATCGACAAATAAGGATGATGCATAAGGTGTGTTCTACAAAGAACACACAAAACATGTAGAGACGCGCCATGGCACGTCTCTACATGTTTTACAGCGAACGCAACGAAACCGCGAATCCGCCGCAAGGTGCCATCCTCACTTTTAGTTTTGATTTGTTCGTCACCGTCTTCTTGGTGATGGTGTAGGCTTGCGCATTGTAATGTTCGTCGGGAATGCCGCTGGCGTCTTTGGCATCACAATAAATCGTGGCTTCGTATTTCGTTCCAGGCTTCAGGAAATCCAGTTCCACCTCCACCTCACGGGCATTCTCATCGGTGATGCCGCCAACGTACCACACGTCGTGAGGCTCTGAATGCCAAAGGTCTTCAATGGTAGCGTCATCGGGCAGGTCATACACGAATTTTGTTGCGTTGGAGACCACGCCTTTCTTTCCGTCAGCCAACGTTCCAACACCTTCGGCAGCCTTGTTCAAAGTCGAAAGTTTGGGATGACGAGCCGTGACAATATAGGCACCAGGTTCGGCTTCAAGATACAGGCTCTTGTCCCAGTCGACAGCCACGTCCTTGATGAACTGGAAGGCATCCATGAAAGGTTCATAATGCTCGGGGAAGTCGGCGGCCATCTGCAGTGGCGAGTAGAAGGTCACATAAAGACCCAGTTGGTTGCAGATGGTGGTCTTCATCTTTTTGCCCCAGGGCACGATTTTGCCCATGTCGGTCTCGAAGATGCCTGGCGTGTAGTCCATAGGGCCGCCTTGCAAACGCGTGAAGGGCAGAATGGTGGTATGTCCAGGATTGATACGCTCGCGGAACTCGGTGCCCATGGCGCTCTCGTTGCCAATCATGTTGGGCCATGTACGGCAGAGGCCGGTAGGTCTCACGGCCTCATGGGAGTTCACCATGATATGGTGCTTGGCGGCCTCCACGACGGCATAGTGGTAGTGGTTGTTGATGGGCTGGCTGTAGTGGCCTTCACCGAAGGGGATGATGGTGCCCACATAGCCGCCCTTCACGGCGTTGTAGCCGTATAGGTTCATCAGATTGTAAGCCTTCTCCATCCAACGTTCGTAGTTCACAGTGGAGGCAGAGCTTTCGTGGTGCATGATGAGGCGTATGCCCTTTTCGTGGGCGTATTTGTTTAACGCAGGCAGGTCAAAGTCAGGATAAGGTGTGAGGAAGTCAAAGACAAATTCCTTCTGTTTGCCGTACCAGTCTTCCCAACCGATGTTCCAACCTTCGATGAGGAGGGCGTCGAAGCCATTGGCCGCGGCGAAGTCAATGTAGCGGCGCACGTTGGCGTTGTTGGCGCCGTGGGTGCCGTTGGGCTTGGCATGCTCATAGTCGGTTAGGCCGAGTTTCACCGAAGGGAAGTCGTTGGTGTAGGCCCAAGTGCTCTTGCCCGAAATCATCTCCCACCAAACGCCCATGTACTTCACAGGGTGAATCCACGACACATCCTCCAAGGCACAAGGCTCGTTGAGGTTGAGAATCAGGCGCGAGGCGAGGACATCGGTCGCCGAAGTGCAAACCATCACTGTACGCCAAGGCGTAACACAAGGGGCTTGGATGCGGCCTTTGTAGCCCGTGGCATCGGGGCAAAGGAATGCGCGGAACACCATGTTTTGGTCATCGAGATCGAGATGCATGGTCGGGAAGTCGAGCGTGGCAGCCTCGTGGATGTTGAGGTAGAGGCCATCATCAGTCTTCATCTGAAGGGCGGTCTGCACACCAGTGGGCGAGAATGCCGTCCAAGGCCAACCGCCGTCTTTGTGGCCCGCATCCCACAAATCACGGATTTGCGATAGCCGCGACTCGGTGTAGTTGTATTCCTGTGTGTCGAGGTCGCCGGGAATCCACCAAGCGGTATGGTCGCCCGCCATGGCAAACTCGGTCAGCTCTTCTTCAATCCAGAAGCACACCAAGGCGTTCTCGATGGGGAACTCATAGCGGAAGCCAAGGCCGTCGTCATAAAGGCGGAATCGGATTTGCATCACCGTGGCGCGCTTCTCCGTGGAGTAGTCCATGCTCTCCACAGAACCAATTGGTTGCTCCAAGGTGACGAGCATCTCATTGTAGTGGTTTCGGATTTGAGCCTCTTCGCCCCAGACGGGTTCCCAAGTCTCGTCGAAAGTGCTGTATTTCGTATCTTTCAGCACAAAGGCATGGGCGAGGTCGTCGCGCCATTCGAGGGTGAAGCCCATCTTGGAGGGCAGCACGATAGGCTTCCCTGCGCGGTCGAGGGAATACTGCGGAATGCCGCCGATGACTTCGAATTTCAGTTCAAGTTGGCCGTCGGGGCTTTGCAGCTTGACGGGTTCGGCATGGGACTGAAAGAAAAGTCCAAAAGCCAGACAAAAGAGGATAAAGGAAAGTTTTTTCATATCAGAGGTTTTTTCTATTGAGCGTAATTAAACTTACATTCTAAACACCCCAAACTGCTGCGGCGGGAAGGGCTGGTTCAATGAGGCGGCGATGCCCAAGGCGAGGATTTTGCGGGTGTCGACGGGATCGATGATGCCGTCGTCCCAGAGTCGGGCGGTGCTGTAGAAGGCCGAGCCTTCGTAGTCGTACTTGGCCAAGATTTCCTTCTTCAGTTGAGCGATTTCGTCTTTCGGCACTTCAAGGCCTTTGTATTTGTACTGGTCTTCCTTCACCGTGGCGAGGACGCTAGCGGCCTGCTCACCACCCATGACGGAGATTTTCGCGTTGGGCCACATGAAGAGCAGCCTCGGGCTGTAGGCGCGACCGGCCATGCCGTAGTTGCCCGCACCAAACGAGCCACCGAAGATGACCGTGAACTTGGGCACGTTGGCATTCGAGACCGCATGCACCATCTTGGCACCGTCTTTAGCGATGCCGCCTTGCTCGTACTGTTTGCCCACCATGAAGCCCGTGATGTTCTGCAAAAACACCAACGGAATGTTGCGCTGGCAGCAAAGCTCGATGAAGTGCGTGGCTTTCAGTGCTGACTCCGAGAACAACACACCAAAGTTGGCGATGATGCCCACGGGGAAGCCCATCAAATGGGCAAAGCCGCAGACGAGGGTGGTGGCGTATCTTGACTTGAACTCCTGGAAACGGCTACCGTCCACGATGCGGGCGATGATTTCCCTAGGGTCAACCAACTTGTGGAAGTCGATGGGAGCAAGGCCGTAAAGGTCGTGTGGGTCGTATAAAGGAGCCTCAACAGGCAGCATGTCCAACTTTTGGCGGTGGCTTTTCTCCAAGGTCTTGAAGATGTTACGGCAGATCTGCAAGGCATGTTGGTCGTTCTCGGCCAAATGGTCGGCCACGCCCGACACAGAGGTGTGCATCTCACCGCCGCCCAATTCTTCCGCTGTGACCACTTCACCCGTAGCAGCCTTCACCAACGGCGGTCCACCGAGGTAGATGGTGCCTTGGTTGCGCACGATGATGGTCTCATCGCTCATGGCAGGCACGTATGCACCGCCAGCGGTACACATGCCCATCACGATGGCGATTTGGGGAATGCCCATGGCCGACATGCGTGCTTGATTATAGAAGAAACGCCCGAAGTGGTCGCGGTCAGGGAAGACCGTGTCCTGTTCGGGCAGGAAGGCACCGCCGCTGTCGACCATATAGACGCAAGGCAGGTGGTTTTCCATGGCAATCTCCTGGGCGCGAAGGTGTTTCTTCACTGTGTATTGCATATAGGTGCCGCCTTTCACGGTGGCGTCGTTGGCCACGATGACGGCCTCACGTCCTTGGATGACGCCGATGCCAGTGATGATGCCCGCCGAGGGGAAGTCGTTATTATAAGTACCGTAGGCCGCCATTGGCGACAGTTCCAAGAACGGTGTGTTCGGGTCGATGAGCAGGTCGATGCGCTCGCGGGCAAGAAGTTTATTGCGTTTCTTGTGCTTGGCCACGGCACTCTCGCCGCCGCCTTGCATCGAAGCTGACATCGCCTCGCGGTATTGCGCCATCAGCGCGAGGAAGTTCTTCTCGTTCTGCTTGAACTCCTCGGTGTCGGTTTTTATGTTCGATTTAAGCGTTTGCATAGTTTATTCTTCCCTTGTTTTGATAATATCGTTAAGCCTGTTTGGATTTTGATAGTTATTCCAAATGGCAATCAATGTAATCATTTCATTTTCAATACTATAAATCACAGAAATCTGTCGCAAGTGCAAAACACGCACCTCTTGACCCTTATATAATACATCTTCCTCATAACAAACCCCAGAATAAGGGAATTGACACAACTGCTGTACTCCTTCACGCACCTTGCTTTCAGTTTGGCGTGCCGCTTTCAAACCAAATTCATCGCGCACATATTCAATTTCATGCGCCAAGTCATCGAGAGCCTCACTAAGCCATCTGTATTTATAAGCCATAGCGCATCCGTATTTGTGCAAATCCTTCCTCACCGTCAATATAAGTAGCCTTACCCGTTTCCATCAGATGAATACGCTCGTTGACAATAGCTTTCATTTCCTCAGCTGAATGGGCATTGGGCGACATATTAGTAGGCTTGACCGCCATTTCCATTAGCCATTCGTCCACTTGCTGTTGAAGCCACTGTCCAATGCTTTCACGGGATGTGAGGTTGGGATTAATGCGGCGCACAATGGTTTCGTCAATGTTTAAACTTACTGTACACATGTATTTTCGTTTTTAAAAGGCAAAAATAGTAAAAAAATCTGCCACTGTGCAAGAAATCTGTGATTCAACGAAGTTAATTGTTTATCTTTGCCGTTTCAAATTTATAGTTTGGCAAATATCACCAACAAAAGATGTCCGAAAAGAGTTCAAGCAAAAGCCGCGTGGCAGGGTCTTATTTCTTGTCGTTGATGAGTATCGCATTGGTACTCTTCCTCTTAGGCGTGTTTGCCCTGCTCATGATGCATGCTCAAAAACTCTCCAACCACCTCAAGGAAAATATCGGCTTCGAAATCGTGATGAACAGCAACGTAAAGGAAGACAACATCCTCAAACTGCAACAGGAACTTGAAGCCATGCCCTCCGTGAAATCGACGGAATACATCCCAAAAGAGGAAGCCATCCGCCGCTTGAGCGAAGACCTCGGTGAGGATTTCCTACAATGGCTCGGCAATGAGGAAAACCCTCTCCTTCCCTCCATCGACGTGCGCTTCAATGCTGACTGGGCCAACAACGACAGCCTTACGGTCATCCAATCCCAACTGCTGAAAAACAAGGATGTCAAGGAAATCTACTATCAGAAATCCTTAGTTGATTTGATCAATCAGAACGTCAACCGCATCGGCATCGCACTCATGGTGGCCAGTTTAGTACTGCTTATTATTGCCATCACACTGATACGCAATACCATACGCCTTAGCATCTACTCCAAGCGTTTCCTCGTGCGCAGCATGCAACTTGTGGGGGCAACCCCTGCCTACATCCGTCGGCCTTTCATTAGAAGCGGTATCTTGCAAGGCTTCTTTGGGGCTTTGCTGGCCGATGCTTTCCTGGCTCTGCTACTTTACGGCCTCACCAAACGCTTACCCGAATTGACTTTCGTTCAAGACTATACTATCATCATTGGCTTTTTTGTCGGCATCATCATATTGGGTATTCTCCTCGGCGGACTCTCTACGCGACTGGCCCTTCGGAAATACCTCAACGCCGATGTCGACCGACTATACGCCTAAGGGTCCCTGAGCCCGTCGAAGGTCCCGACCAAATTTTAAAACTTAAATATTGAATTTTAAATCTACTGAATATGGCAAAAGAAACACCAAAGACAAAGACAACCGAAGTGACTGACGAACAGAACGTCATGCCTTTCGGCAAACAAAACTACATCATCGTGCTCATCGGCATCGCGCTGCTGGTTTTGGGCTTCATCCTCATGCTGGGTGGCGGCTCCAACGACCCCGATGTCTTCAACGAAAAAATGTTTGATTTCCAACACATCACCCTGTCCACCATCTTGATTCTGGCAGGTTTTGTCGTTGAAATCGTCGCAATATTTTGGAAAGGAAAAAAATAACACATTATGGACTGGTTACAAGCATTAATCTTAGGCATTCTTCAAGGTCTGACGGAATACCTGCCCGTCAGCAGTAGTGGACATTTGGCCATCGGTCAGGCACTCTTTGGACTCGACGACGGCTCATCCAACCTCACTTTCACCGTTTTACTCCATGTGGCCACCGTGCTCAGCACCTTGGTCATCCTGTGGAAGGAAATCGTATGGATTTTCAAGGATCTGTTTGCCAAACAGTCGTGGCGCAAATACTGCAACTTGAACGACGGTACGAAATACGCCTTCAACATCCTCATCTCCATGATTCCCGTGGCCATCGTCGGTTTCTTCTTCAAGGACAAGGTGGAGGAAGTCTTCGGCTCAGGCCTGCTCATCGTGGGCATCATGCTTTTGGTAACAGCTTCGCTGCTTGCCTTCTCCTACTTCGCCAAGCCACGCCAAAAGGAAAACATCAGCGGTTGGCACGCCTTCATCATCGGTATCGCCCAAGCTTGCGCCGTGATGCCGGGTCTGTCGCGCTCTGGCTCAACGATTGCCACGGGCTTACTTCTTGGCAATAAGAAGGAAAAGTTGGCACAATTCTCCTTCCTGATGGTCATTCCTCCTATTCTCGGTGAGGCTCTGCTCGATGTCAAGGACATTTTTGAAGTCGGTTTCAGCGAGGCCATGAGTGGCATCTCGCCCGTGGCCGCCATCGTCGGCTTCCTGGCTGCTTTCATCGCTGGCTGCTTTGCCTGCAAGTGGATGATCAACATCGTGAAGAAGGGCAAACTGATTTGGTTTGCTATCTATTGCGCCATTGTGGGTATTCTGGCTATTGTATTACCCTATGTCCTTTAAAACGGCCCTTCGACAAGCTCAGGGACCTGAACCATGAAAATTTTTAATTTCGAAGAAGGCGAGGTCATCCTCATCGACAAGCCCTTGGACTGGACGTCGTTCGACACGGTCAACTTCATCCGTTCATTGCTCAACCGTTGCTATGGCATCCGCAAGTTGAAGGTAGGCCATGCGGGGACATTGGACCCATTGGCGACAGGCTTGCTCATCCTCTGCACAGGCAAGATGACCAAGCAAATCGACAACTATCAGGCGCAGGTGAAAACCTACACGGGCACCATCCTGCTCGGCCAAACCACCCCGACCTTTGACTTGGAGAGCGAACCTAATGCTTTCTTTCCCACCGACGGCATCACGCCAGAGCAGATTGAAGCCGCACGTGTGCAGTTCATCGGAGATCTTAAGCAATATCCGCCCAAGTACTCCGCTATCAAAATCAAGGGGAAACGCGCCTTCGACTATGCCCGCTCCGACGAAGAAATCGAGCTGAAAGCCCGAGATGTCCGCATCGACGACTTCAAACTCAGCCTCGACCGCTTTCCCGAGCTCGATTTCGAGGTCACTTGCAGCAAAGGCACCTACATCCGCAGCCTCGCCAACGATTTCGGCAAGGCCTTGGGCAACGGTGCCTGCCTGACCTCGCTGCGACGCACCCGCATCGGTGATTTCAAAGTCGAAGATGCTTGGCCGCTTGAGAAGTTAAAACAACATATTGTTGACACAGGAGATGCGTTTAAAGCTTGGAAGAAGGAACAAGAGGAAAAACAGCAAAACAAGCTTGACAATCAGCGATTTGTGAAATAATACTTGACAAAATATCGATTTTGTCGTATCTTTGTAGTTTGTTTCGGACAAAAAGCAATAAAATCAGCATAAAATGAAACTCTCTCAGTTTAAATTCAATTTGCCTAGCGAATTGATTGCACTGCAGCCTACGCAAAACCGCGACGAAGCCCGATTGATGGTCGTCGACCGCAGATCGGGTAAAATCGAACACCGCATTTTCAAGGACTTGGTGGATTATGTTAAAGACGGCGACGTGTTCGTCATTAATAATACTAAGGTGTTTCCTGCCAAGCTCTACGGCGAGAAGGAAAAGACCGGTGCCAAGATCGAGGTGCTGCTGCTTCGCGAGTTGGACCACGAGAGCCGCCTTTGGGATGTGCTCGTCGACCCGGCCCGTAAGATCCGCATAGGCAACAAGCTTTATTTCGGCGACGGCGACGAACTGGTGGCCGAAGTCATCGACAACACCACCTCACGTGGCCGAACGCTGCGTTTCCTCTACGACGGCACCTACGACGAGTTCAAGAAGACTCTTTCGGGACTCGGACACACGCCTATCCCGAAGGAACTCAACCGCGACGAACGTCCCGAAGACGCAGAGGACTTCCAGACCATCTACGCCAAGGTGGAAGGCGCCGTATCAGCGCCTACCGCTGGCATGCACTTCAGCAAAATCCTGATGAAACGATTGGAAATCATCGGTGCCTCTTTCGCTGAGCTGACCCTGCATCCTGGCATGGGTAACTTCCGCGACATCGAGGTGGAAGACCTCACCAAGCACAAGCCCGACTCGGAAGAAATGTACATCGACGAAGAGTGCTGCACTTTAGTCAACGAGGCCAACCAACGCCACAACACCGTCTTTGCCGTGGGCACCACCTCACTGAAAGCCTTGGAGACTGCCCAGACCATCAGCGGAAAAATCAAGCCGTTCAAGGGCTGGACGAACAAGTTCATCTTCCCGCCTTATACCTTCTCGGTAGCCAACGCCATGATCACCAACTTCCACCTGCCCAAGTCACCCATGATGATGGAAGTGGCTGCCTTTGCGGGCTACGACCTGCTCATGAAAGCCTATAAGGAAGCCATCGCCGAGAAATACCGCTTTTTCACCTACGGCGACGCGATGCTGATTATATAATTCAAAATACGGCCCTTCGACAGGCTCAGGGACCTGCAAAAGCTTAGGTCGTTGAGCCTTTCGAAACACCGACAAAACACAGAATCCTTGAATTTTAAATCTTTGAATCTTAAATAACTAAATAATGAATCAAGAAGATTTCTTTAAGAAAATAACCGCTCATGCGAAGGAATACGGTTTCATTTTCCCTTCGAGCGAAATTTATGACGGACTTTCAGCCGTTTACGACTATGGCCAAAACGGTGTGGAGCTGAAGAAGAACATCCGCGAATACTGGTGGAAAGCCATGGTGCAGATGCACGAGAACATCGTCGGCATCGATGCCGCCATCTTTATGCACCCCACCACTTGGAAGGCCTCGGGCCACGTCGACGCCTTCAACGACCCGCTCATCGACAACCGCGATAGCAAGAAACGCTACCGCGCCGATGTGCTCGTCGAGGACTATATGGCCAAAATCGAGGAGAAGATTAATAAAGAGGTGGAGAAAGCCCGTAAGCGTTTCGGCGACGCTTTCAACGAGGAACAGTTTGTGACCACCAATCCGCGCGTTTTGGAACACAAAGCCAAAATTGAGGAAATCAGCCACCGCCTGTATGGTGCCATGGAAAAAAATGACCTCGACGCTATCAAGCAGCTCATCCTCGACCTGGAGATTGTCTGCCCCATCAGCGGCACACGCAACTGGACTGATGTGCGTCAGTTCAACCTGATGTTCGCCACCAAGATGGGTAGCGTGGCCGACGGCTCCGACACCATCTACCTGCGTCCCGAGACGGCACAGGGCATCTTCGTCAACTACCTCAACGTGCAGAAGACTGGCCGCATGAAGATCCCGTTTGGCATTGCCCAGACCGGTAAGGCCTTCCGCAATGAGATTGTGGCCCGTCAGTTCATCTTCCGTATGCGCGAGTTCGAGCAGATGGAGATGCAGTTCTTCGTACGTCCTGGCACGGAACTCGAGTGGTTCCAACACTGGAAGCAGGAACGCCTCGCTTGGCACCTCTCGCTGGGTCTGCCCGCCGAGAAATACCGCTTCCACGACCACGAGAAGCTGGCCCACTACGCCAACGCCGCCACCGACATCGAGTTCGACTTCCCCTTCGGCTTCAAAGAGCTGGAAGGCATCCATAGCCGCACCGACTTCGACCTCTCGGCCCATGCAAAATACTCGGGCAAGAAACTCCAGTACTTCGACCCCGACACCAACGAGAGCTACACACCATACGTCATCGAGACCTCCATCGGCCTAGACCGCATGTTCCTCGCTATGTTCAGCAACGCCTTCACCGAGGAGAAGCTGGAAGACGGCTCGGAGCGCGTGGTGCTGAAGCTGCCGGCCATCCTTGCACCTTACAAGGTCGCCGTGTTGCCGTTGGTCAAGAAAGACGGTCTGCCGGAGAAAGCCCGCGAGATCATCGACTCGCTGAAGGCCGACTTCATGTGCCAATACGAGGAGAAAGACTCCATCGGCAAGCGCTACCGTAGACAAGATGCCATCGGCACGCCGATGTGCGTCACCGTCGACAACGACACCTTGGTGGACAACACCGTCACCGTGCGCGACCGCGACACGATGGCCCAGGTGCGCGTTCCGATTGAGAACCTCCGTAACATGATCTTCGACGAATTAAAACCAAAGAAATAATCCTATCATTCAATAACTTAAACAAACTAAGACAATGAAAGCAAAGTCTTTATTCCTTGGTACATTAGCTTTATGTATCGCTATGGGCCTCTTCACGGCCTGTGACAACAGCAACAAAAAACCTGAGACTCCTGAAGCACCTGCTAAGCTGGTCATGACCGCACCTCAAGTGGCAGCTAACGAGTCAGGTTTCATCTTCCTGGAGGATTTCCCGGAAACCGACCCCCATCTTGCTGTGAAGGTCTCCGAGGACTTCACCACGGCCACCATCAGCTACGATGGCAAGGAAATCCAAACCGTTACTTCTGACGAATTGGCCTCTGACGATCCCATTGTGCGTTTCCTTGATGCCAACTTCGACGGCCTCACCGACATCTACATCGGACCTGGCGTGCCTCGCACTGCCAACAGCCTGTTGGTGTGGAACGAAAACGACCAGAAGTACGTCCTCGTCGACGGCTCCTCCCTGCAAAACGCCATGCTTGAACCCCAGACCAAAAGCTTCATCGAAGGTGGCAGCAACTCGGCTGTCGAGTATTACATCAGCCGCAGCCTCTTTAACGGAGACAAGAAGGAAATGCAGGAAGAACTCCGCGTCATCATGGCTCCTGAAGAATATGCCAACAACAACGTAGAGCACAAATACACCTTGTCGGATCCTGATGGTAAGGTCCTGTGCTCCACCGAAACCGCCGACCAGCTGCCTGAGCTTTGGCAGAAGATCGTCACCGTTTTTGACTATTAATAAAAGAGGTAAATGCAGGTTAAATGCAACTACTGCGGCGCGCTGATTGAAGAGACGAGCGAGACTTGTCCGAAATGCGGCGCGCCGCTTTCTGGTTCTCACCGTACGGCCAAGGAGCAGCCCAAGACCATCGCGGAGCTGCAGGAATGGTATGTGGCGCATCATCTGCCACCCGAGGAGATCACGAGGTTCTTCATCGACAAGAATATCACCGAGCCGAAGGCCTTCGGCATCTACCGTGACGACAACGGCGACTTCGTGGTCTACAAGAACAAGTCGACTGGCGAGCGCGCCATCCGCTACAAAGGTGCCGACGAGCAGTATGCCGTCAATGAGCTATATCAACGTCTGAAGGCCGAAATCGCCGACCAGAAGGGCAACCGTCCGGGCAGCCAACAGCCCGTGGTGGACAACACCAAAAAGAAAAAGAAGAAAAAAGGCTGCCTGATTGCCATCATCATCTTATGCGTCATAGGCATCTTGGGCGCCATCTTCGACAAAACACCGCCTAATGGATACTACCATTATAACGGTGCCCAATACTATCACCAAGGCTCGTCGTGGTACTACTACGACAAGGAGAAAGACGATTGGTTCCCGACGACAGAAGAAATCGATATTGACGACAAAAACGCCAAGGACTACCAAATCATCAACCATGAGGGTAAGGACTTTGAGTCAACCTCGTGGTACGACTCGGGCAGCAGCAGCGACGACTATGATGATTGGGACAGCGACAGTGACTGGGACAGCGGTAGCGATTCGTGGGACAGCGGTGGCACTGATTGGGATTCCGACTGGTAGTTGTTAGGATTGCCCTTCGGGCAAGAAATCTCAACAAAATCTTATTTTAAAATCTCTCAAAAATCAAATTTTGGGAGATTTTTTTTGCGAAGCAATCCCAAAATACATAGACAACACTATAGACAAACAATGGAATTCAGTTTTGCAACAAATTGAAATCCGTTTTTTTATGTTTCCTTATTTTCATGGAATGATAGACAAGCCCTTTGGGGTACTTGACATGTCGTTTTGCGTCTTTGGATATGTCCTAATTTTGCCTGCAAACTTGGAATTACCAATAACTTACGACCATGAAAATCATCATCCACAAAAAAGGTTGGGTTGCGGGAATTCTGTTGGGGATTTCCCTGATGGCATTCAGCCAAACGGAAGAGAAGGTTGTCTTTTCCGCTCCAGGCGGCTTTTATGAAACCAGTTTTCCATTATCATTAGAATGCCTATCCGACCTTCATCATGTGCGTTTCACCACCAACGGAACTACGCCCAATGCCGACTCGCGCCTTTACGAACAGCCCCTCTGGCTCGACACTAACTTATATTCCCATTCTGACATCTATACCATCCAAATCTGTCCGGAGGACTTGTTCTATTTGCCCGATTCCATCCAACACTGCATCGTCATCCGCGCCGCCGTGTTCGATGAAAACGACAGCTGCGTGAGCAAGACCTTCACCAACTCCTACCTGATTCGCGATTTGGACAACATCGACACCCAACTTGGAATGCTCTCCATCTGCGCCGACTCGCTTGCCCTTTTCGATTTCGAGACTGGCATTCTAGTACCAGGTGTGCATTGGGACTCTACCGCTCCACATGGCACAGGCAACTATTACCAACGCGGAAGAGAATGGGAACGTTTAGCCCATGTGGAATTCTATGAACCTGACGACACAACCCATATCAACCAAAATTGTGGATTGAGAACACATGGCGCCATCTCAAGGATTTTTCCCGCCAAAGGACTAAAAATCTATGCCCGTGATGAATACGGAAAGAAAAGGTTCAAGCATAGATTCTTTAACGACACCCCTATCGAAAGTTTCAAGCATCTGACATTAAAGGCTTTCGCTGTTTTTTGGCCATATTCGGGAATAAACAATTACCTCAGTACCCAAATTGCCCTGCAATTAGGAATTGAAGGAGCCCATTCACGGCCTGTTGTCGTATTCCTCAACGGTGAATACTGGGGTGTTTATTTCCTTCAGGAAAAAACTGATGAACGCTATTTAGAGGATTATTACAATACCAATATCGAGAATTGTAACATCATTGAAAACTGGTATGGCAAAATTGGCCATGGCAGCAATGACAACTTTCTGCAAATGATGCAATGGCTAAAGGATGCCGACCTCGCCGATGACAGCAATTACGAAGAAATCCGTAGGCTGATCGACTTGGACAATTTCATCGATTATGTGATTCTAGAGACCTACATCGGCAATTATGACTGGCCTGGAAACAACATGCGCTGCTGGCAAGAAGGCAATGGGCCTTGGCGATGGATCTTTTTCGACGGCGACTATGCTTTCATCAGGGAGGATTTTGATGCCTTTGAAAATTTGACATACACAGGGCCCTACACAGGCAGCAACAACACACAAGCCACCTTACTATTCAGGAAGCTTATGACAAATCCACACTTTGTGGGGCAATTCAGTTCACGCATCAACGAATTGTGTCAAGGCTTGCTGCAATATGATTCCATCGCACCGCTCATACAATCCATCACGCAGACCCTTGAACCGGAAATCAGTCGCCAAACCAACCGCTTCGGACGCCCCACATCGCTCAACGCTTGGTACTACGGCAACAGCATTGTCGACCATTACCTGCAACAGCGGACAGAAAACTATCTCAACGGTTTCAGGCAGTTTGTCCAAACGCTATTCAATGAGGAATTTCAAATGCAACAAATGGCCTGTTTCCCCAACCCCGCAAACAATGTCTTGTTTGTAGAGACATGCCATGGCGCGTCTCTTCCAGCGAAAACCGAATACCGCATCACCAATCCCATAGGCCAAACCCTGCTGCAAGGCCACATCACGAGCGAGATCCTACAAATCAATATCGAATCGCTGCCCGTAGGGATGTATTTCATCACCGTGGGCACAACGACGCAAAAATTTGTAGTGAGATAATCTATCTTTTGTCATAAAACACGAATTAATTCATATCAATACCATAGACAACCACATAGACAACGGTTGGATTTCGATTTTCTAACAAATTGAAATCCAACCGTTTAATTTTTTGTACATTTGCGAAATGATAGACAAGCCCTCTTGGGGGCTTGACAAATTGTTTTTTGTTTTGAGAAATGCTATACTTTTGCAACAACAATAAAAACTATAATACCATGAAACAGCTACTGACTATATTAGCCTTCCTGATTTTGGCCATAAGTACCAAAGCTCAGGACATCTATTCCGTAGGCTATTACAATGTAAACAACGGAACCATTGCAGCGCTTTACAAAAACAATGAAAGGCTATATACTGCCCATATCACAGGCATGACTTCCAAAGCGTTTAAGGTAGTTTGTAACTCGGAGGGCGATGTGTTTTGGTTGGTCAACCATTACAATAACAACTCCTTAGAACGTGTCGAAATCCGTAAAAACGACCAAGTATATGCTTCGATGGAAGATGTGGACGTGATTCATATCAATGATATGTATTGTCTTAATGACACCGTATACTATGCTGGTTATCAACTTAATGAGAATGGTGTAGCAATAGCGACCGTTTGGAAAGGCGAAGACTTTGCAACACATTGGGTGTTGGGTAACGGTGTCCATGCCAGTGTCATTTTCGATGCGGACGTGGACAAGAGTACTGGCATTCCTTATTTTTGCGGTTATGTCAACGACAGTGTCCAAAACGCAATCGTTTGGGAAGGTCCGCAATGTCTGTATAAATTAGAACCTGCTGGATACAGGCATTCCTCGTGGGCCAATGAGATTTCCGTTGATAATGGATCGGTTTATACCAATGGTTATGTGGACTATAATTTTGGAGGAGATGTTTATACGAAAGGTACCATTTGGAAAGACAATGAACTAATCCATGAAGTATCGGATGAGGAGTTCCTTGGTTGCTTATATGCACAACAAGGTGATTATTACTATACAGTTGATTTTCCACATGGAATGTATTATGGCGTATATAAAAACAGAGTGGAATTTTTGCATTTGCCTTATCAAGCCATGGTTCAACGCATTTGCGGGGATTCGGATGACATCTATATGGTTGGCTCCTTGCAAGAACTTGGCACAGTTTGGAAAAATTTCGAGGTCTATCTTCAGCCCAACAATTGTTCACGCCTATACGATATGGTCGTTTCTTATGCCAATGTGGGCATCGATGAACCAGATGAAGGCGCTTTCGCGGTGTATCCCAATCCTACAAACGGTATTTTGTTTGTAGAGATGCGGCGCGCCACGTCTCTACCAGAGGAAACCCCATACCGCATCACCAACATCATGGGACAAACCGTCCTTTCAGGCAACA
>JAEEGH010014264.1_pt1 | contig 17464 bp, 13 predicted proteins | sample 9134181 | NCBI WGS metagenome assembly JAEEGH01 (sample SAMN16246544, study PRJNA631951) | gut metagenome | biome: gut microbiome; feature: rumen; material: DP-attached | host: Bos | place: Iran: Karaj | collected 2018-10
TTGTTTTGAATTTGGCTGCAAAGGTACGAATAAGTGAGAAGAAAACCAAATATTATTTGAGTTTTCTCGAACGGAAGTACCTTAGAGCGAAGCTCAGAGGTAATAATAAGTTAGAAGAATACCAAATTAAACCCAAAAAGTTTGTTGCTTAGCGAAAAAGTTTGTATATTTGCACTCCATATGAACAACGAACTGAATAATGAAGTAAAGTGGAGTGACAACGTGGTACTGGTAGATGCGGACTACGTTGATACTGTGGCATTTAATCTCATTGTGAACTTCGAGCGCATGATTGGAAGACGTATTCCACAGGCTGATATCGCCAAGTGGCTTGACTGCGTTGCACTCGATGGCGGCGTGAGAGAGGGTGAGAACGAGATACAGGTAATCCTGATTCACCAGAAGGATCAACAGCAGATGAACAACTTCGTACCAGGCAACTATGCTAACGACTTGAGCGAAAAGGCATTCAAGGATCATCTGGGCGAGTTTACCATCAATGCCTATCAGGCCGAAGGGTTCGCCAAAACAGGCGATTTCTTTTGCGAGGTACTCGAACTGGTTTGTGCCCAGAAGAACATTAAACGCCTGATGGTGATACCTAACGCCGAAGATGCTTCTATATATAATAAGGTACGCGAGACGTTGCGCCATGCCGACGATGATGACAAACGCATCACCGTGTTCAGCATGCAACCACAAACTGGCGGCAACTATCGTCAGGAAATCTTAGGCTACTCGCTGATGGCAGCACTCGGTATCAAGGCCAATGAGATAAAAGATTAAAGGATTGAAGAATTAAACATTAAATATTTTAGACTATGGCAAAAGTATTAATGATTGGCGCAGGTGGCGTGGCTACCGTTGCAGCATTTAAGATTGCTCAGAACGCTGACGTGTTTACAGAGTTTATGATTGCTAGTCGCCGTAAGGCTAAGTGCGATAAGATTGTGGAGGATATCCACAAGGCTGGATATAAAATGGATATTAAGACCGCTCAGGTTGATGCTGATGATGTAGAGCAGCTCAAGGTGCTGTTCAACGACTTCAAGCCCGAGCTGGTTATCAACCTGGCCCTGCCCTATCAGGACCTCACAATTATGGATGCCTGCCTGGCTTGCGGTTGCAACTATCTCGACACCGCCAACTACGAGCCAAAGGACGAGGCTCACTTTGAGTACTCATGGCAGTGGGCTTATCGCGAGCGCTTCGAGAAGGCTGGACTGACAGCTATCCTGGGTTGCGGTTTCGACCCAGGTGTAACCTCTATCTACACCGCTTACGCTGCAAAGCACCATTTCAAGGAGATTCAGTATCTGGATATTGTTGACTGTAACGCTGGCGACCACCACAAGGCTTTCGCCACCAACTTCAACCCAGAGATCAACATCCGCGAGATTACCCAGAAGGGACTGTACTGGGAAGATGGCAAGTGGGTTGAGACAGAGCCTCTGGAGATTCACAAGGATCTTACCTATCCAGAGATCGGTCCTCGCGACAGCTATCTGCTGCACCACGAGGAAATCGAGAGTCTGGTTATCAACTACCCCACCATCAAGCGTGCCCGTTTCTGGATGACCTTTGGTCAGCAGTATCTGAAACACCTCGAAGTGATTCAGAACATCGGCATGAGCCGTATCGACGAGGTAGAGTACGAGGCACCATTGGCCGATGGTACTGGTACTGCCAAGGTAAAGATTGTACCTCTGCAGTTCCTGAAGGCTGTACTGCCTAACCCACAGGATCTGGGCGAGAACTACGAGGGGCAGACCTCTATCGGCTGTCGCATCCGCGGTATTGGCAACGATGGCAAGGAGCACACCTATTATGTTTACAACAACTGCAGTCACCGTGCCGCCTACGAGGAGACCGGCATGCAGGGTGTTAGCTACACCACAGGTGTACCTGCAATGATTGGTGCCATGATGTTCTGCAAGGGACTTTGGAACACCCCAGGCGTTCACAACGTCGAGGAGTTCGATCCCGATCCATTCATGGAGCAGCTCAACAAGCAGGGTCTGCCTTGGCATGAGATTCACGACGGAGATATTGAACTCTAAATAAAACATAAATCATTAATCGTAACGTAGTAAAACTAACTATGGCAAAAGAAAAGGAAGAGGCCTTGTCGCCTCAGCAAGAGAAAATGAAAGCGCTTCAGGCTGCCATGTCTAAGATTGAGAAGGACTATGGTAAAGGCTCGATTATGCGCATGGGAGACGAACAGATTGATAACGTAGAAGTTATTCCAACAGGTTCGATTGGTTTGAATGCAGCACTGGGTGTAGGCGGCTACCCCAAGGGTCGTATCATCGAGATCTATGGTCCTGAGTCGTCAGGTAAAACCACACTGGCCATCCACGCTATTGCAGAGTGCCAGAAGAATGGTGGTATTGCCGCTTTCATCGATGCCGAGCATGCATTCGACCGTTTCTATGCTGCCCACCTGGGTGTTGATGTAGAAAACCTCTACATCTCACAGCCCGATAATGGTGAGCAGGCATTGGAGATTGCCGATCAGCTGATTCGTTCGAGCGCCATCGATATTATCGTTATCGACTCTGTAGCAGCTCTGACACCAAAGAAGGAAATTGAGGGCGACATGGGTGATTCAGCAGTAGGTTTGCAGGCCCGCTTGATGAGCCAGGCACTCCGCAAGCTCACCTCAACCATCTCGAAGACCAATACTACCTGTATCTTCATCAACCAGTTGCGCGAAAAGATTGGTGTGATGTTCGGTAATCCCGAGACCACCACTGGTGGTAACGCCCTGAAGTTCTACGCTTCAGTACGTCTGGATATCCGCAAAGTTACAGCTATTAAGGATGGCGACAACATCATCGGTAACCAGGTACGTGTAAAGGTTATTAAGAACAAGGTGGCTCCCCCATTCCGCAAGGCCGAATTCGAGATTACCTTTGGCGAGGGAATCTCAAAGATTGGCGAGATTGTGGATCTGGGTGTTGAATACGAGATTATCAAGAAGAGTGGCTCATGGTTCAGCTACGGCGACTCGAAGTTAGCTCAAGGCCGCGATGCAGTTAAAGCACTGCTCAAGGATAACCCAGAACTCTGCGAGGAACTCGAAGCAAAGATTATGGAAGCAATCACTGACAAGAAATAACATGAAACAAGAAATCCCAGCCGTTTGGCTGGGATTTCTGTTTGTATTTTAATCTGCTAACGGATCGGCTTTTGATCCACCCATCCAACCCTTAACAGGTTCAGGCTTCTTAGATTTTTTCTTCTTACCAGTGCCCTTTTCCATATCCTTAACACTGGTTTTCTTCACCATACCCGAACCATCAAACTCTACATACAACAGCTTATCGTTCGAGCGTTTAAATATCCAGAAGTACTGACCGCCTTGGCCGTTCTCAACCTTATCTGGTTCACCAGCAGCCATCTGTACCTCGTCCTCGCTCATACCGATACCAACGTGTCCGGCACGAATCATAGCACGACTGGCCTCGCTAGTAACCACCTTCTTGCCGGCTCCAGGGGCAAATATCAATCCAAAGAACTGTTCGGGATGAGCCTCACTCTTATACTGATCAAGGTAGCAATCTGCAAAGAAGAAGGTACCAAGCGTAGTATTCTTAAGCTTAACAGTAGCCATATCATCGCCCTTATGAGGCGTAATCGACTCAATCTTGTACTCAGCCAAACGTGGGATAGCCTGCTGCTTGTTGGTAACCTCGTTCAGCATTTTTACAGGTATCTTGGTATGAACAACTTTGCCCACAAAAATCTTGTAGTTACGACTGCTGATTGACATGATGTCGTCCTGCAACTCGAACGAGTTATTAAACAAGAATCGAGCCTCATCGCCCTCAAACTCATCGTCACGAGTGGCACAGTTTGTCCTCGACATCGTTACGTTCTGGTAGAACTGGTTGCCATTATTATCCTCTACAACTATTTTTACAGGATAGTTACGCGAGCCAACGCCAACGGCTACCACTTTTACCACCAAATCATTATCCACTAACACCTCCTGATAGCCTTCGCCATCATACTCTGTGTCAACGCGGTAAAGTTTACTCTTGGTATAAAGCACCTTATCCTGCAGCTTCTCCTTAGCAATATCCACATCGCCCAGATAAGCCAATGTGGGCACGCCCGTTCTCTGGAAACAATAGTCGTCGAACGTAAGGTGATCTATCACATAATAATAGTTTTTGCCATCATCCTGACACAAGAAGTCAATCTGTGCTCTACCATCCTTACCCTCTGAATGGCCTTTGTAAATCATGATTTTGTACTTCAGCTTCAGGTTGCTTACATTCTTACCTGTGGCAGCATCAGTAAAAGTTTTCACCACCAGATCAAGCTTCTCGGGCATCACCATAAACTTCATACCCTCTTCCCAATCGCACAAACTCTGATAGCGGAAGTTCTGGCTGATGAAGTCCTTCGAGCTCTCCTCATCCTCCTCCTTCACTTCGGCAATTACGTCTGCCATGTGATTCTGAGCACTCTTAGTGGCACCCTTAGTCTTCACGATATAAGAGTTGGTCTGAGCCGAGGCTGCCAGAAAGGCAAACGACATACAGGCAGTAAAAAACAGTTTTTTCATCATGACCGATTGTTTTATTATAGAATTCTGTGTGCAAAGATAGACTTTTTCGGATGAATATCCAAATATTTTATGCCAAAATGACGTAATAAAAAACATTTTTATCATAAAAGGACATTTTGGCACATGCTTTGCACTCCCGATTGTGTCAAATTGAGTATAAATTAAAAAAATATAAGAATTATGGGAAAGATTATTGGAATCGATTTAGGAACTACCAACAGCTGTGTTGCCGTATTCGAGGGTAACGAGCCAGTAGTAATTGCCAACAGCGAGGGTAAGCGTACAACACCTTCAGTAGTTGGTTTTGTTGATAACGGTGAGCGTAAGATCGGTGACCCTGCTAAGCGTCAGGCCATCACTAATCCTAAGAACACTGTTTACTCTATTAAGCGTTTCATGGGTGAGAACTGGCAGCAGACCGAGAAGGAGATTGGTCGTGTACCATATACTGTAGTTAACGAGGGTGGCTACCCACGTGTAGATATCAACGGTCGTAAGTACACTCCACAGGAGATTTCTGCTATGGTTCTGCAGAAGATGAAGAAGACTGCAGAGGACTACCTGGGTCAGGAGGTTACCGAGGCTGTTATCACCGTACCTGCTTACTTCTCTGATTCTCAGCGTCAGGCTACTAAGGAGGCTGGTCAGATTGCCGGTCTCGACGTAAAGCGTATTGTAAACGAGCCTACAGCCGCAGCTCTGGCTTACGGTGTTGACAAGGCTAACAAGGATATGAAGATTGCCGTATTCGACCTGGGTGGTGGTACATTCGATATCTCTATTCTGGAGTTCGGTGGCGGCGTATTCGAGGTACTCTCTACCAATGGTGATACTCACCTGGGTGGTGACGACTTCGACCAGGTTATCATCGACTGGCTGGTACAGGAGTTCAAGAACGACGAGGGTGCCGACCTGACTGCCGATCCTATGGCTATGCAGCGCCTGAAGGAGGCTGCCGAGAAGGCTAAGATCGAGCTGTCTTCTTCTACAAGCACCGAGATTAACCTGCCTTACATCATGCCTGTAGCAGGTGTACCTAAGCACTTGGTTAAGACTCTTACTCGTGCTAAGTTCGAGCAGCTGGCTCACGACCTCATCCAGGCTTGTCTGGCTCCATGTCAGAAGGCTATGGCCGATGCTAAGCTGAACACAGCTGATATCGACGAGGTAATCCTGGTAGGTGGTTCAAGCCGTATCCCAGCAGTTCAGACTCTGGTTAAGAACTACTTCGGTAAGGAGCCTTCAAAGGGTGTTAACCCCGACGAGGTTGTAGCCGTAGGTGCTTCAATCCAGGGTGCTATCCTGAACAAGGAAGGTGGCGTAGGCGACATCGTACTGCTCGACGTTACTCCTCTTACACTGGGTATCGAGACCATGGGTGGCGTAATGACCAAGCTGATCGAGGCTAACACTACTATCCCTTGCAAGAAGAGCGAGACATTCTCTACTGCAGCTGACAATCAGACAGAGGTAACTATCCACGTTCTGCAGGGTGAGCGTCCAATGGCTTCACAGAACAAGTCAATCGGTCAGTTCAATCTGACAGGTATCGCTCCAGCACGTCGTGGTATTCCTCAGATCGAGGTAACATTCGATATCGACGCTAATGGTATCCTGAAGGTATCTGCCAAGGATAAGGCTACAGGTAAGGAGCAGGCTATCCGCATCGAGGCATCTAGCGGTCTGTCACAGGACGAGATCAACCGCATGAAGGCAGAGGCTGAGCAGAATGCAGAGAACGATAAGAAGGAGCGCGAGCGAATCGACAAGCTGAATCAGGCTGACTCTATGATCTTCCAGACTGAGAACCAGTTGAAGGAGATTGGCGACAAGATCCCTGCTCAGTTCAAGCCAGAGATCGAGAACGCACTGCAGCAGCTTAAGGATGCTCACAAGTCAGGCGATATCGCTGCTATCGACAATGCAATGAACGCCCTCAACGCTGCTTGGCAGAATGCTTCACAGCAGATGTACCAGCAGAGCGGCGCAGCAGGACAGCCTGGCGGCGACCAGTTCCAGGGTGGTCAGCAGTCCCAGCAGGGTCCTCAGCAGCAGGCTGAAGACGCTGATTTCGAGGAGGTTAAGTAAGTAACTTACATATATAGCAAGAGGTGCAGATTCAACTTCTGCACCTCTTTTATTATTTTAGAATCCTGCTTCAGGTTCTTCTAGTTCCTCTTCGCTTTGGGTAAAGAGGTTAAGATAGCCATCTACCCATTTATAAACCACGTGAACGAAGGTACTATAGTCATTGCGATAGTCGGCACGGATGGTCTTCTCTTTCTCATCAAACTGTGGATCTGGGATTTCAGAGAAGTTTTCTTCCAAGCGAAACTTGCGTGTCTTCACGTCCCACACATAACCATGATAGATGTCGCCACCCTGACCACCATAGCCTATGTAGCCATAGAAAATCATAAGATCAGGAATACCATCGAAATTGATGTCACGCTCCACTATCCATTGATGGTCGATATCAGGAGACTGTGGTGTGAACAGCTGAGTGCTGAAATCAAGATAGGTTTTGACACCATCTACTAGCACATCTACTGTGATGCTGTCGATAAGTTCATCTTCCTGATTGACATGAGGAGTTACCTTAAAACTATAGGCACTACGATCCTGAGCCTGAACGCCCAACATACCCATAAATAGCACAACGGCTGATAATAATAGTTTTTTCATCATACACCTTATTATATATATTGACTGGGGCAAAAATACGATAAATATACGAAAGTTCCAAACTTAATAAATAAAATATACACTTTTGATGGTACTTTCTTGGTCGATTCAAAAAAATACCTTAACTTTGTGCCCGTAAAGTACTTTTAATCAACAACAGCGAACAGACAATGATTTGGAATGAAACAATGGAGTGCATGGATCGCGAGCAGCTTCGCGAAATCCAGAGTCAGCGCCTAGTAAAAATGGCAGAGTATGTGTATTACAACACCCCCTTCTATCGCAAGAAGTTTCAGGAGATGGGGTTGGAACCAGGCGATATCAAGAGTATCGATGACATCACAAAACTGCCATTTACAAACAAGCTGGATCTCCGCGACAACTACCCCTTTGGACTGGCTGCTGTGCCGATGAGCCAGATAGTACGTATCCACGCCTCATCAGGAACCACAGGCAAACCAGTTGTAGTACTTTACACCCGCAAAGACCTCGCAATGTGGAGCGAAGCCATCAGTCGCGCCTTTACAGCATATGGTGCTGGTAAGGACGATATCTTCCAGGTGGCATATGGCTACGGCCTGTTTACTGGAGGACTGGGCGCTCACGATGGAGCTACAAACATTGGAGCATCAGTAATCCCCATCTCGTCAGGCAACACCCAGAAGCAGATGACACTGATGCACGACTTTGGCACCACCATCCTTTGCTGTACACCTAGCTACGCTATGTTCCTAGGCGAGGCCATGAAGGAGTGCCCATGGAGCCGCGACGAGTTTAAGCTTAAGGTGGGCGTGTTTGGTGCTGAGCCTTGGACTGAGAAGATGCGCAAGAAGCTAGAAGAGAGTCTGGGCATCAAGGCCTACGATATCTACGGACTGAGCGAGATAGCTGGTCCTGGCGTAGGATACGAGTGCGAGCACCAGTGCGGCACACACCTCAACGAGGACCTTTTTTATCCTGAGATACTCGACCCAAAGACTGGCGAACCACTGCCTGAAGGACAGTTTGGCGAGTTGACATTTACCCACCTTACCAAGGAAGGTATGCCCCTACTCCGCTATCGCACTCACGATTTGACAGCCCTGCACTACGACAAGTGTAAGTGCGGACGCACATTGGTACGCATGGACCGCATCCTGGGCCGTTGCGACGATATGCTCATCATCCGTGGTGTAAACGTGTTCCCATCGCAGATAGAGGATGTTATCCTGAAGCTGCCTGAGTACGAGCCACACTTCCTGCTAACTGTAGACCGTGTGAACAACACTGACACCAGTGAGCTTAAGGTTGAGGTGAAGGAAGAGTACTTCACTGACGACATGGCTACGATGGTTGGTCTGCAGAAGAAGTTGGAAGGCGAGCTGCGTAGCGTGATCGGACTGGGATTCAAGGTTAAGCTGGTTGAGCCTAAGGGCATTGAGCGTTCAGAGGGCAAAGCCAAGCGCGTAATCGACAAACGTAACATTTAAAATACAATCGAATTATGAAGACTAAGCAACTTTCAATTTTCCTTGAGAACAAATCGGGTCGCCTCACTGAGGTGACTGATGTTCTTGGTGCTGCAGGCATTAACCTTTCGGCCATGAGTATAGCTGATAACAGCGACTTTGGTATCCTGCGCTGTATCGTGTCTGATCCTGACAAGGCTTACAAGGTACTTAAGGAGCAGCACTTTGCAGTTAAAATCACAGATGTTATCGGATTTGTATGTCCAAACACCAGTGGTTCCCTGGCCATCGTGCTCAAGCACCTTTCAGCCAACGGAGTTTTCATAGAATACATGTACTCGTTTGCCAATGGCGACGTGGCAACAGTAGTTATCAGACCTACCGATCTTGATGCCTGCGAAAAGATACTTTCAGACAAAAAAGTGGAGCTAATGGCGGCAAATGACCTCTATCAGCTATAAAATTACAAGGAACTGCAAGATTTTCGCCTGAAAATTTTGCAGTTTCAAATTTTATTCGTACCTTTGCAGCCGGAATTAAGAAACAAGGGCGTTTAGCTCAGCTGGTTTAGAGCATCTGCCTTACAAGCAGAGGGTCGGCGGTTCGAATCCGTCAACGCCCACAACACAAAAAACTCATTATTCGCAGCCGATGAGGTTGCGTTTTTGGGTTAAAAAGGAAGGAGTGAAAGTATAGAATTATCGATAATTTATAGGATTTATTTTACAAATGGATTTAAGTTTATTGACAGCCATCTCGCCTATTGATGGCCGATACAGAAGTAAGACCGAACCGTTGGCAGAGTACTTTTCTGAGTACGCACTTATCCGATACAGGGTACGCGTAGAGATTGAGTATTTCATCACGCTATGTGAATTACCATTGCCTCAACTTCAGGGTATCAACCATTCACTATTCGATCAACTTCGTGACATCTACCGTAACTTTACACCCGCTGATGCCCAGCGTGTAAAGGACATCGAGTCGATAACAAATCATGACGTTAAGGCCGTAGAGTACTTCATCAAGGAGAAACTCGACGCTATGGGTGGTTTTGAGAGTTACAAGGAGTTTATCCATTTCGGACTGACATCTCAGGACATCAACAACACTAGTGTGCCCCTTTCTATCAAAGAAGCACTGGAGAATGTTTATTACCCAATGGTTGAGGAACTCATTGAGCAACTTCACGACTATGCTGAGCAGTGGAAGAACATCCCAATGCTGGCCAAGACCCACGGACAGCCTGCATCGCCTACCCGTCTGGGCAAGGAGGTAATGGTTTACGTATACCGTCTTGAGGAGCAGTTGCGCGGACTTAAGGAGACACCAATCACAGCCAAGTTTGGAGGTGCTACTGGTAACTATAATGCTCACCACGTAGCTTATCCGCAATACGACTGGCGCGAGTTTGGTAACACATTCGTAAGCGAGAAGCTGGGACTGGAGCGCGAGCAGTACACCACTCAGATTTCTAACTACGACTGGCTTGGTGCTATCTTCGACGCTATGCGCCGCATCAACACCATTGTTATCGACCTGGATCGCGACTTCTGGATGTACATCTCAATGGACTATTTCAAGCAGAAGATTAAGAAGGGTGAGGTTGGTTCGAGCGCTATGCCACACAAGGTTAACCCTATCGACTACGAGAATTCTGAGGGTAACTTGGGTATCGCAAATGCCGTACTGCAGTTCCTGGCAGCAAAACTGCCTGTAAGCCGCTTGCAGCGCGACCTTACCGACTCTACTGTACTGCGCAACGTGGGTGTACCTATGGGTCACGCCGTAATCGCATTCCAGAGCACACTTAAGGGACTGCGAAAGCTTATCCTGAACGAGGAGAAGCTGCAGGAAGACCTGGATAACACATGGGCAGTAGTAGCCGAGGCTATACAGACCATTCTACGCCGCGAGGCTTACCCCAACCCATACGAAACACTGAAGGCTCTAACACGCACCAACGAGAAGTTGACTGGCGAGAAGATCAAAAATTTCATCGAGACACTCGAGGTGAGCGAAGAGGTGAAAGAAGAGCTACGAGCTATAACCCCATCTACATACACGGGTATTTAACTTTTTATACATTATATTATTTATAGTAATTAGTAACATTTTAATTTATACAACACATGGATTTCGAAAACAACGAGAAAAAGCAGGAAGAGACCACACAGGATGGCGCTCAGAGAGAGTATCGTCCAGGTCGTTCACCACGTCCACGCATTCACGCAGCTGCTGTACGCCCAGGTAACTACGATCGTAGCAGCTATCGCAATAACAACGACGAAGGCGAGTTCCGTCCAGAGGGATTCGGCGCAGGTCTGCAGAGCAATGCTCCACAGCGCCCACAGGGTGGCTATCGCCCACGTAGCAACTATGGCGAGGGTGGTTACCAGCAGCGCCAGGGTGGTTATGGCCAGCGCCCACAGGGTGGTGGCTATGGTCAGCGTCAGGGTGGCTATGGTCGTCCACAGCAGGGTGGTTATGGCCGTCCACAGCAGGGTGGCTACGGTCGTCCACAACAGGGTGGCTACGGTCGTCCTCAGCAGGGTGGTTATGGCCGTCCACAGCAGGGTGGCTATGGTCGTCCTCAACAGGGTGGCTACGGTCGTCCTCAGCAGGGTGGCTATGGCAAGCCTTATGGAGCATCTCCTTACAAGAAGGGCCCACGTCAGCACTCAGCTGATTACGATCCAAATGCAAAGTACTCAATGAAGAAGCGCATCGAGTACAAGGAGATCAACTACGATCCAAACGAGCCACTGCGCTTGAACAAGTTCCTGGCCAATGCAGGTGTCTGCAGTCGTCGTGAGGCTGATGAGTTCATCCAGGCAGGTGTAGTAACCGTTAACGGCGAGGTAGTAACCGAGCTGGGAACCAAGATTCTGCGCACTGATGTGGTTAAGTTCCACGATCAGCCTGTAAGCATTGAGAAGAAGGTTTACGTACTGCTCAACAAGCCAAAGGACTACGTTACCACAAGCGACGATCCACAGCAGCGTAAGACAGTGATGGATCTGGTTAAGAACGCTTGCACAGAGCGTATCTATCCAGTAGGCCGTCTGGACCGCAACACCACTGGTGTACTTCTGCTTACCAACGATGGCGACCTGGCTTCTAAACTCACACATCCTAAGTACCTAAAGAAGAAGATCTATCACGTTTACCTCGATAAGAACGTTACTGCTCACGATCTGGCACAGATTGCCGAGGGCATCCAGCTCGAGGACGGCGAGATCAAGGCCGACGACGTACAGTATGCACACCCAACTGACAAGAAGCAAGTAGGCATCGAGATTCACTCAGGCAAGAACCGTATCGTTCGCCGTATCTTCGAGAGCCTTGGCTATCGCGTGCAGAAGCTGGATCGCGTACAGTTCGCAGGTCTTACCAAGAAGAACCTGAAGCGTGGCGACTGGCGCTACCTCACTGAGGAGGAAGTTGACCGTCTGCGCATGGGAGCTTACGAGTAGTTGACAATTGAAAATTGACAATTTATAATGAAACGTATTAAGATTATCGATGTGCTGCAGAGCACAGAATATGGAAAAGAAGTCTGCGTTAAGGGTTGGGTGCGCACGCATCGCAGCTCTAAGGCAGTCGACTTTATCGCCCTGAACGATGGTTCTACCATCAAAAACGTACAGATTGTAGTTGACCCAACCAAGTTCGACGAGCAGTTGCTTAAGGACATCACCACTGGTGCATGCATCTGCGCCACTGGTACACTGGTAGAGAGCCAGGGTGCTGGTCAGTCGTCAGAGATCCAGGCTACACAGCTTGAGGTTTACGGACTTTGTGGCAACGACTACCCCATGCAGAAGAAGGGGCAGAGTTTCGAGGCAATGCGTAAGAACGCTCACATGCGTCTGCGTACAAATACCTTTGGAGCTGTGATGCGCATCCGTCACAATATGGCTATGGCCATCCATACCTACTTCCACCAGCATGGTTTCTTCTACTTCCACACACCACTGATTACTGCATCAGATTGTGAGGGAGCTGGAAACATGTTCCAGGTAACCACCAAAAACCTGTACGACCTGAAGAAGGATGAGCAGGGCAAGATAATCTACGACGATGATTTCTTTGGCGAGCAGACATCGCTTACTGTATCAGGACAGCTTGAGGGTGAGCTGGGTGCTACTGCACTTGGTGCCATCTACACATTCGGTCCTACATTCCGCGCTGAAAACTCTAACACTCCACGCCATTTGGCAGAGTTCTGGATGGTAGAGCCTGAAGTTGCCTTCCTTGATCAGGAGGAACTGATGGATCTGGAGGAAGACTTTATCAAATACTGCGTAAAGTGGGCTCTCGACAATTGTAAGGACGACCTGGAGTTCCTCAACAAGATGATCGACAAGACTCTTATCGAGCGTCTGGAGGGTGTACTCAAGGAGACATTTATCCGTCTGCCTTACACTGAGGGTATCAACATCCTGCAGGAGGCTATCAAGAAGGGTAAGAAGTTTGAGTTCCCATGCAACTGGGGCGACGACCTTGCATCAGAGCACGAGCGCTATCTGGTTGAGGAGCACTTCAAGAAGCCAGTCATCATGACCGACTATCCACGTGCATTCAAGTCGTTCTATATGAAGCAGAACGAGGAAACAGCCGATGGTGGTTCTGTAGGTTACAAGGGCGCTGTTGCCCCTGGCCCAACCATGCAGGGTACCGACGTACTCTTCCCACAGATTGGTGAGATTATCGGTGGATCTGTTCGTGAGGAGAGCTACGACAAGCTGATGGGCGAGATCAATCGCCGCGAGATGGACCAGACCCACCTCTGGTGGTATATCGACACCCGCAAGTGGGGTTCATGTCCACATGCAGGTTTCGGTCTTGGTTTCGAGCGTCTCATCCTGTTCGTTACAGGCATGCAGAATATTCGCGACGTGATTCCTTTCCCACGTACTCCAAAGTCAGCAGAATTCTAAGATAACACTATAAAAAAGCCTCGCCAAATTCGGCGAGGTTTTTTATTTTACTTTACAAGTCTTATTCCTTCATCTTCGATCGTTATCAGGCGTCGTTTATACAGGTCGCCGATAGCTTTCTTGTATGCCTTCTTGCTCACCTGGAACCTGTCGTAGATAAGCTCTGCAGGTGACTTGTCGCCAAGATTGCAGAAACCATCGTTCTCGTACAGATAGCGTAGCAGTGTCTCAGCAAAATCCAGCGTCTGCTGTCTGCCAGTCTGCTGTAGCACTATGTCTATCTTGCCATCCTGGCGCACGTGATCCACGTATGCCTTAAGCTTCATGCCGCTGTGCAATGGCTGGAATATCTGGTTCTCGAATATCAGTCCTTGGAACTTATTGTTCACTATCACCTTAAATCCCAGATCCGTTTTCTGCCACACCAGTATATCCACCTCGGCACCATGCTGCAGCGATGGCAGATCAGTCACGATAGGCGTGGTGAGATACTTCTCAACCTTGGCAGTAGCCATCAGTCGATAGCTATCCTCGTCCACCTTTATATATACTATGTGGCGCTGCCCCTGCTCCATGCGCTTTTTCTGCTCACGGAATGGACAGAATATATCCTTCATCAGTCCCCAGTTAAGGAATGCACCAAACTGGTTTACCCAAGCCACCTCCAGACTCACAAACTCGCCCACCTTGGCGTATGGAGTCTCAGTAGTGGCCACGGGGCGCTCCTCCTGGTCCAGATATATAAACACGTTTACCTCGTCGCCCAACTTCATATCCTTGGTTACATAGCGCTGGGGCAACAGTATCTCACCCTCTTCGCCACCGTCCAAATACAGTCCGAAGTCTACCGACTTCACGATTCTCAGGTTATTATAATCTCCTAATTTTATCATATTTCTTCTGTTGTTTCAATGTTTTCCGTGGGCAAAATAAGTCCATCTTTCAGATGTATAGTTCTATCAGTAATGCTAGCCAAACCCTCGTCATGAGTAACAATTACAAAGGTTTGTCCGAACTGATTTCTCAAGTCGAAGAACAGCTGATGCAGCTCTTCCTTGTTCTTAGTGTCGAGCGATCCCGATGGCTCATCGGCCAATATTACAGCGGGATTGTTTACCAGCGCACGAGCCACAGCCACTCGCTGCTTTTCGCCACCCGACAGTTCGTTGGGTTTGTGAGTAGCGCGATCGGCCAGTCCCATAAACTGTAGCAATTCCTTGGCACGCTGCTTAGCCTGACGTGGAGATGTGCCTGCTATATATGCAGGAATCATAATGTTCTCGATGGCAGTAAACTCGGGTAGTAACTGGTGAAACTGGAATACAAAGCCCAGATGACGATTTCGGAAATCGGCCAGGTGCTTTGCCGACAGCGATGTTGTATCAATGCCGTCAACCACTACCGATCCCATGTCAGGGCGATCCAGGGTACCTATTATCTGTAGCAGTGTGGTCTTACCAGCTCCGCTGGGGCCAACAATGCTAACTACCTCGCTCTTGTCGATATGCAGGTCGATACCCTTCAAAACTTGTAACGAGCCGAAGCTCTTTGTTATACTCTTAATATCTATCATCTCTCAATTCTAAATTCTCAATTCTTTGTTCTCTTCTCATGTATCCACCTCAGTATAGTATCATATATACTGTTCTCCTCGTGGTGCTGAGCCTCAGTGAAGCTCATACGCTCATCCTTAGTGTCGCCATGCTGGTCGGGGAATATTATCATGAGGTTCTTGCCCGAGAAGTGCTTCTGCAGTTCGTCAGGTAGTCGTTCCAGCGCCGTCTTATATGATATAGTACCCTTACGGGCTGTCACTACCACAAACAGATGGTCGTCGGCTATGTCGGCAGCCAGCTGTGGCAACTCGTTCCAGTGGGCCATGTATGTGTACTCGGCACGTACGTTGGGATGACGGTTGTTGATATACTCGCGGATAAGCGACAGGCTCTCGTTGCGCCCGTGGAACTGTATACGGCAGTCCAACTGACCAGCAAACCTACTCAGTCGCTCCAGCCAGCGATGGAACCCAGGCTCAAACTCTGCACGCGATGGCACAGCCACACGTATGCGACGCAGTGTCGACAATGGCTGAACAAATCGCATTAGGATGATCTGGCGATTCAGTCCGTTGTACAGGCTCTGTATAAACTCACCCCAGAACCTTGGGTTGATATCCGTATGCACGTGCATACCCATCACGATCTCAGAGCAACCAAACTCGCGGAAAGCGTGCTTAATGCCGTTGGCTATATTCGTAGCCAGTCGCACCTGCGTCTGCACCTTCACCTCGCTGGCGCTGGCCGTCTGTTGCAGCTGTTCCAGCAGTCTTATGCCCTCCTCACGGGCCTTATTACTCTGGGCGTCATCATATACCACGTTCAGAGCCACCAGGTCGCGATTCAGTCGCTGATTGCGCATATACATCGACAAGTACAGCAGATGCGGAGCAATCTCGGGATATTTTACACAGAGCAATATCTTCTCGTCGTCGTCCTTAGGTGTCTCGCTCTGCAGATGAGCCTTCTCCTGGATAATAATCTTCTTGGCCGCATGCTCAGTCATCATCGTACTGATGATACACGTAAACAGTATCATCATGATAATACCGTTCAGCATGTCGTCGCTCACCAGATACTCGCCAGGAGCCACCTCCAGCCTTATACCCACCATCACCATAGCGATGGCACCTGCAGCGTGGGCCGATGTCAGTCCAAACATCATATGTCCGTCAGCCTTCGAAAGGCGGAACAGCAGACTCGACACGTATGCAGCCACAGCCTTGCCAAATGTTCCAAAGAACACTATCAGCACCACTATCCATAGCATATCCACACTGGTAAACAGCGTGCGCAGATTGATAAGCATGCCCACACCTATCAGGAAGTATGGTATGAATAGTGCGTTACCTATAAACTCGATGCGGTTCATCAGTGGCGACACGCGCGGTATATACCTATTTAATATAAGTCCTGAATAGAATGCTCCAAACACACCCTCGATACCTATCAGCGATGACAGCGCCGCACTAAGAAACATCACTGCCATTACAAACGTGTACTGCATCACTGCGTCACTATATCTTCGCAGAAAGTATCGCGTCAGCTTAGGTATCAGTATCACACTGCCCACGCAGAATGCGGCAAACTTCACCACAAACATCACCCAGAACAGCCATCCACTATCCTTGCTGAACGAGCCCGATATAGCCGCCAGCATCACCAGCGCCAGGAACAGCGATATCATCGACGAGCCCACACTCAGTGCCACACTCTGATGGCGCTGCAGTCCGTATCGGCCAACTATAGGATAAGCAATCAGCGTGTTCGACGCCATGATACATCCCAGCAGAAACGATGCTGCCGGCGAATAGTCCAGTACCGTCATCGACATCACGTATGTCAGTATCAGCGGCACCAAACACGTAAGCAGGCCGAACAGCAGGAACCGTCGCGAGTGCTTCTTCACACCCTCCATATCCATCTCCAGTCCTGCCAGAAACATTATGTAGTACAGTCCTACCCTGCCGAACAGCTCAAACGAGTTGTCGCGCACCAGCACATTAAAACCATATTGGCCTATAGCTATACCCGCCAGCACCATTCCTATGATATGCGGGATACGCAGTTTACTCATCACGATAGGAGCAAACAGTATGATTATCAGCACCACAAAAAATATAAAAGTTGGGTCTGTAATCGGCAAATATGATAATAATAATGTCATTTTGGCTACAAAGGTAGGCATTTTTTTGGTAAAATGAAAAAAAAAACATAATTTTGCGGCCAAATTGTAACCAATTAAAGGAT